>ULXM01007126.1_pt1 | contig 10335 bp, 8 predicted proteins | sample 1961271 | NCBI WGS metagenome assembly ULXM01 (sample SAMEA4835838, study PRJEB28245) | human gut metagenome | biome: gut microbiome; material: fecal sample | place: Denmark | collected 2008 | reverse complement strand
AGAGCTGCAAGTCCCCCGCGGCAGATGGAACGCGAAAATGAGAAGATCGTTATTTCACATCGCATTTTCACGTGGCCGGCAGCCGCGGAGCAGGGCTTCGAAAGCGCGGATCTGTTCGTTATCCGCTCTCACTCTGGAATCCAGCTCTGCGCCTGCACCGTATTTCCCGCCACCCATGCAAAGTTTCTTTTACAGGGGAACAAATATATAGTACAATGAAAGATAATAAACTAGCGCGAAAAGCAGTGCGGAAAACACAGAAGAGGAATACGACATGAGTTCCAGAGAAGAATCATCGACCATGGAAAACGTGCAGAAGGACATACAGTGTCTGCGGAAGTTTTTTTCCATAGTACGTCTTGTCAAGGCTGCGCCTCCCGAAGGCCAGGATACAGCGGATGGTTCCACGCTTTCCGCAGGTGATGATGACAGCCGCCGAAGCACTTGTGAATTCTGCGCCCCGCAGACCCATCAGAGCACCTTTACCGATAAGGGCATGCATCTCCACTTCAAGGTCATCGACGGCAAAATGTACCAGATCTTTGCGAAGCCGCTCACGATCGAAGGAGTGCCCTACGTTCTGGAAATGCTGAAGCACATCGATAATACAGACCTCTTCCTTGCGGAAGGCTATGACCAGCTGATGTCCTTCAGCCAGCAGCTCTACATCGATGCCCTGACCGGCGCGTACAACCGCCGTTTCTGGGAAGACAAAATGAAGAGCTTTTCCGGCGTTGCCGGTATCGCTCTGATCGACCTCGATGACCTGAAGCTCTACAACGACACCTTCGGCCACAGCGCAGGCGATGCCGCCCTGAAGACGCTGGTACAGATCACAAAGAAAAGCATCCGCCGGACAGACAAGCTGATCCGCTATGGCGGAGATGAATTTCTCCTCATCATGCCGAACGTCTCCTCCTCCATCTTCGCAGAGAAGCTCCGCACCATCCAAGAGCACATCCATGAGGCAGACTTCCCCGAATTCCCCGGACTTAAGATCTCTGCCAGCATCGGCGGCGCTATGCTCTACAGCGGCAGCATCGAAGAAGTCGTCTCCCGTGCGGACAAGCTCATGTACTATGCCAAGTCCTATAAAAATACCGTGGCCATGGACGAAGAGGTGGAATATGAAAAGGCGCTGCTCGATACCTCTGCTGCGAAGCCGAAGGTACTGATCGTCGATGATTCGGAGCTGAACCGGGATCTCCTGAAAGAAATGCTGCGCGATCGTTATGAGGTCCTCGAAGCCGCAGACGGTGAAAAAGGGCTCGCTCTCCTCTATGAGCTCGGCACGAAGATCTCCCTCGTACTTCTCGACGTCGTCATGCCGAAGCTCGGAGGCTTCGATGTACTCGCCGTCATGCAGAAGGAACGCTGGCTCGATGACATCCCCGTCATGATGATCTCCGCCGAAGACTCCCCTGCCTTCATTCAAAGAGCCTATGACATGGGCGCGTCCGACTATATCACCCGCCCCTTTAATATGAACGTCGTCCGCCAGCGCTCGGACAATATCACAAAGCTGTATGCCAAGCAGCGCCGTCTTTTGAGCCTGGTATCAAGCCAGATCCAGGAAAAAGAACGAAATAACCACATCATCATCAGCATCCTTTCCGAAGTCGTCGGTCTCAAAAACGGGGAAAGCCGCAAGCATATCCTGAGTGTCAGCCGCATCACCGAGCTTCTCTTATCGCGTGTCATGCAGCGGACCAGCCGCTACCATCTCACCTGGCAGGACGAAGCCCTCATCACGAATGCCGCCGCTCTCCATGACATCGGCAAGATCGGTATCGATGAGAAGATCCTGAACAAGCCCGGCAAGCTGACCAAGGAAGAATTCGAGATCATGAAAACGCACACCCTGATCGGCGCGAAGATGGTCGAACATCTGGAAGCCTTTCGGGAAGAGCCCCTTGTCAAGGTGACTTACGCCATCTGCCGCTGGCATCACGAGCGCTGGGACGGTCGCGGATACCCCGACGGCCTCAAGGGCGATGCCATCCCGATCTCTGCGCAGATCGTATCCATCGCTGACGTCTACGATGCCTTGACAAGCAAGCGCGTCTACAAGGACGCCTTCGCTCACGAAAAAGCCATTTGGATGATCCTCAATGGGGAATGCGGCCTCTTCAACCCGCTCCTCCTGGACTGTCTGCTGGACATCAAAGACAGCCTGAAGGAGGAACTAGAGAAAAGCAGTACCGACCTTGCCATCCATCGGAAGATCCCCGACGGGATCATCCGGGATCTGTGACCGGTGATCTGCTCCTCCCCTCTCACCCTTCCCACGGCGCACCACGCCACAAATCCATTGAATGTTAAGGAGTTTCCTATGAATATCGAAGCATGCTACAACAAAATGGGCGCTGACTACGCTGAAGTGAAGAGCCGTCTCCCGAGCGACGCCTTTATCAAGCGTTTTGCGCTGAAATTCTTAGACGACCCCACCTTCGCACTGCTCGAAAAGAGCCTCGCTGAGGAAAACGTGGATGAAGCCTTCCGCGCCGCACACACGCTGAAGGGCATCACGCAGAACCTCGGCTTCAGCCAGCTCTCACCGCTGGCGATCGAGATCACGGAGATCCTCCGCCAAGGTACCATGGACGGCGTAGACACCCTCTTCCCGCAGCTGAAGGAAAAATATGATATGACCGTCGCCTGCATCAAAGAGGTCGACGAATAGGACGTGATAAAAGCGTTTTGGATCGTGAATGATTCAAAGCGTTTTTTTATTTGCGACTTTCGTGACTGGTGGCTGGTGGCTGGGAAACAGCAAACTCTCACATCGTCATTTCGAGCGCATGCGAGAAATCTTTGTCATTCGCAGTCAGGAATTCTCACTTTCCCCACATGTGCCGCGCACCTCTCTGCATGCCTCATCTGTCGTTCATACCGCCAGTGCCCTATCCGCCCCTACGGGGCACCTTCCCCTCGAGGGGAAGGCTTACGATACGGGGGAAACCTGTTAGCACGAGGCCTTCGGGCATCGCCATGATTTATACTCCGCGGCGTTTCTAATTTTTATGCGCCGCACCACCACTCCTAACTCCTAACTCCTCACTCCTAACTGGCGAGTAGAGCTTTCGCACGCACTCAAAGGACAGCACGCCCAAGGGGCTAACCCTGAACCCTCATCGATTTTATGATTTCTTTAACTCCCGGCAATCCGCCATACACACTATATTTATACTACTTATATATGTCTCATTATATATATCCCTGAGTGTGCTATAATATAGCGTAGGCTTATGTGCCTCAACGGAGGAATCATGATATCGATCGTAACACCTGTATATAACGAAGATGGCAATGTCGTCTATTTCCATGACGAAGTGACGAAAGTCATGCAGACGCTGGATATGGACTACGAGATCATCTACGTCAATGATGGCTCGAAGGATCGCACCGACGAGCTGATCCACCAGCTGGCAGCCGGCGACCCGCATGTGCGGGCGCTGACCTTTGCACGCAATTTCGGCCACCAGATCGCCATCACCTGTGGCATGGACTTTGCCGTCGGAGACGCCGTCATCACGATGGATGGCGACATGCAGCACCCACCGGCGCTCATCCCGAAGCTCATCGAAAAGTGGCAGGAAGGCTATGACATCGTACAGACCATCCGCACCGCGACAGAAGATGCCGGCCCCATCAAGAAACTGACCTCGGCAGGCTACTACGCAGTGATCAATTCCATTTCAAACTCACCCGTCGTCCCGGGCGGCTCCGACTTCCGCCTGATGGATCGCAAAGCGCTCGATGCCTTTCTGCGTTTCCGTGAGCATTCCCGCTTCATCCGCGGCATCGTAGGCGGACTTGGCTTCAAGCAGTGTACCATCGAATTTGAAGCGCCTGCCCGCCACGCCGGTGTCTCGAAATTTTCCATGAAAAAAATGCTGCACTTCGCGATGGACGGCATCATCACGAATTCCACCCTGCCGCTGCGTGTGGCATTCTATCTGGGTGTCTTCGCAGCCATCGCAGGCATCCTTCTCATCCTTCATGTCCTCTACTGCGTCATGATGGACAAAGCCGTCCCCGGCTGGGCGACCATGACCATCCTCATCGCCATCTTCGGCAGCTTGAATCTCATGGGCCTCGGCATCATCGGCGAATACCTCGGACGTATGTTTGAAGAGACCAGAAACCGACCCCTCTACTGGCTCTCCGACGACACCGCCGCCCATCTCGATAATCCCTATCGCGTGAGCCATAAGAAAGAGTGACTGGGGACTAGTAGCTAGGGATTAGGGTCTAGGGATTAGACGTTAGACGTCAGACATCAGACGTCTGCCCTTCGGGCATCGCCATCATTTATACTCCGCGGCGCTCCGGATGACGAAATGCGCCGCACCAACCCCTTTGAACCTCTTGAACCTATAGAACCCGCTCCCCTCTTTCCTACGAAATCAAGGGGCAACACGCCCCGCGGGCTACCCCATCCCATTCCATTTTTCCGAAAGGAGACCTCCTCTTGTCCAATACATCCTTTTTTGAAAGTGAATTGTTTTCCGAACTGACGGAAGACCTGCACCAGTCTTCGCGTTTTACTGCGACGTACCGCATCGCAGCTCCCACCTATGAAGAGGCGAAGAAGATCGCCTTCGGCATCGCCGTCGAGCAGACAATCGAGTGTCCTTACGAACTGGTAGACGGCACTCCGATCGCTGACACCATCGTCGGCCAGATCGAAGATCTGAAAAAGGCGGAAGCCGGCGCATACTATGCGACGATCTCCTATGAGCCGGAGGCTGTCGGTGATGAGATGGCCGAGCTCCTCAATATGCTTTTCGGAAATACGAGCCTGCAGCCCGGCGTCCGCCTCATGTCCTTCGAGCTGCCCGAGACCATGTACAACAATTACCCGGGCCCGCGTTTCGGCAGAAGCGGTCTTCGTGACCTCTGCGGCGTGCCGCGCGGTCCGATCCTCATGTCAGCCATCAAGCCGCTCGGCAGATCTCCGAAGGAGCTCGCGCAAATGGTCTATGACCTCGCGCTCGGCGGCTGCCCCATCATCAAGGATGACCACAGCCTCATGGACCAGCGCTATGCGCCTTTCAAGGAACGTGTCCTCCAGTGCGTCATGGCGCTTGCGGATGCCAAAGAGAAAACAGGCAGGAAAAGCATGTACATCGCCAACTGTACCACAGATGGTCTGGGCTTCTTAGAGCGTGCGTACCAAGCCAAGGAGATCGGGGCTGACGGCATCATGGCCGCCCCTGCCATCACCGGCTTCACCATGATCCGCGACCTCGCACGGGATCCGGACTTCGGCCTGCCGATCTTCCTGCACCCCTGCTTCTCCGGTCCGCAGGTCCTCTCGCAGGATGCGGGCATTTCCCCCTTCTGCTACTATGGCCAGCTCTCCCGACTCGCCGGCGCAGATGCGGTCATCTTCACCAGCTTCGGCGGTCGCTTCTCCTTCTCGCAGGATACCTGCCAAAAGATCGCGGAAGGCACCGAGTCGAAGATGGCAGACCTTCGGGCAAACTTCCCTGTCCCCTCCGGCGGCATGCGCTGGCAGCTCTTCAAAGAAATGATCCGCGTCTACGGCCCCGATACCATCTTCCTCGTAGGCGGCGCTCTTCAGACAGAAGGCCCCGACCTCACCGCGAATACGAAATTCTTCCTCGAAAAGCTCGCGGAAGCAGTGGGAGAGAAGTGACTGGTGACTGGTGACTGGTAGCTAGGGATTAGGGATTCTCCCCCAACTGAGCAGCCCCTTGAAGAAGGGGCGCGCCGAAGGCGCAGGATAGAGTGCCCCGCAGGGGCACAATTCACCATAGCGGTATATCGCTCATTTGCACTGAACCTTTTACCTGCCATCCCATATCTTCATTTACCATACATCATTTAAGGAAACGCTGATTCAATCACAGAATCAGATCCTACAAGAAGTTTTATACATAGCTTCGTCATAGCCTTCCTTACATAGCTCGCTATTCGCGTCAGGTTATTCCTCGCTATGCATAAAACTTCAAGAGTAAAATCTGACAACGATTGAATCAGTGTTTCCTTAAAAAGGCGATATGAAATAACGATCATCTCATTTTCGCTTTCATTCTGCTGCGGGGGACTTGCAGCTCTCATAGGAGTGACGGGGAAACCTTATCTCGGCTGTCTTTCATACCATGTCTGCCCTATCCGCCCCTGCGGGGCACCTTCCCCTAGAGGGGAAGGCGGCGATACGAGAATACCATCCTCTAAAAAAAGGCGGCGAAGCCGCCACCTGAACCCTGAACCTTGAACCCTGAACCGAATGAAAGCAAATAAAAAAAGGAGCGGTGAAGAAATGCGGATTCATTTCTTCACAGCTCCTTTTTTTATTTCCGTCCCTTCCACGCAAGGACCCAGGATAAGGCAAAAGCCACAGCGAGCATGGCAGAAAAGAGATGGAGCGTCGCTGCATAGCCCCCCGTCGTTTCCTTCATGAAAGAAAGGAGAAGCGGGCCGGCGACGCCTGCCATGCCCCAGGCGGTCAGGATGGAGCCGTGAATAGAGGCGAGCTGCTTCACGCCGAAGAGATCGGATAGGAAGGCAGGCATGCAGGAGAAGCCGCCGCCGTAGCAGGAGATCACGGCGAGTACCAGTATCTCGAAGAAAAGCGCATCACTGACATGGGCAAGCGCATAAAAAGCGAAGACCTCGAACGCAAAGAAGATCATGTAGGTCACACCGCGGCCGATCCAGTCGGAGACGGATGCCCAAAGGATACGGCCGGCGCCATTCACGATACCGATGATACCGACAAGGGAAGCTGCCTCGGCCGCGCTCATGCCGATGATCTCCTGCGCCATGGGCGAAGCCACGGCAAGAAGGCCGATGCCGCAGGTGATATTCGTGAAGAAGATCCACCACAGCACATACCATTTCCACGTGTGCATGGCCTCTTTGCGCGTGAGACCTTTGGCCTGAGCTGTCTTTTCCCCATCCTTTCGGATCTCTTCCTCAAGCACCTCTTCCAAAAGCATCGGGATCTCCCCCTTCCTCGGCGGCCGGATGTAGGAGGCGGAAAGGATCATGACCAGCGCATAGGCAGCGGCGAGGATGAGGAAATTCTCCGTAAGCCCGAAGCGATCGACAAGATAGCGCATGGCAGGGCCTGCGATGAGCGCTGCGAAGCCGAACCCCATGATGGCCAGCCCCGTCGCAAAGCCGCGATGCCGAGGAAACCATTTCACAAGCGTAGAGACAGGCGTGATATAGCCCGTGCCAAGACCAATGCCCCCGATGGCTCCGTAGAAGAGATAGAGCAGGAAAGCGGACTGACAATGAACCGCCGCCGCTGTCCCAAGGAGACCCGTACTGAAAAAGACGGCAGAGACCATCCCGCTCCGGGACGGTCCCAGCCGCTCGACCAGAGGGCCTAAGAAGCCTGCCGAAAGCCCCAGAAACAGGATCGCGATCGAGAAGGCCCATGTGGCCAAAGAGAGCGAGAGCCCCATCGTCTCCATCACAGGGCGCGTCAGGACGCTCCATGCATACACACTTCCGATAGACATGTGGATCCCCACGGCCGCCAGAGCAGTGAGCCAGCGATTTCTTTTCATCAAAAAATCCCTCCATTTTTGAAATGAAGGGAAATCTGCGCGCTCCCGTTCCTGCGATGCCATGTAGCAGGCATCGCAGGGAAACGAAAACCGCCTGAGCAGATTTCCCTGCCCAGACGGTCGGCTTTTTCATGAGGCCCGCAGTCCACGTGGTTCATTCCACCTATTTCCGTCAGTTCCGCGGCTCATCTATATTGTATATCTAGCCTAGCATGGATACGAGAGATTGTCAATGGGCCGCATCCCCCCGAAAACATTCCGCTCAAGAGGCGCACACGGGACATGCCTTGCCAATGCCATTTGCCAGTTTCTTATTTTTTAATGAAAACCGCCCTCCAGATCTTCATCATCATTCATGCATCATATGCATAGGATACCGGCTTCCCCCCCCCATTTTATTTGCTAATTACGCAATACAAATTGTACGGTATGATATTATTTATATGTCATAATGCCTAATTTTATCGGAAAATTCGCAGATTTCCCGTATCCCCATACCCCCTATAGGTATCTTCCCATGTTTCATTCAATATTTATTGTCATGTATAAATATTTGTGCTAATTATTTGTTTACCCGTTATAATTTATATGATATAATTTGTAAGAAGTTGTAAGGAACTGCTAAATAATAAGAATACGACCTCATGTTCTGCCGCTTCTGCCTTATTCTTTTTAAAGAGTAACCTGGGAAACCACTCTTCATCTGTTATCATTAAGCCAACAAGGTCCCCTTCCCGACCTTGTTTTTTGGTGCCTTTTTTTCAAGAGTCATCGAAAGTGACGGGTTTGTAAGAACCAGCGAAGAGCTCTCTCCTCGCCGCCGTGCCAGACAGCGAAAAAGGCTCTCCCGTCACATCGGCAGGGGAAAGACACAGATGATAAAATCCCAGTCTTTATACCATTTTATATTTTATATTATCAAGAAATTGGAGATGATGAGTTTGTCAATGAAGCAGCTTGGGATGCGATTGGGCGAGATGGTTCTCGTCTTGATCGGCATCAGCTTCATTACCTTCTGTCTGATCATGCTCGCTCCGGGTGACCCCGTCAGGCAGATGATCGCCGGTAATGAAGATATTATTGTTAGTCAGGTAGAGATCGACGCACTCCGCCATGAACTGGGTCTGGATAAGCCGTTCCTTCTGCAATACCTGGACTGGCTCGGCAGAGTCGTACAAGGTAATTTTGGTTTCTCCTTCATGATGAAGAAGCCGGTCATTGATGCAGTCATGGAAGCCCTCCCTGCATCCGTCATTCTGGCGCTGGCCTCCTCCCTCTTCATGCTTGTCTTCTCCATTCCGCTCGGCATTTATACCGCGGTCAAGCAGAATACCTGGTTTGACTACCTCGTCCGCGGCTGCACCTTTGCCGGTGTCTCCGTCCCGAACTTCTGGATGGGCCTCATGCTCCTTTGGATCTTCGCGCTGAAGCTTTCCCTCTTCCCGATCGTCGGTGGTTCGATTTCCCTCGAAAATCTGATCCTGCCGATGTGCACCCTGGGCATCGTCATGGCATCGAAATACACCCGTCAGGTACGTGCCACGGTGCTCGAAGAACTGCATCAGGACTACGTCATGGGCGCACGTGCCCGCGGCCTCTCGGAAAGCCACATCCTTTGGCGTGAAGTCCTGCCGAATGCCCTCCTCCCGCTGGTCACCCTCTTCGGTCTGGCCTTCGGCTCTCTCCTGGGCGGTGCCGCTGTCGTAGAAATCGTATTTTCCTGGCCGGGTCTGGGCTACATGGTCGTACAGGCCATCACCTACCGTGACTTCCAGACCGTACAGGCCATCGTTCTCTGGATCGCTTTCATGTACATGATGATCAACCTCATCGTCGACCTGTCCTACAACCGTCTCGATCCAAGACTCAGAAAGGGAGGTCACTGATATGGAAAGCTTAGTCAAAGGCTTCAAAGAAAATAAAGCCTTCCGCTTCACCTCTCTTCTGGTCGTCCTTCTTCTGGCGATCACACTCCTTGCTCCTGTCATCGCTCCTTATGACCCGCTCTCCGCTGTCATGAAGGATGCGAACCAGGCACCGTCTGCGGCGCATCTCTTCGGCACAGACAAGCTCGGACGTGACGTACTCTCCCGTATCCTCTACGGCGCAAGCTACTCCCTGACCTCCGTCATCGCCCTCGTAGCCTGCATCTTCGTCGTAGGCACCACGATGGGCATCATTTCCGGATACTTCGGCGGCATCGTCGATATCGTCATCATGCGTATCGCTGATATGATGATCTCCTTCCCGGGCGTCATCCTTGCGATCGCCATCGCCGGTATCATGGGCGGCTCGCTCATCAATGCGATGATCGCACTGACTGCGGTCACATGGACCAAGTATGCCCGCCTCTCCCGTTCCATGGTCCTCAAGATCAAGCGTCGTGAATTCGTCGATGCGGCTGTCGTATCCGGCGGTTCCTCAGTGCATATCCTCTGGATCCACATCCTTCCAAACATTCTCCCGCTCATGGTCATCACCGCGGCTGCTGATATCGGCGCCATGATGATGGAGCTTGCCGGACTCTCCTTCCTCGGCTTCGGCAGCCAGCCGCCGGCTCCGGAATGGGGCCTCATGCTGAATGAAGGCCGTCAGCAGCTCCAGACAGCTCCATGGCTGATGTTCTTCCCGGGTCTCTCCATCTTCATCACCGTCGTCGTCTTCAACCTTTGGGGCGACTCCCTCCGCGATGTCCTTGACCCGAGAAATGAAGGCTAAGGTTCAGGGTTCAAGGTGGCGGCATCGCCGCGAATACATATGAGGCGATGCCCGAAAGTGGTATGTA
>ULXM01073421.1_pt1 | contig 10529 bp, 9 predicted proteins | sample 1961271 | NCBI WGS metagenome assembly ULXM01 (sample SAMEA4835838, study PRJEB28245) | human gut metagenome | biome: gut microbiome; material: fecal sample | place: Denmark | collected 2008 | reverse complement strand
GCCGTAGTGGCTGCCACCTTCATCCTCACCATCATCCTCTGGGTATTCGGTAAGCAGCTGGGCGTCAACGCCAATACCGTGGCGATGATGCCTATCGCCGTGTTCGCCTTCACGGGCGTCATCACCGCCAACGACCTGAAGGACATCGACTGGGCGGTTATCTGGATGGTAGCCGGAGGTTTCGCCCTGGGTCTTGCCATGAACGGTACCGGACTTGCCGAGGCAGCCGTGAAGAGTATTCCGTTTGGCGAGTTCAACCCGCTGGTCATCATGGTCATCTCCGGTCTGGTATGCTTTGCGCTGAGTAACTTCATCTCCAACACCGCCACCGCAGCCCTCCTGATTCCTATCCTGAGCGTGGTATGTGCGGGCATGGGCGACAAGCTTGCCGAAATCGGCGGTACATCCACCATCCTCATCGGTGTGGCAGTAGCAGCCAGCTGTGCGATGTCTCTGCCTATCTCAACCCCTCCAAACGCCATCGCCTACTCTACCGGACTCATCCAGCAGACGGATATGGTGAAGGCAGGAGCCACCATCGGTGTCATCAGCATCCTGATAGGCTACTCCGTGCTGGTATTCTTCTGCCGCATGGGAATCCTGTAAGGAGAAACTACAATAAATAAGAGACCACTGCAAAATAAATGAGGTTTTATTTTGCAGTGTCTTTTTTTTGGCGTAACTTTGCACCTGCAAAAACAAAATACAGAAAAATATTGAGATGAAGAAGATAGTAATCGGAATAGACGTAGGCATTTCTACGACCAAGATAGTAGGTATCGACGCCAGCGGCATGGTAATCAGCCCTATCCGCATCAAGGCTACCGACCCCATCACATCGCTCTACGGAGCCTTCGGAAAATACCTGCACGACAACAGGATTGCCCTCGACGAGGTGGAACACGTGATGCTGACCGGTGTGGGAGCAGCCTACATCGACGAGCGCATCTACGGTCTGCCCACATCGAAGAGTGAAGAATTCGTTGCCGACGGACTGGGAGCCCGATATGAGAGCAAGCTCGACCGCATGATCGTGGTGAGCATGGGCACGGGCACATCGCTCGTGAAATGCGACGGCAACGACATCAAGCACATCGGAGGTATCGGCATCGGAGGCGGCACCCTGGCGGGACTGAGCCGCATCATGCTGAAGACCGACGACATCAAGCAGATAGTGAACCTTGCCAAGGACGGTGACATCTCGAAGATCAACCTCCTGATAGGCGACATCAGCGCCAAGCCTCTGCCGGGTCTTCCGATGACCGCCACGGCTTCGCTCTTCAGCAATGCCAAGGCGAATGCATCGCGCGAGGACATCGCCATGGGACTCATCGGCATGGTATTGCAGAGCATCGGTTCTGCCACCATCCTCTCGTCCCTGGAATCGGGCATCAAGGACTTCGTGATGATAGGCAATCTCACCCTCCTGCCCCAGTGCCGCGAGGTATTCCCAGCCATGGAGAAGCTCTACGGCGTGAGATTCAGAATACCGAAATACTCGGAGTTCTGTACCGCCATCGGCGCTGCCCTCGACTACAAGAGGGGGCAGAAGGAGTAACAGTCTGCCCCGGCAGAGAAAGCACAAGAAACAAGAAAAAAGCAACCACAGAAAGCACAGCGCCGCAACGGCCTGATATATAGCCATTTAAACGTTTTGGAAAACAAAATTTTGTAAAGGTTTTCCAAAACATTTTGTTATTTCCATGATTTTCAGCGACTTAATATTTTTTAACCATAAAAAAGTTATCCAAAAGCTTGCCGTTTCGGGAATTATTTGTATCTTTGCAATGTCGAAAATGGTTACACCGTAATCTATTCGTAACATAAGAACTTAATATTAAGCAATTTAATCATTAATCGTAAAAGTAATAGTATAATGATTCAAACAGTAGTAAAGCGCGACGGACGCATCGTTGGATTCAACGAACAAAAGATAATGGCTGCAATCCGTAAAGCCATGTTGCATACTGATAAGGGTGAAGATACCGCCCTCATCGAGCAGATCACCGACCACATCTCTTATCGTGGCAAGAGCCAGATGAGCGTGGAGGCCATTCAGGACGCCATCGAGATGGAACTCATGAAGAGTGCCCGCAAGGATGTAGCCCAGAAGTATATCGCATACCGCAACCAGCGCAACATCGCCCGAAAGGCGAAGACACGCGACGTGTTCATGAGCATCGTCAATGCCAAGAACAACGACATCACACGCGAGAATGCCAACATGAACGCTGACACTCCTGCCGGAATGATGATGAAGTTCGCATCGGAGACTACCAAGCCTTTCGTTGACGACTATCTCCTCTCAGAAGAGTCACGCGACGCCGTTACGCACAACTATCTCCACATCCACGACAAGGACTACTATCCAACCAAGAGCCTCACCTGCGTGCAGCATCCACTGGACATCATCCTGCACCACGGATTCACGGCAGGCCACGGTTCAAGCCGTCCTGCCAAGCGCATAGAGACAGCTGCCGTACTGGCCTGCATCTCGCTGGAAACATGCCAGAACGAAATGCACGGCGGACAGGCTATCCCAGCCTTCGACTTCTACCTGGCTCCATACGTACGCATGTCGTATCAGGAAGAGGTGAAGAACCTGGAGAAGCTGACAGGCGAAGACCTGAAGGACCTCTACGACGCTCCTATCGACGACTACGAGGAGAAGCCGCTGGACGGACTGCAGGGCAAGGCACGCCTGGAGCAGCACGCCATCAACAAGACCGTGAACCGCGTGCATCAGGCTATGGAGGCTTTCATCCACAACATGAACACCATCCACTCACGTGGCGGTAACCAGGTGGTATTCTCAAGCATCAACTATGGTACGGATACCAGTGCCGAGGGTCGCTGCATCATGCGCGAAATCCTGCTCAGCACCTACGACGGCGTGGGCAACGGCGAGACTGCCATCTTCCCTATCCAGATTTGGAAGAAGAAGAGAGGCGTCAACTATCTGCCTGAGGACAGAAACTACGACCTCTACCAGCTTGCATGCAAGGTGACAGCACGCCGTTTCTTCCCTAACTTCCTGAACCTGGATGCTACATTCAACCAGAACGAGAAGTGGAGAGCTGACGACCCTGAGCGCTACAAGTGGGAGATAGCAACCATGGGATGCCGCACCCGCGTATTCGAAGACCGCTGGGGCGAGAAGACCAGCATCGCACGAGGCAACCTGAGCTTCTCTACCATCAACATCGTGAAGCTCGCCATCGAATGCATGGGCATCGAGAACAAGCAGCAGCGCATCGACATGTTCTTTGCCAAGCTCGACAACCTGCTGGATATCACAGCCAAGCAGCTGGACGAGCGATTCCAGTTCCAGAAGACTGCCATGGCAAAGCAGTTCCCATTGCTGATGAAATATCTCTGGGTGGGCGCTGACAAGCTGGAGCCTACTGACACCATCGAGAGCGTCATCAACCACGGTACACTGGGCATCGGATTCATCGGACTGGCAGAGTGCCTCAAGGCGCTCATCGGCAAGCACCACGGCGAGAGCGAGGAAGCTCAGGAGCTGGGTCTGAAGATCGTGACCTACATGCGCGACCGTGCCAACGAATTCAGCGAGAAATATCACCACAACTACTCCGTGCTGGCTACCCCAGCCGAGGGCTTGAGCGGCAAGTTTACCAAGAAGGACCGCAAGGAGTTTGGCATCATCCCAGGCGTTACAGACCGCGACTACTATACCAACTCCAACCACGTGCCTGTATACTACAAGTGTACAGCGCTGCAGAAGGCTAAGATCGAGGCTCCTTACCACGACCTGACCCGTGGCGGCCACATCTTCTATGTAGAGATTGACGGCGACGCTACCCACAACCCAGCAGTCATCGCCAGCGTGGTAGACATGATGGACAAGTACAACATGGGCTACGGTTCCGTGAACCACAACCGCAACCGCTGTCTGGACTGCGGCTACGAGAATGCTGATGCCAACCTGGAGGTTTGTCCAAAGTGCGGCAGCCACCACATCGACAAGCTTCAGCGCATCACCGGCTACCTGGTAGGTACCACCGACCGCTGGAACAGTGGCAAGCTGGCAGAGCTCCACGACCGTGTTACCCATATAGGAGGGACAAAGTAGTGATTAATTATTAGTGATTAGTGATTAATGATTAGCGTATTGAGCGTAGTACATGATACGATGGTAGATGGTCCGGGCTTCCGCACATCCATATATTGTGCCGGCTGCCCGAACCACTGTCCGGAGTGTCATAATCCCCAGTCATGGGACATCAACCATGGCACGATGACCAGCACCGAGGAGCTGATGAAGGAAATCATGAGCGATCCCTTCGCCAACGTTACCTTCTCGGGCGGCGACCCGATGTTTCAGGCAGAGGGTTTTGCCGAACTGGCACGAGCCATCCGCCAGCAGAGCGACAAGACCATCTGGTGCTTCACGGGCTTTCTCTTCGAGAACCTGGTGAAGAATCCGGCTCAGCTTGAACTCCTGAAGCTGATAGACGTACTGGTAGACGGTCCTTACCAGAAGGACAAGCGCGATACCGACCTCTTCTTCCGGGGCAGCAGCAACCAGCGCATCATCAATGTAAAGAAATCCCTGCAGGAAGGCAAGGTAGTAGAAATACATCTCACAAAAGAAAATCCGAATCCCGTGCTCTGATTCCCAAAAGCACGAGATTCGGATTCTTTTTTTATTCCTTGATTTTCTCCGCCAGCATCTTCCACTCTTCTTCCGAGAGATACGGCTTGAGTTCCCTGACCAGTTGCCGGATATAGTCGCGGTCCCAGTCCTCTTCATGGCAGAAGTGATCCTCATAGAAGAGCAGGTCTACATCTATCAGAATCTCCCCACGCCTGCTGCGGGCAACAGTGCGCCCACATCTCCGCTCCACATCCCGGAACGCCTGCAGCACACGGTCCTCAACCACATGGACATACGTCGCCCCAACCGTATTGAGAAACGGTTTGGAATGAGGCATGCCGATGGGTTTGGTCCACATGTCAGGGCTGAACCTGATGTCTTCAAAGGCATTCTCCAGCTGACTTTTGGCCATAGCCACATGATTCTTCTGATTCTCGTTGGAACCCACTGCAAAGATGATCAGTATTTTCTTCTTGAAATTAAGCATTTTCTCTTCATTTTTGCTGCCGGGAGCTACGAAAGAACAGTTCCCCGAATTGCCGAAGGCAGCCAATTAATATAATTCTTATGCAAAGATAGTGAAAATACTTAAATAAATGATGGTTTTATTCCTTTTTTTATTATTTTTGCACTATGAATCGAATAAAAACATATTTTCTGGCCTTTTTGCTATCAACCTGCGCACTCTCTTCGGGAGCACAGATGAAATGGAATCAGACCTACCAGACATACATCAACCAGTATAAGGACCTGGCCATCGAACAGATGCTACGTTACCGCATACCTGCCAGCATCACCCTAGCACAGGGACTCTTTGAGAGTGCTGCCGGCAGGAGCGACCTCGTGAGGCAGGGCAACAACCACTTCGGCATCAAATGCCACGACTGGACCGGTCCTACACAGTATCATGACGACGATGCCCGGGGCGAATGCTTCAGAGTATACCGTGACGCAAGAGACAGCTATGAAGACCATAGCAAGTTTCTTGCAAGACAGCCACGCTATTCCCGACTGTTCCAGCTCTCGCAGACCGACTACAAGGGTTGGGCGAGAGGACTGAAGGCCTGCGGCTATGCCACCAATCCGCAGTATGCCAACAAGCTGATACAGATTATCGAACTCTACAAGCTCTTCGACTACGACAAGGCAAAGCGCTACGACCGCTTCATGGCAAGCCACAGCGGCACCGACCAGCCTATCAACGGTCAGGGGCTGCTCCACCCTATCCACCTGTTCAACGACAACTACTATCTCTATGCCCGCGAGGGAGATACCTTCAAGGCACTGGGCAAGGAAGTGGGCATCAGCTGGAGAAAACTGGCTAGATACAACGAGCGCGACAAGCACGACGTGCTGAAGAAGGGCGACATCATCTATCTGAAGAAGAAGCGCAAGAAGGCGCCTAAGCAGTACAAGCGACGTCCACACGTGGTTCAGCCGGGAGAAAGCATGTACACCATCTCGCAGAAGTATGGCATGCGCATGAAGTATCTCTACAAGAAGAACCATCTCCCTGCCGACTACAAGCTCAGAATAGGCGACAGGCTGAGAGTTAGATAATTGATTAGTGATTATTTTTTAGTGATTAGTGATTCGGTCACTTGGTGATTCGGTGATTTCATGGCACCTGCCGGAAATGTGAACGAAATGTGAATGTGAATGTGAATTTCAAATGAAAAGACAATGAAGAAAATGATATTATCCCTCGCCACCATGGCGATGCTGCTGGCGCCCAGCACAATACAGGCGCAGAACTTTGACGATTATTTCGTAGACAAGACACTGCGAGTAGACTATACCTTTGCCGGCAACAAGAAGACACAGATGATTGCCGTAGACCAGCTGAACGTGATGCCACGATGGTATGGCAGGCACCAGCGACTGGCTGAACTGCCTGTAGAGGGCAACGGACAGATTACCGTCCGCGACCACCGCACGGGCAAGGTCATCTACCGCAACTCCTTCTCCACCCTCTTCCAGGAATGGCTCTCCTACCCGGAATCAGAGAAGAATACACAGAGTTTCGAAAACGTATTCCTCGTGCCGATGCCAAAGGATACGGTAGACATCACCGTAGACCTGCGCAACAACCGACGCGAGGTGATGACATCGCTCACCCATCAGGTGGCTCCAAAGGACATTCTCATCCATCAGATGGGCAACCATCCTACTCCTTACGAAACCCTGCAGCAGGCTGCCGATACCACCAAGTGTATCCACATCGCCTACGTGGCTGAGGGCTACACCGAGGCAGAAATGCCAGTCTTCCTGAAGGATGCCAGAGAGGCTACGGAGGCCATCTTCGCCCACGAGCCGTTCAAGAGTATGAGAGACCGCTTCAACATCGTGGCCGTGAAGTCGCCATCCCAGGAAAGCGGACCTAGCATCCCATCCAAGGGCATCTGGCACAAGACTGCACTCAGCTCCCATTTCGACACCTTCTACAGCGACCGATACCTGACCACCCTGCATCTGAAGGACCTGCACAACTGGCTGGCTGGTACGCCATACGAGCACATCATCGTCCTCGTGAATTCAGACAAATACGGTGGCGGCGGCATCCTCAACTCCTACAACCTCACCACCTGCCACCAGCAGTGGTTCAAGCCGGTAGTGGTACACGAGTTCGGCCATTCATTTGCCGGTCTTGCCGATGAGTATGCCTACGAGTCAGAGCAGATTCCAATGTATCCACACGATGTGGAGCCATGGGAGAAGAACATCACCACCCTTGCCGACTTCCACGGAAAATGGGAGAACATGATCAAGAAGGGCACCAAGGTTCCTACTCCATTGTCAAAGAACGAGAAGGTGGCAAAGACCAAGGTGGGCGTCTTCGAGGGTGCCGGATACAGTCCTAAGGGCGTATACCGTGGCGTTCAGGACTGCCGCATGCGCATCAACGAGACTCCGGAGTTCTGCGCCGTTTGCCAGGATGCATTGAAGCAGATCATCGATTTCTATACGAAGTAGTATGAGCGGATTCAGCTTTATGCAGTTCATCGGATTTTGCATGAAGCAGATGAGCAGATTCTGCTTTGTATAGAAGGAGAATCGGAATAAAAACCTATAATAGAACAACTTATGAAAGAGAAAGAATTAAAGATCCAATACCAGATAGCTGAGCTCTCGGAGTTGAGCGAAACAGAACAGGAGTTGGTGAAGAAGGCGATGGACGCTACGAATCATGCCTATGCCAACTACAGCCATTTCTACGTAGGTGCAGCCTGTCTTCTTGCCGACGGCAAGATGGTGATAGGTGCCAATCAGGAGAATGCGGCATTCCCATCGGGACTGTGTGCCGAGCGCAGTGCCATCTTTGGTGCGCAGAGCTATTATCCTGAACTGGCGATTACCACATTGGCGATAGCTGCCCGCAATGAGAATGGTTTCCTCAAGTCGCCTATTTCGCCATGCGGTGCCTGTCGCCAGGTGATATTGGAGATGGAAGACCGCTATCAGCAGCCCGTCCGCATCCTGCTCTATGGTGAGAATGGCATCTTCTGCTTCCACAGCATCAAGGACCTCCTCCCCTTCTCTTTCGTGGATGCGAATATGAAGGAATAAAGGGTATTTATCATCAACAAAACTCCCGCTAGGCAATCGGAAAAGCCTAGCGGGAGTTTCTGTCTTATTTCAATCCTCCTAACATGTGGCGAATCTGAGCGATTCTTGCCTTTTCATTGGGAGTGTTCCTATACTTCAAATATCCTTCCAGGGAAAGCTCGAAACATTCCTTCGCCTTCTTCCTTTCTTCTGCCGATGAACCCGAACTTTCCGAAGAACCCGAAGCCTTTTCTGAAGAAGAAGCCCCCGAACTTTCTGCCGCAAAGAGATGGCAGAAGCCCATGCGATAATAGGCATCAGGCTTCTCATTATCCCTGCAGAGCGGCAACATCTTCCCGTAGAGCGGCAAGGCACGGGCATACTGCTGAAGCGCAAAATAACTCTCGGCATCCATCCAGTAATAGAGCGAAAGCTCATGGGGAGCCACACCCTGCAACTGCGGAATCACCTCATCAAAAAGCCGGATGGCTTCGGCATACTCCCACTCATAATACAGGCACACCGCCAGATAAGCCCGGTAGCGGGGATTCAACTTATACCGCCTGTTGAGCGGCTGGAGCAACACCAGGCACTCATGAAACTTCTCGGAAGCGAAGTAATCCAATGCCCTAGCCAGCTGCTCGGCATCCTCCTTCCTATCACCCTTCTTCTCTTGAAAGGAAGCGCTTTCTTCAATCTTTTCCGAACGGTTCAAGGACGGGCTGAAAGCACAAGAACTCCTAGACCCAGAAAGGGCTAAAATTCCCAAACTCTGCATTGTCCGACCCAACATTGAACTACCCGGCATTGACAAACCCGGCAAACTCCCCCAGACAAGCAGGCTGCCAACCAATATCCTTAACTTCATCTACTCCTCCTCCCCATTCTCAAACTCCGACTCATAGCAGCCGGCATCAGGCGTCTCCTTTCTTCTCAATCCATTCCTATCAACAGGCAATGAGGTGGCTGCATCAGCCTTTCCTATCGCTGCCGACTCCTTGCGGAGACGGAAATCATACTTCAGATTATCGGTATCGAACAGCACGAAATGCTTCTCGCCATACATCGTGGTATCCTTCACATCCTCATAAATGACATGGGTAAACTTCAGACTGTCGTCCCCCTGCATCTTCTCCGTGCGCAACACGCAATGGTCGAAGAGGAAATTGAAGGCATCCTCCTCTTTCGGAGCCTCCCAAACCACCTCATCATCATGATAACCCGTTACGAGCGAATTTCTTACCTCGAAACGAGGCAGCGGAGAGGCAAAACCGATGGCCGACTCTCTGCGCCCGTCAAACGGATAGAACTGGGCAATGGTGCAGCCGTTTACCTCAACATCTCCACCCTCTACATAGAGCGGATGTTTCAGGCAGTTGGTTATCTGAGAGTTATAGATCTGCACCTTGGCAGAATCAACCCTCACTCCGTAGCCCTGATTGTTATGAACCGTAGCATTCTCGATGAGCAGCTTCTGCTTCGTAGCATCGCCCGGTTCTATCATCACAGCATCGTAGGCACTATGAATATCAGCAAACGAAATCCTACAGTCATGAGCCGAAGACATCAGTCTGATGCCCTGCCATTGTCCCGGCGTGCGGTCGTAAGGCAGATAATCGAACATGTGGTCCAGTCGGTCGCCCCGCATCACCACTTCCCTGTCCTTCTCGCCCTCAATCTTCAGCGAACCGAACACCTGCAAGCCCGCATTCTCGTGGAAATAGAGTTGGGTGCCCGGAGCAATGGTCAGCGTAGCCGCCGAATCAACCCTGATGCCGCCATAAACCACTACCGGCAGCGTGCTCTCCAGAAGCTTGTCTTCCTTCACCTCAAGCGAATTGAGTTTCATCGCATCCCATGAAAACGCCCTCAGATTCACCTTCTGCTCCACGCCGCTTTCCAGCGCAAACACCAGGTTGTCGCTCACCAGCTGCGGCTTTTCGCTGTTCTGCATCGCCGTAGTCAGCTCTACAAACACGCGTATGCTGTCACCCTTTCTGATCTCCACATTTTGCGTCTGGAATCCCGCTTCGCTGCCCAGATAAGATCCGTCAACATTCACCCTATAGCCCCTCTGGTTACCATTTTCGAGACGTACCGACTGGCAGCGCAGCCCCTTGCCCGTACGGTTGTAAACCCAGAAGCTTCGGGTAGGCGTAGGCACATTCGAGAAGGTGGTGTCCATCTTCAGCGTATCTACCGAAAACGAGAGCACATCTCCCCTCGACGTTGAGAAACTCTCATCGTCGGCACAACTGGCAAGCAGGGCGCTCATCGCCATCCCTACACCCATTATATACAAAAATCCCTTTTTCCGTTTCATATCTATAAAAACGGAAAAAGGGAAATATTATTGTATCTG
>ULXM01060973.1_pt1 | contig 10650 bp, 9 predicted proteins | sample 1961271 | NCBI WGS metagenome assembly ULXM01 (sample SAMEA4835838, study PRJEB28245) | human gut metagenome | biome: gut microbiome; material: fecal sample | place: Denmark | collected 2008 | reverse complement strand
CAGACAGATTTAAAAGAAAAGCTAGATGCCTCACTTAATCGTGAAGATGTTCTTGCAGATTTGAATAATCAGAAAGAGCATGCTTATCAGGACGCTTATATGATTGCGGAAAAGCTGACTGCATTAAGAAATGAACAGGGAATTATATTTGTTGATGCATTAGAAAAAGAATTACAGGATCTGTATTTACCAAATGCAAAGTTAAAGGTGGATATTCAAGAATGCGACCTTAATGATGTGGGAAAAGACGATATTACATTTGTGGTTTCTATGAATAAAGGACAGGCATTTACGCCATTAAATGAAACTGCAAGTGGTGGTGAAATATCTCGTTTAATGCTTGCAATTAAGACAATTACAATGTCTAAGACAGATATCAATACTCTTGTATTTGATGAAATTGATACTGGAGTAAGCGGTAAAGTTGCGGATGCGATTGGTCAGAAAATGCATTCTATAGCCTTAAACAATCAGGTATTATGTATCACTCATTTACCACAGGTGGCTATTCATGCTGATTATCATTATGCAATCAAGAAACAAACACAGGATGAAGAGACTTATTCATCACTTGCAGTATTAAATGAAGATGAAAGAATAGAAGAAATTGCAAAGATGCTTTCAGGAGATGTGATTACTCCAGAAGCAATTGAAAATGCTAAAAGGCTATTACAAGGATGAGCATATAACTTATATGCTCTTTTTTCAGGAGGATGAGTATGCGTATTATATTTCATATTGATATGAATGCTTTTTATGCCAATTGTGAAATTTCACAGCATCCAGAATTAAGAGGAAAGCCTATTGTCATATGTCATAATTCTAAAAGAAGTGTTGTATCTACTGCTTCTTATGAAGCAAGACAATTTGGTATTAGTTCTGCGATGCCTTTATTTATGGCTAAAGAGAAATGTTCTGATTTAATTGTGGTAGAACCGCATTTTAATCTTTATCATGAACTATCTCAGAAATTTTTTGATATTGTTTATACTTACAGTAAAAAAGTCGAGATAGCGAGTATTGATGAATGCTATGTAGATATGAGTGATTATTTTACAGTGACGCATGCACAGCCTTATGTTGTCGCCAAGGAAATTCAGGATAGGATTTTATCTACCTTATCTCTTCCTTGCTCTATTGGCATTTCTCCTAATAAGTTTCTTTCTAAAATGGCTTCTGATATGAAGAAACCTTTAGGAATTACTATTATCACCCAAAAGAATCTTAAAGAAGTTCTTTGGCATGTTAAAGTAGGGGATATGTATGGCATTGGAAAAAAGACAGCACCCAAACTAGAAGAAGCAGGAATCAAGACAATTGGAGATATTGCCAATTACGATAATTATCAGACTATAAGACAATTTTTAGGAAAGAATACATTAATTTATTACAATCGTGCAAATGGCAGGGATCTTTCACCTGTTATTTATGAAGATACTGATATGAAATCAATTGGGCACTCTACAACTTTTGAGAGTGATATAAGTGATGAAGACAGTTTAAAAGAAGAATTTAAAAAAGTATGTTTAACGGTTTCTGAGCGTGCTTCAAAGCATGATATGTATTCTAATTGTATTGTAATCACATTAAAATACACGCGTTTTCACAGTGTGACAAGACAGATGCTGGTACAGGATTATATTAATGATTATGAAAAGATATATAGTTATGTCATGATGCTTTTTACTAAGCATTACACTCATGAACCATTAAGACTCATCGGTGTAACATTGAATAATGTGAAAAGAAAAGATTCTATTATTCAGCAGATGAATATATTTGATACAAAGAATAATAAGACAGATCCTATTGATAGTCTTATTGAAAATATTAATAAAATGACAAGTGCACATCTAATCAAGGCCAAAGACTATCGTCCAGATAGTAAGCGTCATGATGGAAACAGTTAAGAAAAGTTGTTATAATAGACAAGAGGTGTAGCACGTGCAAGAATATGATTTAAAAGATTTTAAAAGCTATTTATTATTTGAGAGAGGCTTGAGTGAGAATACTGTACAGGGCTATATAAGGGATATAAGAGCTTTTTATGAATATATTGATTATGATATAAAAAAGTTTGATTTGTCTCATATAGACGCTTATTTCTGTGAATTAAAGGATGATGGATATAAGGTTACTTCTATAAGAAGAAAAATCGTTTCTTTAAGGCAGTACAATGAGTTTTTATCTAGGACAAGAGGTATGCAGGATATCATGACGCAATATGATCTGCCAAAAACAGATAAAAAACTTCCTAAGGTATTAAGTCTAGAAGAAATCATCAAAGTTATTAAGAGTATCGATGATAGTAATCCAGCAGGCAAAAGAAATAAGGCAATGATGCTTCTTCTTATTAATACAGGTATGAGAATAAGCGAACTAGTGCATCTGGAAATTAATGATATCAATCACTCTGTTTCTAATGTTAGTGTCGTAGGAAAAGGGAACAAAGAACGATTAATTCCATTAGATGAAGAAACATGTTCTTATGTCTATAGCTATATGCAAAATGACCGTTCTTTCTTTAATAAAAAGAATAATCAGTGGCTTTTTATGATGAATGATGGTCGTCGTATGACAAGAGAAAATTTCTATAACATTCTCCAAAAACTTGTAATAGGAGCAGGGGTGAGAGATCATTTTACACCACATATGTTGAGACATACATTTGCGACTACTTTGTTGGAAAATCATTGTGATTTAAGATCTATCCAGGTAATGCTTGGACATCAGGATATTTCTACAACAACAATATATACACATGTTACACATAGGCAGATACTGGATGACTATAATAAATATCATCCAGGCAATGCAAGGAGGAAAAAAGATGAGTAAGGAATTGTACAAAAGAATATTTGTGATTGTATGTGATTCAATGGGTATTGGAAATGCTGAAGATGCTGCTTTATTCGGTGATGAAGGCGCTAATACAATTGGTCATATTTGTGAAGCAAAAAACGGTCTGAATATTATTAATATGGAAGGATTAGGCTTAGGTAACTTAGGTGATTTTAAAGGTATTCATCCAATTTCTCATCCTCTAGGTACAACTGCTACACTAAAGGAAGTATCTAACGGTAAGGATACGATGACAGGACATTGGGAAATGATGGGTCTTAAAGTCACTCAGCCTTTTAAAACATTTACAGATACTGGCTTCCCAGAAGAGTTTATCAAAATTTTTGAAGAAAAGACAGGCAGAAAATGCTTAGGAAACTATGCTGAAAGTGGTACTAAAATTTTAGATGATCTTGGAGAAAAGCAGTTAGAAACAGGAGACTGGATTGTTTATACATCAGCTGATTCTGTATTCCAGATTGCAGCCAATGAAGAAATTATTCCATTAGAAGAATTATACGATGCTTGCCATATTGCAAGAAAACTACTCATGGATGAAAGATGGAAAGTTGGACGTGTTATAGCAAGACCTTTTGTTGGACGTAAAAAAGGTGAATTTAAACGTACACCTAATAGACATGACTATGCATTAAAGCCATTTGGAAAAACAGTACTTAATAGTTTAAAGGATGCAGGACTTGATGTTGTAGGTGTTGGTAAGATTCCTGATATCTTCGTAAATGAAGGTATTACTGAAGGCATTCATACAGTATCTAATAAAGACGGTATGGAAAAAACAATTGAACTTGCAGAAAAAGAACATCATGGACTTATCTTTGTGAATCTTGTAGACTTTGATGCCGTTTATGGACATCGTAGAAATGCGATTGGCTATGGAGATGCTATTGAAGAATTCGATGCGCAATTATCTGATTTAATGGCTGCAGTCAATGATGATGATTTAATCATGATTACAGCAGATCATGGTAATGATCCTACATGGAAAGGAACTGATCATACAAGAGAACATGTTCCACTACTTATTTACAGCAAGTCACTTCATAACCCAAAAAATCTTGGATTATTAGAAAGCTATGCTGTGATTGGTGCTACTATTGCTGATAACTTTAATGTAGAAAATCCTGGTATTGGAAAATCTTTACTAAAAGAACTTGAAAGGGATGCTTAATGGAAAACCAGAAGAAAGTAATCATTGTATCTCTTGCAGCAAGCCTGATGGCTGTCATACTTTATGTATTTGGTATGACACTAGCGAAAGGGAACATAATTATTGAAACTATATATTTGGTAATGGCATCTTTGCTAGTCATTTGTGCAGCTGTATCATTATTCAATAATTATAAAAAATATAAGAGGGTAGTATTTATTTATCTGATAATTGTAAATATATTATTAGAAGCACTATTTATAGGTAAACTGCTCATATAGAAAAGAAGCTTTATTGCTTCTTTTTTTAATAGAGGAGGGGAGTCATTAAAAAACTCCCCTTCCAATAAAAAGGGGAGCCATTTATTAAATATATAAAGGTTCTTCGTTTTTGATAGTTTCCTTATCTTTGGTCTTTGCGATATAGAACACTTCACTTGTTTCAGCTTTATAATAGATATCCAAAGTTAAAATAGAAGTCTTTTTATAACCAGCGTCTACAAGATGGTTTACAACCATATCCTCAATCTCAGTTAAAGATACATCGTGGTAGTTATATTGCACCTGAATATTCATTTTGACAGGCTTATAAGTAGTTTTAGCCTTAGTAGTTTTCTTTGGCGCTGTCTCTTTTTTTACTGCAGTTGTTTTCTTAACTGTGGCTTTTTTAGGCCCAGATGCCTTTGCTGTAGTCTTTTTAACTGTAGTTTTTTTAGGTTCAGCAGCTTTCACTGTAGTAGTCTTTTTAGCTGTAGTTTCTTTCTTCGCTTCAGCAGCAGTCTGAGTAGTTGTTTTCTTAGTTGCTGCAGTTGTAGTTTTTTTCATAATGGAGATCCTCCTTTGATACTCTAATTATTTAATATTATTATAGCACACTCAATTTACAATTCAAATGTAACAGATATAACTAAAAAATTACATAATATATATTATGCGAAGTAATATACATAAGAAAAAAACTCCCAATGAAGGGAGTTTTAATTATGGTTTTAGTAATCATATGATACATCATGAACTGTGATTTTCGCAAAGTTACAATCTGTAGAAAATTCAAACTTATGCTTAGTGCCTGTATCCCAATTATCTGTATATGCACTTTGTGTTTCTAGAACCACGCCATTTTCATCTTCTAAATTAAGGTTAAAATAAAAATAATCAAATGATAAATCTGTGGTATTTTCCATGATCATAGAATATGTATGATAAGTTTCACCTTCATACTCATCTGGTTCTTTCTTAAAATCAGCTTTATCCATAAAGTCTCTTATGGCTAAAGAGTCATTTCCATCATCTAACAGTTCATTAAAATTCTTATTTTGAGATTTTTTATCAAACTCTATTTTTTTTATTTCATTTAGATGAACTAATGCTTCACATCTATCATCATAAATAACATTAATATATTCTGATTCCCACTTATCGTAGTTAGAATCTATATATTTTGTATTGTTTTTTGTGTCATACAAAGTTTCTATATATTCTTTAGCATACTTTTCAATATTTTTATTTTTAAATTTCTTATTTTTGTATTTACTAATACAATCTAATTCAGCTTTTACATAACCATTGAAATCTTCGGTAGTGTAGTCATCATCATTTAAGTCTGATAATTTCCATCGATTGATTAATCCTTGTTTTAAGTCTTCATAAAATGCATCATCTACTGATAGATTGCTTTTACTTGTACAAGCGCACATAGATAAAACTAATAATAGCGATAAAACCCCTCTTAATATTTTTTTCATACTTTTATTTCCTCCCTCAAAAGTACTAAATCATTATAACATAGATATTAAATATTCACAAAATGTTTACGAAAATTGCATTGCTTTATGTAACAAAAGGAGTTCAGAATTAACCTGAACCCCTTTTGTTAAACAGTTAAATGATTTATTTTTCGTCTTTATTAGCACGATCAATAGAATCATAAAGCTTAGTGACATAATTACCACTAAAGCAAGACATGCATAAATCACAGTTTCCATCCATATCATGCTTAACAGATTTCTTTAATCCTTCCATTGAAATAAATGCTAAAGAATCAGCTTCAATGAATTGACATAGTTCTTCTACATTCATACGATGTGAGATTAATTCTTCCAAAGTAGAAATATCTACACCGTAGAAACATGGGAACTTAATAGCTGGAGAAGCAATTCTTACATGCACTTCTGTAGCTCCTGCTTCTTTTAATAATTTTACAATACGCTTAGAAGTTGTACCTCTTACGATTGAGTCATCAATCATGATAACTCTCTTACCTTTAACGATTGAAGAAACAGCTGAAAGCTTCATTCTTACACCACGTTCACGCATTTCCTGTGTTGGCTGAATAAATGTTCTACCTACATATTTATTCTTGATGAGCCCCATTTCATAAGGAATACCAGATGCTTCAGAGTAACCAATAGCAGCTGAAATAGAACTATCAGGTACACCAATTACTAAATCTGCTTCAACGGGTGCTTCTTCAAATAAAGTCTTACCACAAGTCTTACGTGCTGTATGAACATTAATACCATCTAGATTACTATCAGGTCTAGAGAAGTAAATATATTCCATTGCACATAGCTTATTGCAGATAGGTAAAGTTTCAGTATACTTCTTAGATTTAATAATACCATCTTTAACACGGATAATTTCACCTGGTTCTACATCTCTTACAAACTCTGCTCCAGCAATATCTAAAGCACATGTTTCAGATGAGAACATATAACCTCCACTTGGAAGTCTACCCATAGATAATGGTCTTAAACCATATCTATCTCTTGCAACATATAGAGCATCCTCTACAAGAATAACAAATGCGAATGCTCCATCAATTTTTTCTAATGATTTACAGATACGATCTACAAATCGTCCTGTTTCTCTCTTAATTAAATGACCAAGAACCTCTGTATCACTTGTTGAATTAAAGATTGATCCGTTTTCTTCAAGTTCCTTCTTTAATGAGTTAGCATTTACAATATTACCATTATGGGCAATACCCATCATACCATCGAGAGTACGGAATAAGAATGGCTGAACATTCATGATTCCTCCCCCACCTGCAGTTGAATAGCGGACATGTCCAATAGCTGCATTACCAGATAATTTTTTTATCTTTTCTTTATCGAATACTTCACTTACTAAGCCTTCACCCTTATGGATGTTTAGCTTTTTTTTGTTATTGCGGACAACAATACCTGCAGCCTCCTGTCCACGATGTTGTAAAGAATGTAGACCATAATATGTTAATTGAGCAGCATTGTCATCTCCCCATATAGCAACCACTCCACACTCTTCATGTAATTCATCATGATTCTTGATCATAATAGCCTCCTGTTTAATAGATTTCATTGATATAGCGCTTCTCAAGAGGTATATCATCCTCCTGATTACACATCATTGTGATCATATCTGTTTTTTCACCATGAATAGACGCCATGCAATCTGTTTCGATGCGAATGTCTTTATAGAAATAAACAGAAATCGTTTTGAGGATGTCATCTAAATATTCTTTGTTGTATATAAATTCTGAAATATAGACAAACTTCCCCCTATCATTATAAATCATATATCCCTGTTGTCCATACTCATTTTTAAATGTTAGAATTGAATCGTTAAATGCAGCACATCTTTTTCTTAAATAGTTGTTGAAATAGTCTTCATCACGTATTAAATAATGGCTAAAATCTCTCACATAGAGATTATATGCATCATAGAGATGATTTATATCCTGTGATAGGCATATTCTACTAGGAAGCGCATATTTTGCTTTGTTAAGTTTATAAAGAATATGTCTATGTGATTCTTTAAAGCCAAAAGGCACATAGATTTCAGGATGATAAGCTTGAAGATAAATACGCTTGCCTTTATAAACTTCTAAAACATGATTCATTAATAATTTCATGAATCCCTGTCCTTCATAATCTCTTCTAGTAGACACACCTAGAATAAAATAGCTGTCTTCGTAATCTTTCACCTTAAAAGGAACAATTTGTAAGGCGGAAACGATTTGATTCTTGAAGCGGACTACATAAGTGTTTTCTATCTTAAATCGATATTTGAAATAAAATTCAGTAGAGATTTCATCTTCATCTTCAAAGCGGTCCATCCAGATTTCTTTAATGTCTTCTATGTCTTCATCATTCGCCTGATCAACAATGGCATCATTGATGTAGATACGGCTTTTTTCAACCATTTTACAAGGATGCATGCGTTCCTTAGAGATACGAAGATTTTCTATCCCCATATCTTCTTCTCTATTCACATATTTAAAATCAGCACATTCATGTTCTAAAAATTCTTTTCTTAAAGTGACATAAAGTCCTCTGATTGTTTTATCTGCCTTTTCAATATGAATTTGTATTGTTTCATGTTTTAAAGGAGAGCCGATCATAAATGCTTTTAATTCATCATTGATGAATATGCCACCAATCTTAATTGGCAGCTGATCCTGCGTAGAGAGAAGATACATAATACCATACACTTCAGAGGTTAAAGATTCACTTTGTTCATTTTCTCCCCTTTCCCATTTGAGAAGATCAGTAAAAATCATTGGCATATCCTCATCCGCATTAAGCGTACGGTATTCATAATCAGGATATTGTGAGATGAAGTTATGATAGTTATTTCTCATTTTCTGCATCTTTTTACCCGATAAAGTAATTAATTTCTCTTTATCATAGACATAATCATCTAAATCTCTTGTATGCTCATAAACAAACTTTCCAGGGCATACTTTTTTTAATTTCTCTACAAAAGAAGGAACTGCACAATCAATCATAAAAGGAAATTGATGTTCTTTTGCATAGCCAATCATATATTCAATAGCTTCTTTGTAGTATTCATGAGACGCAAAAGGCATCGCAAAAAAGCGATGACCTTTATAGTTATGAAGCATGATGCAGAAGTGGTCATGAATTTCATATTCAATATGATATTCATGATTCCACATCATCATTGTAACAAAATTTGAGTTATAACCTTCGTAATCTGCTTTATCTAGAAAAGGTAATATAATATTTAAATCAGATAATTTTAAGGGTTTCATCTTATTTTCCAAGCATCATATGTATAAATTGTTTAGCTACACGCCCAGAATAGCCTCCGTTTCTTAATTCCCATTCCATAGCTAAACGATGGAGTTCGTCATGATCAATATTTAGGTGATACTGATCTGCAAGTCCATCCACTATATCAAGATAGTGCTGCTTATCTGGATGAACATAAAGAATCTGAACACCAAAACGGGCAACAAGTGATAACTTTTCCTGTTTTGCATCGTTCACATTGATTTCAGAATCATCTCTTTCACTCCAAGTTTCCTTGATCAGATGTCTACGGTTACTTGTAGCGTAAATAAGTACATTATCAGGCTTTTTCTCTAATCCACCTTCAATCACTGCTTTTAGGTACTTATATTCTGTTTCATATTCTTCAAAAGAGAGATCATCCATAAAGATAATGAACTTATAGTTACGATTCTGTAATTCTCCAATGATTTCTGGAAGATGAATGAATTGATGCTTATACACTTCAACCATTCTTAAACCATCTTTATAATAACGATTTAAAATAGCTTTAATACTTGATGATTTGCCAGTTCCATTATCACCATATAATAAGACATTGTTTGCTTTCTTACCTTTGATGAATGCTTCTGTATTTGCAATTAAACGATCTTTTTGACGTTCATAACCAATGAGTTGTTCAAGTGTGTTATCTTCTATATGATTAATAGAAACGATATTTCCATCTACATATCTAAAAGCCTTATTTAAACCGTATTTACCAACACCATACTTGTGATAATGATTATAGAGGATGTTATAAAAATCTTCAACTGATGTGCTTTTTGCAAGATTAATTTGTAATTTGCTAAAGACTTCATAAATCTCTTTGTTGATAATTGGTTTAGAATGAGAGAAGTGGAAAAAGATTTCTCTGTTTAATCCTTCTAAATCATCAAATGATGAATGAAAAAGATCATAGAAATAAGTAAGATCTCTCATAACAAGTGCCTTTAATGTGTCATTCACGTCTGCTTCGCGTTCTAATGAGAGTGAAAATGCATTTTCATGCATAGCAAGCAAATGTGTAAGAAGACTCTGCATGAGGTTATCATGAAGATCATATTTTTCAGCCACCTGTAGGAATTTTGCAATAAAATCATGTTCAATAACTTTGTTATCGAGCTGGTCAACATTCTTTAAAAGGAAAAGTGCATCTTCATCATCAGTAAGCTGATAATATACTGTTAAATCACTTAAATACACGGATAAAACCTTCTTTCATTAGTTTTTGAAACTATGGATAGGTGCTGGAATACGTCCACCACGATTCACGAATTCATCACATGAGAATGAATTAACTGGCATGATTGGAGCATAACCTAATAATCCACCGAATTCAACTGTATCTCCTACATCCTTACCAATAACTGGAATAAGTCTAACAGCAGTTGTTTTCTGGTTGATCATACCGATAGCCATTTCATCTGCAATAATACCAGAAATTGTTTCAGCTTTTGTTTCACCAGGAATTGCAATCATATCTAGACCTACTGAACATACACAAGTCATAGCTTCTAGCTTTTCTAAAGTTAAAGATCCTGCATTGACTGCATCAATCATCCCCTGGTCTTCACTCACTGGAATA
>ULXM01057534.1_pt1 | contig 10654 bp, 10 predicted proteins | sample 1961271 | NCBI WGS metagenome assembly ULXM01 (sample SAMEA4835838, study PRJEB28245) | human gut metagenome | biome: gut microbiome; material: fecal sample | place: Denmark | collected 2008 | reverse complement strand
CGAGCCCTTTTATCGCGTTCACGACCACTATTCCGAACGCAAGACTGGCAAGCGCGTCCATCGTATTGTAGCCGTCAAGGAAGCCCTGGAAAAACGAGTTTGCCTCATATGCCTTTTCGGGGATGACATCCGCAACCGGTCCCATAGGCTTTACAAGCGCGGTGACCGCAAGCAGCGCAAGGCTGACAAGGAACATCGGCGTCAGTATTTTTCCGACCCACGTAAGTATTTTTCCGGGTCTGAGCGAGAACCACAGCACCGCCGCAAAGAACACCAGAGAGAATATCCATACAAGCCATTTTGCCGTTCCCTCTGCGACAAGCGGTCTTATGCCGACGGAAAACGACGTCGACGCGCAACGCGGTATCGCAAAAAACGGCCCGATTGAAAGGTAGAGCGCACAGGTGAAAAACACTCCGTACTTTTTCCCGACTCTGCCGCTGAGCTCAAGCAGTCCGTCACTCCGGCTCATACCGAGTGAAGCCACGCCGAGAAGCGGAATTCCGACGCCGGTTATCAGAAAACCGATTATTGCTTTCCATACGTTTGCGCCCGCATTTTGTCCCATGAAAACGGGAAAAATCAGATTTCCCGCACCGAAAAACAACCCGAACAGCATGCTGCCGACGGCAAATGTCTCGGTTAAACTAAGTCTTTTCTTCATTTTGTATCCTTTGTTTTATGTATTTTAATAATAATATCATAAAATCCGGCACCGCGCAACAGTTTTGAAGTTATTTTTTAATATAATGAAAATTTCCCGTTTCATCCCGTCATGCAGGACCCTTCAATTATTCATTTACTTCAAATGCGAGGGGCTCCCGCTCCTGCTTTTTCTCCATAAAAATTCCCATCTTCGCGAGAAATTTTGATTTTGTATGTGACTGAATAACTGTATCGCAAGAAAACGGAAAATGCCCATGGAAAGATAAATTTATTTGTCGAAATGAAAACATATTTATCATTACATGTTGATTTTACCAAATTATATGATATAATTTACTTTGTAAAAAGAACACATCGCAAACAACGGCCCTTGTCAACCTTTTGTTTACGGAATTCAACAAAATGTTGCTTTACAAAGCTCAACAGTTCGTTTATACTTTCTTTGCAAATCAAGACAGCAGAAAGGAAATTTTAACATGCTATCAAAGAAAATCAAAGAATTTCGACAAAAAAGCGGCATGACCCAAAAGGAGCTTGCCGATAAACTTTTTGTTACACCGCAGGCTGTTTCCCGCTGGGAGAACGGTGACGCCGAGCCCTCCGCAACAACCATCGACGCAATGACAAAAATATTCAATATATCCGTAGACGAGCTTTTCGGCAGGGAGGCTCCGAAGCCCGAAGTCATAGTAAAAACAGAAACCGTATACAAAGAACCGCCCGTCGTGCTCGGCGTTTGCGAAGTGTGCAACAAACCGATTTATTCTTCCGACGAGCTTGTCCGAAAAACGCGCTCGGGCGGCAGAAGAGGTTCTGTTACGCAGGTAATCTGCAAAAGCTGTTATGAAAAACAGAAGAAGGCGGAGCTCCAGGCGGCGATAGAGCACGGGATCAAGCAAAGAAAGCGCTCGTTCGTCTGGGGCGGACTCATCACCGGAGCGGCGTTTATAATAACCCTCTGCGTAACGCTCAAAAACAATTGCTCCGTCGGTCAGGTGATCGGATTTTCGGTAGTCTCCCTCCTCCTCTTTCCTTTTATATCATGCCTGTTCCTTCAGAACAACTTTGTCGACGATATGGTACTCTCCGTTGCGAGCTTCGGCTTTGTCCGCTTTCCGGGGCTGATATTTTCCCTCAGCCTTGACGGTATCTTCTGGTTTCTGACGGTCAAGCTGGCGTTTTTTGTTCTCGGATTTATGATCGCCGCGGCGTTTCTTGCACTCGCGGTCGCGCTGGGAATGGTCGTCGGAATATTTGTTTATCCGTCGGCTCTGAGGAAGAACCTCGATCATCCGGAACAGACCAAGCACTTTTTCTGACTTATAATTTCAATCGAAAGGATAAATAAAAATGAAAAACTCCGTCCGCATTATCTCCCTTGTCATCGTAGCCGCACTCATTATTCTGTCACTTGTTTCCTGTTCAGATGCGAAAGTCACTCCGCCGGATATTCCGCCCGTAACAACAACTGAAAAGGTGCCCGTCCCCTGCAATGTCAGCTTTGCCAATGCCGACAACGCTCCGATGACCGTCTATTCCGGCGATTTCATCCAGGCACCCGCAAGTCCCACCCTCGAAGAACGGATTTTTGCCGGCTGGTATCTCGATTCGGATTTCGTCTCAAAAGCGGCATTCCCGCTTGAAATCAACACCGACACAACTCTTTACGCAAGGTTTTATACATACGAGGAAGCCTTCAGCGCGGCGCGCGAAAACACAATCGGCGAATCTGTCTCGGGCTATGAATACACATACACTACCGACCTGACCGTTTCCTATACACTTCTCTCGCTCAGCGGAAAAACAGAAGGAAAGGCTATATACAGTACAATCGGCGACGTATCATTTTATGACGAGCATAAAAATTCCGGCGCGCTCTTTGCGGACGGAACAAAATATCAGATTCGTCGCGGAATTACCCTTCAAAAGGTCTCGGAAAACAAGAACGGGAAGATAACGTCGAATGAAACGGAAGAGGTCAACGCTTCGTATAAATTCGATTCATCGTCGTTTGCCAAAGCTCTCTTTGCCTATTCCGACGAAAAGCTCCTTTCCGTCACTCCGACGGACGTCCCGAACGAATACAAGCTCAAAACCTCGTTCAACGCTTCGAGCGCAATATCGCTTCTCGGAAACAACATAAACAATCCCTTGATTGAAGCGGCAATCGCAAAACTACCGGAAACCGCAGTCGACACCGGTATGTATGTCACCTTTGACAACGGCGAAATCAGCTCATATCGCTACGAAATGAAGATCAACTCCGCCGGAATTGAGCTCAGCCTGATTTATTCCCTGAAATTTGATAACGTCGGCACGGCGCAGAGCATTATTCCGAAAACGTTTGAATAAAATACAAAAATCCCCGCTCCGGCGGGGATTTTTTGTTTATTCTTTTTCGTCGTAATACTGCGCCTGCGCGTTCCAGAGCTCATAATATTTTCCGCTCTCGTCGGAAAGGAGCCCGTCGTGTGTGCCGACCTGAACAACGGAGCCATGATCGAACACGGCAATCTTATCGCAGAAGCGGCAGGAGGAAAGCCTGTGACTTATATAGACCGCAGTCCTGTCTGTCACCATCTCGCTGAATCTTGAATATATCTCGGATTCGGCAACGGGGTCAAGAGCCGCCGTCGGCTCATCGAGAATGATAAACGGAGCGTTTTTATAAAGCGCGCGGGCAATGGCGATTTTCTGCGCTTCGCCGCCCGAAACGTTCACGCCGTTTTTATCGAGGTTCTTATAAAGATATGTGTCAAGCCCCTGCGGCATTTTTTCGGCGTCGAGGATAAAGCCCGCTTTTTCAAGGCAGGAATTGACCTTCCCTGCGTCATAGCTTGAATTTATCGCCACATTCTGCCCGAGCGGAAGAGCGAACAGACGGAAATCCTGGAATACAATTGAGAAAACGGAGATGTAATCGAGATAATTGTATTTTCTTATGTTGATACCATTGAGGAGGATTTCACCCTCGTCCGGGTCATAAAGGCGGCAGAGGAGCTTTATAAAGGTTGTCTTGCCGCTGCCGTTCTGACCGACAACAGCGAGCTTTTCGCCGATGTTGAACTTGAACGAAACATGGCGGAGCGCATAATTTTCGCTGCCGGGATATTTGAAGGAAACGTCGCGGAATTCAATTTCATAGTCGTTGTCCATACGCTTTTCAACGGTAAGCGAGCCCTGATACATCTTGTTGGGAATATCGAGAAAGTCAAATGTGAGCTTTAAGAATTCCGCATTGTTGCGGAGCTCGTTAAGAGAGGTTATCATCGTGCCTATCGCGCCGGAGACCATTGTGAGCGCACCGATATACTGCGTTATCTCGCCGACGCCGAATGCTCCCGCCCAAGCCTTAAGGCAGACGAACACGTAGGCGCAGCCGGTAAAAATAACCGACACCGCACTTGAAGCCGCATTGAGATAGCCGATCTTTGTGCGCGCGGCTTTTGCATAAAAGCCTTTGGAGGCGAATACATCCTCTTTGTTGTTTGCATACTTTACAGAAAATCTGTCCTGACGGTATATACGAATATCGGATATCCATTTGCTTTCGTATGCGAGACCGTAGAAAAAACCGAACAGCTGATTTGAGAGATTGTGCCTGTTTGCATTTTTGGCATAGAACTCCCCGACAACTTTTTTGATTGCCGGCGCGAGATATGTCACAAGCAGAAGAACGGCGATTATTCCGAGAATAAAGAGCGGACTGTTCAGAACTGTAAGCCCCCCTGCGCTCTCCGGCACTCTGCGGACAAAGAGGGTGACGGTCATCGCGATACCCCCGGCAAGCGTTGCAACAGCGGAGAGAAGATCCATAAAGCGCCATTCAACGCTTCCAAGTCCCCTGCCGCTTGCATTGGCATTCTGCTGTATTTTGTTATACAGAATATGCGTATCGCCGCTATCCATATCGGCATAATCCATATCCATAAATTTATCGCGATAAAGCTTATCAATCGAATACCATTCCAGTTGCCCGTAAATACTTATTGCTTTGTTTATAAAAGCGGAAACAAGCGCAATAACGGCGGCGGAAGCAAGCGATATTATGACATATGTTTTCAGCTTTTCGGGGTCTCTTCCGCCCGCAAGCTCGCCGATTATCAGTGCCGAAAGATAAATACCGACATAGGGCGTCAGCGCCGACCAGATTGTGTTTATTATTGACAGCACCGTGTATTGCGGGTTTGCGCGATAAAGCAGTTTCACTCCGCGCAGCGTCATTTTCATTGCCTCTTTGCGGGGCATAAGAGCTGTTTTTTCAGTTTTCTTCTTCATTTTCTTTGCCTCCGTCCCTGTAATACTGGCTCTGAACATCGAAAAATTCCTTGTATTTGCCGCCGAGCGCCATAAGCTCATCGTGCGTGCCCTCCTCTGCGATGACGCTTCCATCGAGCAGGATTATCCTGTCACAAAAGCGCGTCGAGGCAAGGCGGTGAGAAATATAAATAGATGAGCGTCCCTCCGCCATAGCGTTGTATTTATTATACATATCTGCTTCGGCAATCGGGTCGAGAGCCGCCGTCGGCTCGTCGAGGACGAGTATAGGCGCATTTTTATAGAGCGCGCGGGCAAGCATGAGTCTCTGCGTTTCGCCGCCGGAAAGTGCCACCGCGTTATCATAAACATCGCGCACGAGCTTTGTATCGTATTTTTCGGGGAGCGACTCTATCTTTTCGCAAAGTCCCGCTTTGTCGGCGCAACTGCGGACAGCATCCATATCGATGTTGCCGTCCATATCCTGCGCTATGTTCTGCGCTATCGTTGCGGCGATGATGTCAAAATTCTGAAATACTGCGGAAAAGAGCTTATAATAATCGCGGCGGTTATATTTTCTTATATCCTCGCCATTCAGCAATACCCTTCCCTCTGTCGGGTCATAAAAGCCGCAGATGAGACGGACGAGCGTCGTTTTTCCCGCTCCGTTCATGCCGACCACGGCAAGCTTTTCGCCGGGATGAAGCGTGAGATTTATGTTCTTCAGCACGTCTCTCTCCGTTTCGGGATAACGGAAGGTGACGTTTTCAAGCCTGATTTCGTATTTGCCGTTTGAGTCGATTTCAAGCGGCTCGCCGTCCTCAAACCTGAATATTTCGGGATATTCAAGCATTTCGCGGACGGTTGAAATGTCAAGGCTTTGTTTGTGGAGCGTATTGACATTTCCGAATATCCATCTCACCCAGTTTGTAAAGCTGCCGAAGGCTGCAAAATAAAGGACGAATTCGGCTGCGGAAAGGTTGCCCGCAATCGCCATATTTATCAGATACGCATATGCGATTCCGTTGCGGAGGAATGTGAGGATGATATCCGAAACGGAGCTTATCATATTGACGTTCTGCTCCTTGCGCTTGAGGGCGAGGGTAAGGTCCTTTGCCTTATCGTAAATTTCCGTAAGCCACGGCTTTATTCCGAAAATGCGCAGATCCTTTGCGTATTCCGAGCCGGAGCCGACAGCGTTTACATAGTCCATTCTTCGCCCCTGCTCGGAAAACTCCGTGCGGTGTCTGTATCCGAATCCGCCGACCTTCTTATTTACAAAGAAGCCGACAATCGATGTTGCAAGCACAACGGCAATGACCCAAAAATCAAGTCTTGAAAGCATTGCAAGATAAATCGCAAAGCCGAGCACATTTTTCAGAAGCTGAACAAGCGTGTTCCATATAGCTTCCGTCGCGGCTCTGTTGTTGCTTGTGGCGCCCGAAGCGCTATTCGCAAGGTCGCGGAATTCCTTTTTCTCTGTGTTCGGATATGACGTTGTCATCATCTTGCCGCATATCAGTCCTATTATATATGACCTTATTGTAATGCGCCCGTACAGCGCATTAGCTCCGACATACGAATTTGCGCAATTCAAAAGCATCGTCGCGCCGATAAAAACAAGTATCGTGACAAGCAGATATGTAAGCGACTTCTGCGTTTCAACGGCGGAAATAACCGCAGGAGAAATAAAAAGCGAAACAAGGCTCTGCCCCAGCGCTATGATGACCTACGCAAGGCAGATAAAAATGACCTTCTTCTCTTTTATCTTCCATGCCGTGCCTATCATCCAGCAGCTGTTCTGCCACATGTTGTATTTAGGTTTTTTCGGCTTTTCCTTTTTGATTTTTTCTTTTGCCAAGGTGTTTCCCTCCCTTTTTGTTTTACGGTCACAGCATATCATAAAAAGAGCGATCCGGCTCATTTTTGTGACGAATCGCTCTTATTTTGTGACGAATTGCAAAAATCACCCCTGCGGAAGCAGAATTTCGGTCGTAAATGCGCCGTCCTCGCTGTTGCGCGAGAGGAAGCCGTCATATTTACTAACAACCTCGTCTATGCTTACAAGTCCGAATCCGTGCGAGCCCTCGCGCTTTGTCGATGAAAACAGTCCGTTGGTTTTTTTCAGTTTTTTTCCGGCTGTAAAGTTTGTAAACGAGATATAAAGCTGTGTTCCTTTCATATCCATATATACGCGTATTATGCGGTTTCCCTCCGGCAGAGCGACGCTCGCGTCAATCGCATTATCGAAAAGATTGCCGATTATAACGCATAGGTCAAGGTCGCTTATTTTCAGTGCCACGGGAATGTGCGCCGTCGCTTTGACTTCAATCCCCTTTGATTTTGCAAGAGAGATCTTGCTGTTCAGAATGGCGTCTGCCATGGCATTGCCTGTTTTTATGACTGTATCAACGGTATTCAGGTCTGTATCGAGTTCATCGAGATATTTCTTTATCGCGTCAAGATTTCCGTTTTCCGCATAAGCTTTCATCGCGGCGATATGATTGCGGTAATCATGCCGCCAGCGGCGCATCTGCTTATACATCGTTTCCACCTCGGCATAGTGTGTTTCGATAAGATCTCTCTGATATTCCGCAATTCTTTTATCGTTTTTTCTCATTGTTCACTGCCTCAATTCATTTCGATTATCGCGCGGTTGATAGCTTCATATGCTCCCCGTGGCAGGGGAATCTCCTCCCCGCCCGCAAGAGTAACGCTGTTTTTCGTTGTCCGGCGGACATAGTCAAGATTGATTATGCTTTGCCTGCCTGTCCGGAAGAATCTTCCGTCCAGCTCCTTTTCGATCTCCGAAAGCGTCTTTCGGACGGTGATATCACGCTTTGCATGAATAGTTATATCGTTTTTGCAGACATCGATATATTTTATCTCCCGTATCGGTATGCGGAAGGTCTCCTCCTCTGTCCTGACGGTCAGCGTTTTTTCGTCCTTTTTGATTTTGACAGCTGCGCGATTAAGCACCTCGAACAGCTTTTCGGCTTTGAGAGGCTTCATGAGATAATGAAGCGCCGCAACATCGTAGCCGTCGCTTATATAATCGGAATAGCCCGTGATGAAAATTATCTGCACGGTCTCACTCTTCTTCCGTATATTTTTCGCAAGCGTCACGCCGTTCATATCGCCCATTTCAATGTCCAGAAGGAGAATATCAAAATCATTTTCCTCTTCAAAATCGAAAAGAAAGCTCTCCGCGTCTTTATATGTTTTTATCTTTATGCTGTGACCGTTTTCCTTCGCCCAGCTTGCCGTCAGCGTTTCCGTCAGCGTAACCTGCGCCGGATCGTCATCGCAAATGCCGATTTTAAGATTCATAAAAAGCTCCTCCCCCGGTTTTGAATGTTACATACAGATTTTATCACACCTGCTGGCGAAAATCAAGTGCGGCACGGCACATATAAAAACCGGACAGTATTTTTTGCAAATCCATTGACAAATCCGTTTTGCCGGTGTATAATAGCCGCAACAAAGGCAAAGACGTCTTTCCGCAAAGCGGGACGTCTTTGCCTTTTTTATTCGGAGGAAAACATTCATGAAAAAAGCTGAAGGATTTACATATGTCAAAACAAGCAAGCGTTATGTCTGCGATTATAAAGACTGCGCATGGGGAAAAGGCAGACTGACGCGCAACGCAAACGTAACTCTCAATGAGTCGGCTTGCGTGCTTCAATATGCGCAGACCTGTTTTGAAGGGCTTAAAGCCTACCGCACGGATGATGGTCACATTGTCTGTTTCCGTCCCGATCTGAATGAAAAACGTCTTGCGGACTCGTGCAGGCGCATGGTAATCCCTCCGCTTCCTGAAGGAATGTTTACAGAAGCCGTAAAAGAAGTTGTTCTTGCAAATCGGAAGTGGATTCCGGACGCCGACGGCGGTTCTCTTTATCTGCGCCCGTTTATATTCGGAACAGGCGCGGTCATCGGTGTCAAGCCCGCAACGGAATTTCAGTTCCGCCTTTTTGCAACGCCTGTCGGCTCGTATTTTCATGGCGGAGTCTCTCCCCTGCGTCTCCGCGTCTGTGATTTTGACCGTGCCGCTCCTCACGGAACCGGTCATATCAAAGCGGGGCTGAACTATGCAATGAGTCTTTACGCGATAACCGACGCGCACGAAAAGGGTTATGACGAAAACCTGTATCTCGACGCTGCCACACGCACATATATCGAAGAAACCGGCGGAGCAAACGTCATTTTCATAACGGATGACGGAACCCTTGTAACTCCGGAGTCGGATACGATTCTCCCCTCTGTCACAAGGCGGTCGCTCATCTATGTAGCCGAGCATTACCTCGGTATGAAAACGGAAGAAAGAAAAATATCGCTTTCCGAAATCGGCAACTTCCGCGAATGCGGACTTTGCGGAACGGCTGCCGTCATTTCCCCCGTCGGAACAATAGTCGACCAAGGAAAGGAAATACGATATGACGCCGGCGATTTTGAAAGCACCGTCATCGCAAAGCTTTATCACACACTGACAGACATTCAGCATGGAAAAATCGAGGCTCCCGAAGGCTGGATAATGAAGATCAAATAAAAAAATATTCCCCCGCGCTTTGCGGGGGAATTGATTTATTTTGCGTCCTTATAAACTATGTGCTCAACTATGACAATGTCGTCTGTCTGACCCGGGGCATAATCATCCGAGAGAACGGACGCCTTGAGCGCGTCGTCAAACGTCACGTTTTTCTTATTCGTGAGCACGGTAAACTCCGTGCTGCCGTTTTCGACAGTTGCCTTATAATCGAACGTGCGACCGTCAAACTCGTATTTTCCGTCCTTTGTCTGCGAGTATTCTCTTTTGAGCACAACGTCGCCCTCGCGCTTAGCCCCGCACCCAATCAAGAGCAGGGTCATTGAAACAACAAGCAAAACAGCGATAATTTTTTTCATAAGAATTTCCTCCTTTGATTTTCACGGGTTATTTTTTCGGCGCAAGCGCCATCCGGTGACGCCATTGCTTTGCTTTATAATATCACAAAAGGCGATTTATGTCAAGCATTTTTGGCACATTTGTGCAATACAGCCTCGCCCCCCAATTTTGCCCGACAAAAAATCCCGAAGGGCTTTCCTTCGGGATTTTTATTTTTTGTGTTATCCGTCAACCTCGACCGTGCCGTCGGGCTTTATCGTTATCTTCATTCCGTCCTTGACGTAATCAAGAAATTCTTCACCGAGACAGTCGATAACCGGAAGAGGCTTGCCCTCAAGCCATACGTCCGAAAGGACTGCACCCGCCGCCGCGAGAGAATCGATCGGCTCCGAAAAAAGCATGCACGCAGGCTGACGCTTCATAGCGCATGCGCAGTAAAGCACGAGACCGCCCGTTGTAGAGCCTATCGTTCTCGGAAGACAAAGCGCCTTTCCGAGCATCTGCTTGCCGTAAAGGTCGGGATTGTTCTGGTCGCCGCAGGTCGCCTTTTTATCGCCGAACTGGAGCGCCTTCTGGAAGGAGGCGAGGGTGTTAAGTCCGCCGTGAGAAACGAGAGCCTCCGCTGTGAGACTGCCCTCCGCAACTACTCTGCCCTTGAATATCTTCATCAGTTTTTGCCTCCCTTCGTAATCTGAACAAGTATTTCATCATCTGTATAATATCTTGCACTTGTGTATGTTCTGAGCTTGTTGCTCGACGTTATCACGGGCATTTTTGCGCTGAGAGGATTATTCATATACATAAGCGGACAGATATAGCTTGTTATGACGCCTGTCTTGCGGAGCC
>ULXM01075442.1_pt1 | contig 10671 bp, 10 predicted proteins | sample 1961271 | NCBI WGS metagenome assembly ULXM01 (sample SAMEA4835838, study PRJEB28245) | human gut metagenome | biome: gut microbiome; material: fecal sample | place: Denmark | collected 2008 | reverse complement strand
GCTAGTAGCTAGTAGCTAGTAGCTAGTAGCTAGTGACTAGTGACTAGTGACTGGTGACTGGTGACTGGTAGCTAGGGATTAGTAGCTAGGGATTAGGCTTGTGATACGAGAAAACCGCAAGTTTCAAACCTTCGCGGCGCTTTTGATTTTTATGCGCCGCACCACCCCTTTTTGAACCTATAGAACCCGATGAACCTCTTTTGCACGCAATCAAGGGACGGCACGCCCCACGGGCTAACCCCGAACTATTTGCACCTATTTTACAAAAGGAGACTTATATGTTATCCATCAAACAGATCTGGAAATACCTTCTGGCCATCGTACTCACTCTTACGGTCGGACTGGCGGCAGCGGGCTGCGGCGGTGGCGCGGCAGCTTCGTCCTCTGCGGCTTCGAAGGCAAAGAGCAGTGAGGCGAAGAGCGGGAAGGCTCTCACGGTACGTATGCTCGATATCGGACAGGGCGATGCCTGCCTGCTGGAGAAGGATGGAAAATTCGTTCTGATCGACAGCGGAGACATCGAGCACCGTGATACCATCGTGGCACTGCTCAAAAAGTATCACGTGAAGAGTCTCTCCAAGGTCGTGATCACGCACCCGCATGCCGATCATCTGGGCGGGATGCAGGCCATTTTCAAAAATTTCAAGGTCGAAGCCATCTATGATGACGGCATGCCGGCCGGCACGGCGTCTTACAAGAACTATCTGAAAGCCATTAAGGCGAACCAGATCCCCTATAAGGCGCTGAAAGCGGGCGATATGCTCTCCTTCTTCGATGGCGTCAGCTACAAGGTGCTCGGGCCGGTCAAGGTCATCAAGGACCAGAAGGGAAATTCCGACTTCAATAACAATTCCATCGTCGGCAGGCTCTCTTACGGCAATTTCTCCATGATGTTCACCGGCGATGCGGAAAAAGAGGAGGAAGCATCCATCCTCGCTGACAGGGGGACGCTCAAGAGCGATGTGCTGAAGGTCGGCCATCACGGCAGCCGCACGTCGACATCTCCGGACTTTTTGCGGGCTGTCTCACCGAAGGAGGCTTTCATTTCCTGCGGACTGAACAATGACTATGGACATCCGCATAAGACAACCGTAGCGAAGCTTGAAAAAGCCAAGGTCCACATTTACCGTACCGACCGCGACGGCACGCTGACCCTGACCACCACGGGCGACGGCTACAAGATCACAAAGGAGCGCTAAGATGAAAAAGGAACTGACACTGGACCGCATCGAGGAGAAGGTGGCGGTCTTCCTGACGGAAGAGGAAGAGGAGATCCGGCTGCCCGCCGCCTGGTTTGAGGATCTCCACGAAGGCATGGCGATCGATATGAGCCTTGTAGAAAATGAAGACAGGGAAGCCGCTTCGCTCCAAGAAGCGGAGGACCTGCTGGCTGAAATCAAAAGGATGAATGGGGGCGGCTAATGAGGAGTGGGGAATGAAGGCGGCGGCTTCGCTGCGAGTATATATGGGGCGATGCCATGCGCTGGCATTTCAGTCACCAGTCACCAGTCACTCGAGGTTCCTAATCCCTAGCTACTAATCCCTAATCCCTGCTTTCAAACTTCAGGTTGACGGGTTCAGGTTTGTGGTGCGGCGCACAAATCAAAAGCGCCGTAAGTTTGAAAGCAGGGATAAGTGGCTAGGGATTAGGGATTAGGGACTGGGGATTAGCAGTGACTGGTGACTGGGATTCTCCGGCATCGTCATCCCGAGCGCAGCCGAGGGATCTCTACTGCACTGCGGGAATCAGCGTATATGCGCCTGGGAAAAACGATGTCTTGGTGCTGTCTCACATCAGTCAATGAGCGTTCTGCCATAGAGATTTCTCGCTTGCGCTCGAAATGACGACGTCGCGAAACGCCATCAAAACTCCGCGGCGCTTAGATCCTTCGACTCAGTTCTTATATTCCAGATCAGCGTTTCCTCTAACATACGACGCTTTTCTCCGCTCAGGATGACGAAATGCGCCGCACCTTCCCCGCCCTACTCGTAGAACCTACAGAACCCGCTCCCCTCTTTCGCAAACAATCGAAGGGCAGCACGCCCCAAGGGCTAACCCTGAACCCTGCCCTTTTTTATTTTCCTTTTTACATTTTTGGATTTCCTTCTAATATAAGACGTATCACATGTTGGAAGTGATGATTCTTATATCAGGAGGTTTTTTATGGCACAGACTAAGAGAGAACTTGTACAGGCGGCTTTTTGACCCGCCCGGAAAATCACTGTATGTCAAAGGAGCTGTGAAGAAATGAATCCTCATTTCTTCACAGCCCCTTTTTACTTTACTTTCATTTGGTTCAGGGTTCAGGGTTCAGGGCTCTCGTGGCGGCTTCGCCGCCTTTTTTTAGAAGATGGTATTCTCGTATCGCAGCCTTCCCCTCTATGGGAAGGTGCCCCGCAGGGGCGGATAGGGTGACTATGGCATGAAAGACAGCTGGGATAAGGTTTCCCGGTCACTCCTATGAGAGCTGCAAGTCCCTCGCGGCAGATGGAACGCGAAACTGAGATGATCGTTATTTCACATCGCCTTTTCTTTTTTCCTATAAAAATAAAAGAACGGATCTCTGACGAGATCCGTTCCTGTGGCGGAGTGAGGGAGATTCGAACTCCCGCACCGGTGTAACCGGTCTAACGATTTAGCAAACCGTCCTCTTCAGCCACTTGAGTATCACTCCACATAGCTGACTTTAGAGATAATACCATATGAGGCAGGGGATTGTCAAGAATTTTTTAAGAAGTCATTTTGACAAAGAGGGAGGAATCAAGGATAATGGATTCAGGGTTCAGGGGGCCGTGGGACGTGCCGTTCTTTGATTGTGTATGAAAGCTCTGCTCGAATGAGGAATTAGGAATGGTGGTGCGGCGCGAAAAATAATAAAGCGCCGCAAAGTATAAATAGGGCGATGCCCGAAGGTTTCTTTCAGAGCAGGTTTCCCGTTTCGGATTTCCAAACATAGACCGCTGGGCCGCGAATGACAAAGATTTCTCGCTTGCGCTCGAAATGACGATACGGGAGTCTGATGTCTTCCAGTTTCCTAGTCTCTAGTCCCTAGTCCCTAGTCACCAGTCACTAGTCACTCCTAATCCCTAATCCCTAGCCACTTATCCCCTAAAACTGTTCTCTCAAAGGAGCCATTATGCATTTCGAAACTATGATCCTTCTCCTCTTTTCTGTCCTTGGCCTCATCGACGGAGCGCTTTTTGCGCTGCTTTTCCGCCGGAGGCGTTTCTATTTCTATGCACTGGCGATGGCACTCCTTGGAGGGGCAGCAGGCGCGTATTTTCTCTGGTATGCCAAGGGGTATGACGGGCTCGGACTCTGGTCGCTCTATCTGGCATATGGGATGACAGGATTCATGGTGGCGGAGATCATAGCACTTTTCCTCCTCGTCCCGCTTTCGCTTTTGAGTCTGGTGAAAGCCCTTCGGCGTGCTGCGAAGCTCTTGGGCGCACTGGGGCTTCTTGCATCACTTGGGATCGGCGTCTATGGAGCCTATGATGGAAATCATCGGGAGGTGACGGAGCATCACGATATCTATGTGAAGGATCTGCCAGAGGCCTTGGAGGGGTATCGTTTCGCACAGATGACGGATACGCACATCGGTCCCTACTTCCGCTATACGGATCTTCCGCGCGAGATGGCGCGTGCGAAGGCAGAAGGGGCAGAGGCGGTCTTTTTCACGGGGGATCTTATCGATGATGTGCGTCATATGAAGGAAACGGCGGATATCTTAGACAAATGGCAGGAGGCTTTTCCCGATGGCATTCTCTATGCCTGGGGAAATCATGAGTACTATCGCGGCAAGGATCTCATCCGCAGTGAGCTTCTCCGGACGCGGGTCGAGCTTTTGGAGAATGAAAGTACCGTGATCCGGCGCGGAGGCGCGGCGCTCTACGTGGCGGGGGTGGATTACCCATGGAGCCGCGGGGCGGCGCGGTTGCTTGAGATGCAGGATATGATGGACTTCGCTTATCGGGACATTCCCGAGGGCGCACCGTCAATCCTGCTCGCGCACCATTCTGATTTCATCGATCTGGGTTTTGAAAGAGGAGCCTTCCTGACGCTCACAGGACATACGCATGGGACACAGTTCGGTCTTTTCGGTCGGCCGATCATTACACCCTTCCGCTATACACGCGGTATGTACAGCGATGGCATGCATCAAGGCTATGTCTCGCGCGGGGATGCGAGCTGGTTCCCCTTCCGCTTTTCCTGCGACAGGGAGCTTGCTGTATTTACGCTGCACAGGAAAACTGAAAAATGAGACATGAAGGTGCGGCGCATCAGGATCTGAATGGGCCGCACCTTTTTATCATGCGTCGAGCTATTTAAGGAAGATGATGACGAAGCTATGTATAAAAATCCATATGAAATCCGGCTCTGCGATTTAATCAGCGTTTCCCTAGCCACTTCTTTCTCTCTATAGTAAAATAAGGCATAGGAAATGTATCATACCAAAGGAGATGAAACTATGAAAAAATGGGAAAAGATCGTGACGGCTCTGGGCGCAGCCCTTTTCCTTTACACGGCAGAGCCGGTCTTCGCTTTCGAACCCTTTTATCTGAATGGCGATCAAACGCAGCCCATGATACAGAATACGGGCGGCATTTACAATGACGGCAAGACGGGGCTCTTCATGGACCTCACCTCCATGACCATCGAAGGCGTATTCAATGACGGACTGGCTGTGCGTGTGAAGATTTTTGAACTCGCAAAGGGCAAGTCTGTCGGGACGGGCTTTCTGCATGTCCGCTACGCAGAGGACGGTAAGGCATGGGTGCTTCGCACGGATGATCGCTGGCAGGAGGTTGCATCCGGCACCGAGGATCCCTCTGCGCTCGCTGTCTACTTCGTGCGTGAGGAAATGGGAAATGAAGATCGCCGCGATACCTACATGAGTCAGATCGAGAAGCTCGCAACAGCACAGGAAGGCGATCCGGGCTCCATCGTGCCTGCCAATGCACTCCCGGCTTCCTTCGGACAGACGCCCAAAGCTGCTGCCCCAAAGGCGGCTCGCCCGGTGAAAGGGAAGTCCGTTGTCCGCACCAACCCCCTGCCCGCGCCGCATGGAGAGGTGACCGTCACCATCACAGAAGCACCCCAGGTGGAGATCGTGAAGAGCGAAGGGGAAAAGTGACTAGTGACTGGTGACTGGTAGCTCGGGATTAGTGGCTGGGGATTAGGTTTGCGATACGAGAAAACTGACAGTTTCAAACCTCCGCGGCGCTTCTGATTTTTATGCGCCGCACCAACCCCTTTGAACCCACAGAACCCGCTGAACCCTTTCGCACGTAATCAAAGGGCACCACGCCCGAGGGGTTAACCCTGAACTTCGAACCCATAAACTTTGATCTTATTTCCAAACAATCAATCACATAAATAACAAAAGAAGGAATCATTATGGCCAAAAGATACTATGAACTGCATGTCGCTGGATGCACACGCCAGCTGCCGATCATGAATATTTCCGACACCCTTGCCATCGCAGGCTTTGTCATACTGGGCGATACAGAGATCGTCACCCGCACCGCAGAGAAATTGGCGAAGAAGGTTCCCGAGGGGACGGATATCATCCTCACCGCAGAAACGAAGGGCATCCCGCTCGCCCATGAGATGGCGCGTGTGCTTGGCATGAAGAAATACATCGTCGCACGTAAAAGCGTGAAGGCCTATATGGAGAATCCGATCTGCGTCGAGGATGAATCCATCACGACCATGGGCAAGCAGCGTCTCTACCTTTCGCAGGACGATGTCGATCTCATCCGCGGCAGGAAGGTCCTCCTTGTCGATGACGTCATCAGCACCGGAGGCTCCATGAAAGCGATGAAAGAAATCACGGAAAAAGCAGGCGGACATGTGATTGGAGAAGCAGCCATTCTCGCCGAAGGAGATGCTGCCAAAAGAGAGGATATCATTTTCCTCGCCCCGCTCCCGCTCTTTGAAGCGGAGTGATCCGCAGCCGGTGACCGGATTCACGAATCCCTTTTCACGCCTACTGGATAGAGCCGTATATATTATGCTATAATAAACAATACGAATTATTCCATTCACAAGATTCATTTCCTACAGGAGGAAAACGATGAAGCATCAGGAAATTGTGATGATTGTTGACTTTGGCGGACAGTACGCCCAGCTCATTGCACGCCGTGTACGTGAGTGCGGTGTCTACTGCGAGATCCTGCCATACAACAAAAGCGCAAAAGAAATTTTAGCCCAGCAGCCGAAGGGGATCATTTTCTCCGGCGGCCCATCCAGCGTCAATGCGGAAAATGCGCCGGAGATCGATCCGGAAGTATTCAAAGCAGGCGTGCCGATCCTCGGCATCTGCTACGGCATGCAGCTCATGGCCAAGACCTTGGGCGGCGAAGTTTCTAAACCTGAAAAACATGAATACGGTCACACCGATTTCTACAGAAACGGCAGCTCCGCACTCTTCGAGGGCGTCTCCGAAAAGACAGCGGTATGGATGAGCCATGGCGATGCCGTCACAGAGATGCCGGCCGGCTTCGGACTCACCGGTCACACCGACCTCACCCCGACTGCTGCGATGGCAGATGAAGCCCGCCGCTTCTACGCTGTCCAGTTCCATCCGGAAGTCGTCCACACCCCGGAAGGCACCACCATGCTGAAGAACTTCCTCTTCCACATCTGCGAATGTGAAGGCGGCTGGTCCATGGGCAACTACATCGACATCGCTGTCGAAAATATCCGTGAAAAAGTCGGAGATCACAATGTCATCTGCGCCCTCTCCGGCGGCGTCGACTCCTCTGTCGCAGCTGTCCTCGTGCATAGAGCCATCGGCGATCAGCTGACCTGCGTTTTTGTCGACCATGGCTTCCTGCGTCTCGGCGAAGCAGAACAGGTCGTCGATACCTTTACGAACAAATTCAACATGAAGCTGGTACACATCGATGCATCCAAGCACTTCATGTCGCTTCTGGAAGGCGTCACCGAACCGGAAAAGAAACGTAAGACCATCGGTGCAGAATTCATCCATACCTTCCAGGAAGAAGCGAACAAGCTCGAAGATGTGAAATTCCTCGTACAGGGCACCCTCTATCCGGACGTCGTAGAATCCGGCACCGCGACCGCTTCTACCATCAAGTCCCATCATAATGTAGGCGGTCTCCCGAAGGATATGAAATTCTCCCTCATCGAACCGCTTCGTGAACTCTTCAAAGACGAAGTCCGCGAGCTCGGCCGTCAGCTGGGCCTTCCGGAAGAAGTCGTCAATCGTCAGCCATTCCCGGGACCGGGCCTTGCCATCCGTATCATCGGCGAAATCACCCCGGAACGCCTCGATATCCTGCGCCGTGCGGACTTCATCGTGAGAGATGTCATCCATAAGCATGGTCTCGACAACACCATCTGGCAGTCCTTCGCCGTCCTTCCGGCAGCGATCCGTTCCGTCGGCGTCCAGGGTGATGAAAGAACCTATGACTACACCGTAGGCATCCGTGCCGTCACCTCCTCGGATGGTATGACCGCCGACTACTTCCGCTTCCCGTGGGAAGTGCTCGACGAAATGAGCCGTCGCATCTGCAACGAAGTCGCTGGCGTAAACCGCGTCGTCTACGACATCACCTCCAAGCCACCGAGCACCATCGAGTGGGAATAATAAATCATAATTATCAAAAGTCCCGCCTCTCCCTTGTGGAGGGCGGGATTTTTGGATGAGCGAAATGAGAAATTAAAAATGAGAAAGGGTGGTGGCGGCTTCGCCGAAATCCTTCGGCGCAGTCCTTCATCAGTTCTAGTGATTACTATCTAACCAATGACGTTTTTCATCGCTCAGGATGACGACATAGGGCGATGCTCGAAGGTGGTATGTAAGTTACGAGTTGCTCCTAGTCCTTACTTACGAATCTGCAGTCTCCTAAAAGCGTGATTTCGCGAGCTTGCTTGCGGGGCTTTTGTGTTATGATATGTATAATAGGTGTAATATATCGTCCAGATGGAATGAAAAGGCGAAGAGGAGTGGCATACCCTATGGAAATCGAAAAAGGCAGAATTATCAACAATTTCTTTGGAGAGGGGAAGAAACGGTACTCGATTCCTGTGTATCAGCGTAACTATGAGTGGTCCACAGAACAGTGCCGGCAACTCTTCTGCGATATCGTAGAGGCCACGCAACGGGATAGAGAACATTTTATTGGCTCGATAGTCTTGGCGTTTTTAGGGAAAAAGAATCAGATTGATCTATTTATCATCATTGATGGGCAGCAAAGATTGACAACGCTGTATATTTTCATTGCGGCTTTGTTGAATTAGGCTACCACGGATAAAGATAGAAAGACTCTGTCGGAATGGCTGTTTAATATCGATAGATACAAGAATTTTGAAGGAGACGATCAGAGAAAGCTAAAGCTCAAAGCGATAAAAAGTGATAATGAACAGCTGCAGCATCTGATGAGAAATGAATTCGAGCTGATGGACAAAGCGGGTGGGATTTATCGAAATTATAAGTCGTTTGAGTCATGGATTCATGACTATGTAGAGAAATCAGCATCTGGAATTGCTGAACTCAGTGAAGGCTTAGACAATTTAGTTTGCGGCATGATTACGCTTGGCGAGGGAGATGACAATGCGCAGGAGATTTTTGAAAGAATCAATTCTACCGGTGTACCGCTGCGCCTTTCGGATAAGATTCGAAATTTCGTCTTAATGACGGATGCGAACCAAGAGGCACTGTACAATGACTACTGGCTCAAAATGGAAGGATTATTTCCTGCAGGCGACAGAGAGGAAATGGATCAGTTTCTCCTTGACTACTTGAATTTCAAGATGGATGATTTTGCACGTGAAAGCACTGCCTATACAGGTTTCAAAAAGCTTTATTGCGACAGGCGGTACGATAATGAGACAATGCTGAAAGATTTGCTCCATTATGCGTACCAGTATCACCTGTTCCGCGGCTTCGAAACGATATTGCCGCAGGGAACGCCAGACTATATCAGGGAAGCGGAAGATAAAAGAAATGGGTTGACCCAAGTGCTTTCTGATTTAAAAGCGCTGAAACAGACGACCGTATATCTCTTCCTATTCCATGTCATGGACGATTTCAAGCAGGGAGTTATCTCGCTTGAGACTGTTAAGAAAGTCTGTGAACTGCTTTTGAATTATAGTGTACGTCGACTAATTTGTGAGATCGGGTCAAATTCGCTACGTGGTTTGTATAAGACATTGTATGAGAGGGTATTTATCAAGGCGGAAAACAAGGAAAAGTATGCAGATGCGGTAGCTTCCTTCTTGAATCAGCTCGCATCCAAAAATGCCATGCCTACAGATGCAGAATTCATGAGAGCACTGAAAGAGAACAATTTATATCGAAAAAATGCACTGTGCAAATATTTGCTGATTCGCGTAGAAAATCAGGGGAAAGAAACCATCAGCGTGGATGCCAGTCAGTTGACGATAGAGCATATCATGCCGCAGAATAAAGACTTATCTCCTGTATGGAGACAAATGTTGGGAGAGGACTGGAGGAATGTTCATGAAAAGTACCTTCATACGCTGGGAAATCTGACGCTCACAGGCTACAACAGCGAATTGGGGGATTCCTCTTTCCTGCAGAAACTGGACAAATTATCGGAAGCAAAGACACATGTAGTGCGATTGAATCAAGGCTTGCAGGGACTGAGCAAGTGGAATAAAAATAGCATTACAAAGCGAGCTGATTTCCTCGCTGGGGAGATTTTAAAAATATTCCCGCTGATCAGACCGGAAGATTCTATGAATTTCGTAGACTCACGCTATTCAATATATACGGCTGAGAATCCAGCAAATGCAACATATAAGTTCGTTAACTACTATGAACTGCTAGGCGAACGTGTCAGGGTGGATAGCTTCTCCGATATGGTTCGGTCTGTAGCGGAGCATCTTTACCATAGAAATAAGAAAATCATTGAACATATGGCGAGAACTAACGAAAAATTTGGCGGCTGGAAATTTCCTGCTGTGACCTACAATCATACACTTCTCAAAAAGGGAAAGCGGCTGTATGCAGACAGTGATATTTATGTGTGCTGCACTGGATTTGATGCCAAGACATGCCTCTTCTTTATTCAGCAGATGCTCAAGCGATATAATCTTGATTTGGCGACGGATTTTTCCTATAGCGCGAGAAACTGGGCATCTGTTGAAGCCTCAAAAGCGGAGGAAACAAGCAGGACTTGAGGCATAGGGGGGGATCTCAGCCGCTCCTTCGAAGGAATTGCGGGCGCGCTAGATGCGATAGTGAATACTTATTTTCCTTCCTGCTTTGTAAGAAAATAGAAAGGAAGCCGCGCGCAGCTTCCTTTGCTTTTCAGATCATGGACAGTGAAGCGGGATTTGTATGCTTATTTTTAGATCCTTCGGCTGATGGTCTCCTATTTCTGCTTACCGCTCGTCTTACTTGCGACGTTTTCCACCGCTCAGGATGACGTCGCATGACCAGTCACCAGCCCCAAGTATCCATTTGAAAGGAGCCACCCATGAGCCTTATCAGACGAAACCCCGATCTTGCTGCAGCGATGCTCCTTGCGCTCGTGACGGCGTGTTTCTCGGATATCAGCCTTTCCTCGCTGAGAGAGAGTATCAATTTCCCGCTCCTCGCGCTCCTTTTTTCTCTTATGACCATCGTAGGGGCTCTTCGGCGCGCCGGATTCTTCAGCGGCCTTTTCTGCCAT
>ULXM01035981.1_pt1 | contig 10699 bp, 9 predicted proteins | sample 1961271 | NCBI WGS metagenome assembly ULXM01 (sample SAMEA4835838, study PRJEB28245) | human gut metagenome | biome: gut microbiome; material: fecal sample | place: Denmark | collected 2008 | reverse complement strand
CGATTTATACGGAGTTGATTTCTATTTTATTGAGGAAAAATATATGTTGAATAAGCTAACAGATTAGATAATAAAGGAATCAATAGATTCCAGTTTACCTTTTATAATACCGTGGTTTGTGGGTCTCTAGCAACTCAATTATACTAAAACCAGACGGTTTAATGCTGTATGATTTACGGCGGACCATTGACCTGTATGCAACCAATCCACGTATAACAGAGTGGCCAAGGCCGGGGACTGTTAGATCTGAGGCTCTGCCTCTGTACTCAGTGTTAAAATTTAGAGAAAGGAAAAGTTTGTGGTGATTTTTGCAATTTACTCTTGACAAAGGTCACTTCATAACAGGTGGCAGATGGATAGGGATTTACAATCAAACAGCATCAGCCTTAATGACAGGGTATTTCTTATTCCGGAGCCTGATAAGGTTATGAATCATGAGTATAATGAATGTTGTGAAGAATGTGCTATTGTGCAGATTAAAAACGGAAATGTTGACATTAATATAGACACTTCTAAAGTTGTGGTACCGGAATTTGAATATATTCTTAAAAATTACAAGCCTTACAGGACTGAAAGCGACCATGGAGGAAAATATTATAATGTTATAGTTCCTTTGAAAGATATAGAAAAAATGAATCTCATAAATAATTTTTACACTTTGGAAAAAGAAGAAATTGATTATAAAGATATAGTAACAGGAATGAATAAAGTTATGATTTCAAAAAATTTTTTCTAAAAACATACAATTTTTCAAGGTATAATCGTCTTTTATATATGTAACGAAAATATATCTTAAAAAGGAAAATAAGATGAATCATAATGAAATTATTAATGCTGTAAAAGACGTGAAAAAAGGAAACTCGGAAAGCGTGACATTACTATATGAAGCGTTTTATAAAGACGTGTATTATATCTGTTACTCAATGGTCAAAGATGAAGAGACGGCAAAAGACCTTACATCGGATACTTTTGTAACTGCTTTTTCAAAAATAATGCAGCTTAACAGGGAAGAAACATTCAGAGCGTGGCTTAGTTCTATCGCTAATCATACATACTCAATTGATGTTGCTAATCCTGATGACACATTGCTTGTTCTTGTTTTTGTATTGGCAATGGATGCAGAAAAATGTTCAAGGAATGATTAATACTATGAATTAAATAATACTTATATGCACATACTAATAAAAAAACAGGAGATGTGTATATGAATGTAAATTATGATACAATAAAACTTCTGCGTGAATGTGATGCAGGCGTTGAGATGGGAATTAAAACTCTTGATAATGTTATTAACGATGTTGAAAATGATGAACTCAGAAAAATTCTTGAAAAAAGCAAGGAAACCCATTGCAGATTAAAGGGAGACATTGCCGAAAAACTAAGCGACTACGGAGATGACGGCAAAGAACCGGCTGCAATGGCATCTTTCTTTGCCAAGGTAAAGTCGGAAGTGAAGCTTATGTCTGAGCATCCGGATGTATCAGCCGCGGAGCTTATTATTGACGGCTGCAATATGGGAATAAGGTCCATATATAAGTATTTTAATAAATATCCTGCTGCCGATGTTGAGATAAAAAGACTTGTTGATGATATTGTTAAGGAAGAGGAAGACCTTTCTGTTAAATTAAGAAAATTTTTGTAATGTACTTTAAGAAAGAGCATTTGTCCGTAGTGGCAAATGCTTTTTTAGATAAATCAATACAAACGGTCAAACACGGTCAAAAATGAACGAAAATAATTAACTATGAAATAGTATGACGGTATAATAAGGCTACAAAGTAAAGAAGGATTCCTTATATTTTGAGCATTTTTTGAAAGTTGTTTATAACGATGACTATGAAAACAGGGCTTTGGGGATAAAACTGCGGAAACTCAAGAAGGACACATACATGTTGACAACTCAACAAGTATGTGTTATTCTTTGTATCAATGTTGATTTATCAACATCTAAAATAATACAAAGGACTTAAGACTAATGAAGACTAAGAAAATCAGAAAGATAATACTTATCGTTGTTGCGGCTGTAGTGGGCCTTATACTGGCTGTGGTAATTGCGGCGGCAATTATATGGAGGCATGAGATTGGAAGTATAGCATCAATTAAGAAAGTAGTTGATGCCAAGGGCGATAACAACAGCGGACCGGTATATATGATGGATGTGAAGGGCGATTACTATTTTGATAAGTTCATTAAAGAAGGCGGAGTTTCAAATGACCAGGAACTTATTAATTTTATTGTTGATAACATCACTAAAGGAATTCTGCCGATTTCCATCAAGGCACCTACAATAGGATGTTCATCGTTTACTGCGCAGGATGCGGACGGTGACAGATATTTTGGCCGTAATTATGATTTTAGCACGACAACGGCTATGATAGTTAAGACTGATCCGGGTCACGGAAGGTATGCCTCAATATCAAGCGTGGATTTACAGTTCCTCGGAATCAAAGATGGCGCTGAACTCGACGGAATGATGCAGAAATTAATATGTCTTGCGGCACCGTTTGTTCCGCTTGACGGAATTAATGAGAAAGGCGTTTCGTGTGGAATTTATATGTCATATCAGGGACCGGAAGGGGAAGTTGTGGCGACCAACCAGACAAGTGACAAGCCGGATATAACATCGACGACAATGCTGAGAATGATACTTGATTATGCATCGAGTGTTGATGAGGCTGTGGAACTGGTGCAGAAGTATGATCTGCATGACAGCGCAGGAACATCATTTCATTACATGGTAGCCGACAGCACAGGGCGTTCTGCAATACTTGAATGGGTTGCCAAAGATGATGATAGTGATACGGACGGAAGCGCGAGGGAGCTGAAGGTATATTATAACGATGATGATGCCGCACTCGGTACATATGAAGAACGTAATGATTTCCAGTATGTGACGAATTTTATTGTCACACCGGATTATTATTCCAATGAAGAGTCAATGAAAGGATATGACCGTTATCAGGCGATAGAGAAAGCGATTAATTCTGATGGCAGTAATGTAAACGGTGTGGTTACAGCAGATGAAGCCATGGATGTGTTAAAAATGGTAGGACGCAGAAAGTGGGATAAAGAACAGGGCAAATCGGATTCCAACAGCATTACGGTCTGGTCGGCACTCTATAATCTCACGGACCGCACGGTTACATGGGTAAGCAATGAAGAATATGGTAACAGCGATGCCATATTTAAACTGGGATTTTAATATTGAAATAATAAAAGCCATTTATCAAAGACGATAAATGGCTTTTGTAAAAATTATCTGAACAATTCGTGTACCATATCAGCATTGTATGTGACGCTTGTTACATGATTGACCTCAATTTCATAGAGCGCATGTGCTGCAAGATGCTCAGCGGCCTGTTCGAGGTCACGGATACCGGTTGTGTCCTTAAAAATATCAAGAACGGCATCAAGACCGTCGTCAAGTACAACACATTCCTCCTTGTGAAGACCTATGCGTTTAAGAACCTTTGGAAGCGAAAACTGCGAAAAAATTGTTTTCTTCTCATCGCGTGTGTAATCCGGAATATCAATTACTGCAAAACGTGACAGAAGCGGTGCGCTTATCTGGTCCTTGTAATTGGCGGTTGCAATCGGATATACACCGGAAGTCGGAATAAGGCATTCCATGTAATTATCGGTGAAACCGAGGTTGTCAAGTAATGTCAGAAGAACATCGGCAGGATTACCGTTGCCGTTACCGGCAGTTGCCTTGTCAAGCTCGTTGATTATGAATACGAGGTTGGATTCACCCGCCATATTGAAGGCTTCCATGATAATGCCGGGCTTGGCATTCGAATAAATTCTTGAACTTCCTGTAAGCTGCTCCGCATCGTTGATGGAACTCATATCAAGAGTTGTCCACGGTAATTTAAGGATTTTCGCTACAAGGTAGGCAATCTGGGATTTACCGGTTCCTGCGGGACCGACAAGGAGAATACCGTAGGCAGGAAGTGTATGTGTTCTGTTAATCTGGATAATAGTCTCTATGATACGCTGTTTGACGCGTTCCATACCAAAAAGCTCTTCATCAAGAATCCGTCTGGCCTCGACCGGGTCAATCGACTCAAAATAATTGCTCTTCCATTTAATATTAAGCATGATCGAAAGCGCGCGCTGCGCATGGCGTTTCTCTTCAGGAGTTACCTCTGAGGAACGTGCGACAACAAGGTTACGGCGTGCCCAAAGCCTGATGTTGTCCGGCAGTGTTATTCCGGCACAGTTAAGAAAATCGGAAATGCTTGTGATACTTGTAAGCTTCATGCTGTCGCCGGATTCATCAGGTTCATCATCGGAAAAATCGCCTGAAGAATGTGCACTGCTTTCGAGAAGTCTTTCTATCATGAATTGAAGGAAACCGTCTTCCGCAGAAAGTTTGGCAGCGCCGCCGAAAGCCACTTCGCGTATCTTATATACTGCGTAACCGTCTTCGCGGTTCTCACCTGTAAGCTTGATTCTGACGCGGTTTTCACCAAGCCATTTGATAAGGCTTGTGAAGCGGGAATCGACCTTTAAGATGTTGGCGAGCATGACATTGCCGTCAAGCTGGAATTCAAAAGCAGTTTTCTTATATGGGTTGGAAAAAATACCGATTGAATGATGCGCCCATTTATTCTCGGAGTTATCCAGGACGAGAATCGGATGCTCAGGTGAAGTCACGGTATTGTTGGATGTAAAAGTGGTGTAGGTGCATTCAAAAGAAGAGGTCGTATTGGATGCACTTTTTGAATCATATACAAGCATTATGTACGCTCCTGTTTTATAGTATTTTTTTAATCATAACATAGTCCGGCGCATAAATCAAAATGTAATCTTTCGGTAACTGTGTATAAAATATATAATCTCAGCCACAGCCGTTATAAACCATGAAAAAATATATAATAAATACAAAGAAGGTATCGTATGGAAATATGCAAAAATTGTGTAAACCCATATGACACGGAATACACAGGATCCCATTATTACTATAATTGTGGGAACAAGACTTTTGCCGATGCCCCTTGATGCGCTGATTGTGCAGTCCATTAAAGGCGCGACTGCAAAGGAAAACCACATTATTCCGATACGCTCCATCCCGGCATCGATAACAGCCCCCTTGGATGTAAATAGTGACAAAAATTCCCGCCCGGACAATATTAAAATAATACCGAGAATCAACGCGGCAGCGGTTGCATAAGTCAGACTTACCAGATAACTTTTCAGCACTCTTTTTCTGTTGCGGGCACCAAGATTCTGACCGGCAAAGGTGGCGCATGCGGTGTAAAATGCGGCTAGGACATTGAATATGATTGTGTCGGCATTGGATGCTGCGGAATTGCCGCTGACCATTATCTCGTCAAAGGAATTGACACCTGTCTGCACGAATAGGTTGGCAATCGCAAAAATAGCATTCTGAAGTCCTGCCGGAAGACCCAAAGCAAGAACGCGGACTGCAGCATTCTTATGGAATCTGATGTGCGACGGCGTAAAACGGCATGCATCATTACGGTGCAGCAGATGTATGAGGATGAGTGCTGCCGATACATACTGGCTTATCGCACTTGCCATGGCAACCCCGTCTGCGGCGCGGTGGCACTTAATTACGAAGAAGAGATTGAGTATTACGTTCAGAGTTCCGGAGATGGCAAGATATATAAGCGGACGGGTGGTCTCGCCGCGGGCGCTTAAGATACCGTTGCCCCAGTTATATATCGCCATACCCGGAAGACCTATGGCATAAATTCTCAGATACATTATTGCACCGTCAATAAGTTCAGGCTTGGTGTGCAGAATGGAAAGCATCCATTCGGCACCGAAGACACATACAGCGCAGATTATAAGTCCGACTGAAAGACATATTATAAAAGAAGTATGTATGGTCTCACCGACGGCTTTGCTGTCGTCGGAGCCTAGCATATGTGCCACGCGGACATTGACACCGCTTCCCATTCCTATAAGAAATCCTATAAATAATGATACCAGCAGCGTTGTAGAACCTACTGAACCAAGCGCCCTGTAATCAGCGAACTTGCCTACAATGGCAACATCGCTTATGTTAAACATTACTTCAAGTAATTGTGACAGCATAAGCGGAATGCTGAAAAGAAGTATATTTTTCCATAATGACCCCGTTGTCATTTGTATTTTGTCTGCTTTATTCATGATTACAACCTTTATGACTTTATTTTCTTAGTAAATACAGAATACTCCCGAAAAAAAGTTTTGTAAAGCCGTGAAAATATGTCATAATATAAAAAGAATATATTCAGATAAGGAGATAATAAGATGTGTACAGCGGCAACATATAAAACTAAAGGAGCGTATTACGGAAGAACGCTTGACTATGAATTTTCATACGGAGAGGAAGTGTGCATAACACCGAGAAATTATCGATTTGATTTCAGGTATATGGGAAGCATGGACAGACATTATGCAATTATCGGGATGGCATTTATCTCGGATGGCTATCCGTTGTATTATGATGCTATGAATGAGAAAGGATTGTGGATGGCCGGACTGAATTTTGTCGGCAATGCCGTTTATGCCGATGCCAAAGACGGACTTAAGAATGTGGCGCAGTACGAGTTCATTCCGTGGGTATTGTCACAGTGTGCCGATATTAATGATGCAAGAACCAAGGTAAGTGAAATAAACCTTGTGGGAACACCGTACAGCGATAAACTGCCTGCGGCTGAACTGCATTGGATAATTGCGGACGGGACAGGTTCGATAACGGTTGAAAGCACGGATAAAGGACTTGCAATATATGACAATCCTGCCGGCGTGCTTACCAATAATCCGCCTTTTGACATGCAGATGTTCGGGCTTAATAATTATATGCAGCTTTCTCCCAAGCAGCCGGATAACAGATTTTCAACTGAACTGGAACTTAAGACATACAGCCGTGGAATGGGTGCATTGGGACTTCCGGGAGATTTATCATCCGCGTCAAGGTTTGTGAGGGTGGCATATACAAGAGCCAACTCTGTATCAGGGGAAAGTGAAACAGAAAGCGTGGGACAGTTTTTTCATATACTGGGTTCTGTTGAGCAGCAGAGAGGCTGTTGTGAAGTGTCGGAAGGAAAGTACGAGATTACTATATATACATCATGCTGTAGTGCTGACAAAGGAATTTATTATTATACAACATACAATGACAGGCAGATTAATGCCGTTGACATGAACAGGGAAGACCTTGATGGCAGCAGCCTTGTGCGTTATCCGCTTATTCAGGCGGAAAATATCAACTACGTCAACTGACACCTCTTTATGCTTGCATAATAATACAGAGTTGTGGTATCATTAATAAATATTTCAGAAAACAGAAAGAGGAATGAAGAATGTTGTCATCAACTATTAATTTTTGTATCATTGCAACGATAGTGGTCTATCTTCTTGCAATGCTTGCGATTGGTTTTGTATTCAGCAAGAACAACAGCGACAGTAAGGATTTCTATCTCGGCGGACGTAAGATGGGACCGATTGTTACGGCCATGAGTGCAGAAGCAAGTGATATGTCCAGCTGGCTTTTGATGGGACTTCCCGGTCTGGCATATCTTACAGGTGTGGCCAACCCGGCCTGGACAGCCATCGGACTTGGAATCGGAACATGGTTTAACTGGCTTATAGTTGCCAGACGTCTCCGCAGATATTCTGCGAATATTAATGCAATTACAGTGCCGGAGTTCTACTCAAAGAGATACCACGACAACTCTAACGTGCTTAATGCCATTGCGGCGCTGGTAATAATCGTGTTTTTCATACCGTATACGGCGTCAGGTTTTGCAGCCTGCGGTAAACTTTTTAACAGCCTTTTCGGTGTTGACTATATGGTAGCAATGTTAATCTCGGCGGCGGTTATCGTAGGATATACAATTATGGGCGGTTTCAAGGCCGTTTCGACAACCGATCTTATACAGAGTATAGTTATGACAATTGCACTTGTAGTAGTTGTTACATTCGGAATCAGCAAGGCAGGTGGTGTAGAGGCTGTCATAGACAATGCAAAGAGTCTTCCGGGATATCTTTCAATGAAAGCTTCATATGATGTCGGAACCAATTCATCGACACCGTACAGTTTTCTCACAATAGTATCCACCATAGCATGGGGACTCGGATATTTCGGCATGCCGCACATATTGCTCAGATTTATGGCAATCAAGGATGAGAAGAAGCTTGTGCTTTCGAGAAGAATAGCAACAATCTGGGTATTCATAGCGATGGGAATTACTATTTTCATCGGAATGGTAGGCCTCGGAATGACTAAAGCCGGAGAACTCGGTTTCCTTTCGGGAAGTTCAAGTGAGACGATTATCGTTGAGATTGCGGGTCTTATAAGCAGGCATGGAGTGCTTGCCGCAATAGTTGCCGGACTTATTCTTGCCGGAATCCTTGCAGCGACAATGTCAACGGCTGACAGCCAGATGCTCGCAGCTGCATCAAGTGTATCGCAGAATATAGTACAGGATTTCTTCAAAGTTAAGATAAGTGAGAAAAAAAGCCTTCTTGTAGCAAGACTCACGATAGTAGTAATAAGCCTTATCGGTGTATTTCTTGCAAGAGATCCTAATTCGAGTGTGTTTAATATAGTATCATTTGCATGGGCAGGATTCGGAGGAGCGTTCGGAGCGGTAACACTTTGTGCGTTGTTCTGGAAGAGAAGCAATAAATGGGGCGCACTTGCCGGAATGATTGGCGGCGGTGTTATGGTTTTTGTATGGAAATACGCCATCAGCCGCCTCGGAGGAGCATGGAGTATTTATGAACTCCTGCCTGCATTCATCTTCTCATTGATCCTTGACATAGTTGTCAGCCTTCTCACAAAGAAGCCTGATGAGACGATAGCCAGGGAATTTGAGGCTGCCAAGACAAAATAAATTATTGATACATATGAATTTAAACACCGCGTCAGTAAAATGATGCGGTGTTTCAGCGAGAAGAGAAAGGAGATAGTTATGTCAGAAAAGAATTACGTGCAGGAACTTGTGGATATAATAAGATCAGGCCTTCCGGAAAATGAACTTGTGGAAAGGATATCGGATTATCATGATAATGATATTGCCGATGCACTCACAAAGCTTGATAAAGAAGAACGTGTCAAAGTATATTATGCGATGGGCGCGGAACGCATGGCTGAGATTTTTGCATATCTCGATGACGCTGAGGATTACCTGAGAGAACTCCCGATGGAGAGCGTGGCCAGGGTGATTTCCGAAATGGACTCGGATGACGCTGTCGATGTACTTGAAGACATGGATGACACGACAAGGCACAGAATAGTCGAAATGCTCGATGAAGATGCCGGGGATGACGTAAGGCTCCTGCTCTCATATGATGACGATGAAATCGGTAGCTGCATGACTACGAATTTTATCGTTATCCATAACAATCTCACGATCAGGCAGGCCATGCACGAACTGGTAAAACAGGCCGGTGACAATGACAATATTTCAACAATATATGTAATAGATGATAATGATAAATTTTACGGGGCAATTGATTTAAAAGATCTTATAGTTGCCAGAGAGAATGATAATCTTGAGGACTTGATAAGCCGTTCGTATCCGTATGTGAGAACGCGCGAGAAGATAAGCGAATGTATTGAAGAACTCAAGGATTATGCGGAGGATTCCATCCCGGTACTTCTTGAAAACGGTAAGATTGCCGGTATCATAACCGCACAGGATATCGTCGAAGCGGTCGATGATGAGATGGGTGAGGATTATGCAAAGCTTGCCGGTCTTACTTCCGAAGAGGATCTTAACGAACCGACACTCTTAAGTATGAAAAAAAGACTTCCGTGGCTCATAATACTTCTTTTTCTCGGAATGGGAGTATCGTCCGTCGTGGGAATATTCGAGGAAGTTGTGGCAGTGCTTCCGGTAGTGATGTGTTTCCAGTCGCTCATACTTGATATGGCAGGCAATGTCGGAACGCAGTCACTTGCCGTCACAATCCGCGTCCTCATGGACGAGAATCTGACGGTGGCCCAGAAATTAAAGCTCGTGGTCAAAGAAATGAAGACGGGATTTTTAAACGGCGTGTGTCTTGCTGTCATGTCATTTCTGTTCCTTGGACTATATATACATTTTTTCAGAAAATATGATATAGGACATTCATTCCTTATCGCGGCCTGCGTAGGAGCAGCGCTTATCGTTGCGATGGTGATATCAAGCCTTGTGGGAACGGTCATACCTATATTTTTCAAGAAAATCAAGGTCGACCCGGCGGTTGCATCCGGCCCGCTCATCACAACGGTCAATGACCTGGTGGCCGTTGTGGTATATTACGGCCTGGCATGGATTTTTCTTATAAATATGCTGCATATTGCGTAGAAAAATAATTATTTTTCCGCCCATTCAAGCATGTGGTTAAGCCCTTTTTTGCTGCCTGATATAAAAAGAATATCGCCGTCCTTGAATTTATAATCCGGGTCGACATTATCAATTACGGAACCTTTATTTTCGATAGCGATGATATTGGTTCCGAATTCTTTACGCAGATTGACATCACGGACAGCCATGCCGATGATTTTATCGGGTACATTTAATTTGCTGATGCTTATTTTTTCGCTGAGCTGCACAAAGTCAAGAATTTTGGAAGTCTCAAGCCTGTGTGCGAGGCGGATTGCCATATCACGTTCAGGGTAAACGACCTCGGCACCGAGTTTCTCTAAGATTTCACCGTGTTCGATGCTTGTCGCCTTGGAGATGACGGCAGG
>ULXM01062393.1_pt1 | contig 10725 bp, 9 predicted proteins | sample 1961271 | NCBI WGS metagenome assembly ULXM01 (sample SAMEA4835838, study PRJEB28245) | human gut metagenome | biome: gut microbiome; material: fecal sample | place: Denmark | collected 2008 | reverse complement strand
TGCGCTTTAGCAACTGCGAAAGCGGAGTTTACCATATTATTTCCCTATGCCGTAGAATTGCAATTCGCTGGGCACAAAAGTGCCATAAGTAGGGCACAATTGTGCCATAAGTAGGCATTTTTGTGGTTTCCGTATAAAAAAAATAGAACACGCATTAACCCTTCACCCCCTGCCCCCGATAAACACAGGGGATTCCAAGGGATAGATGAAGGGTGAAGGGTATTTTGCACTATCGATTTCATCAGCAACTTTTTGTGTAAATAGAGGCAGTTTATCGACAAAGGCTGCTGCAATGTGAGCTAAGTTTTTCCAAAAAAAGCCAAGCGGCTTCGATGGCAGATGAAAGCGGCTTCGATGAGCAATGAAAGCAATTGCGTTGGGCATCGAAGCCGCTTGCATTTTTTTTAGAATATTCTTCTGCTGAAATATAATAAAGTGGCAAAGGCATCGTTATATTAACAAAAGCAAGAACTTAACATATAATAAAACGCCTATGAAGCAATATTCTACTTCTGATGAAATGAGACCGTCGAGAAAGACTATCAATATGATCAAACAGATAGCCTACACTTATCGCGCTATCAAAATGAATGGACGTTATGAGGCGTTCTGCCTCAACTAAAATAAGAACAAAGAATGAAAACAATCATATCCCCATCTCTGTTGTCAGCCAACTTTATCGACCTGAGAAGCGACATAGAGATGATCAACAAGAGCGAAGCCGACTGGCTTCATCTCGACGTAATGGACGGAGTTTTCGTGCCCAATATCTCTTTCGGATTTCCTGTCATCGAGGCGGTGTCAAAGGTATGCACCAAGCCTCTCGACGTGCATTTCATGATTGTCCACCCAGAGCAGTACATAGAGCAGACTGCCAAGGCGGGTGCCATGATGATGAATGTGCACTACGAGGCATGCACCCACCTTCACCGTACCATACAGCAGATTCATGCCGCTGGAATGAAAGCCGGTGTAACACTGAACCCATCCACACCTGTCTGCGTGCTCGAAGACATTATCTGCGATGTGGACATGGTGCTGCTGATGAGTGTGAATCCTGGCTTCGGCGGACAGCAGTTCATAGAGAACACCATAGGCAAGCTGGCACGACTGCGCCAACTCATCAAGTCATCCGGCTCGAAAGCACTGATAGAGATCGATGGTGGCGTGCAGGCAGAAACGGCTCCCCGCCTGATAGAGGCTGGTGCCGATATTCTGGTGAGTGGCAGTTATGTGTTCAAGAGCAAAGACCCTCTTGCCACCATCCACGGTCTTAAAACATTGTAATATTCGAGAATACATCGTGCTCCTTAGCCATACGACGTAGGTTAAGGAGTGCGTAACGCATTCTGCCAAGACTGGTGTTGATGCTTACATTCGTAAGTTCGGCGATTTCCTTGAAGGACAACTGCTGGTAATAACGCATATACACCACCTCCCTCTGGGTAGGTGGCAGCAGGTTGACCATCTTCTTAACATCCGACATCACCTGTCCCCGCACGATAGTGTTCTCCGCATTATCGAAGACCACGTATTCGTCTCTTATCTTCGACATATCGTTGTCATCGGGAGTCTCCACGATGTTTTGTAATCTGTTGTCGCGATACATGTCCATCATCACATTGTGGGCTATGCGCATGCACCATGCCAGGAACTTGCCATTGGGCACATACTGGCGCTGCTGCAGTTTGGTAACCACCTTGACGAATGTCTCCTGAAAGACATCATTCGCCTTTTCCTGGTCGTGAACCACAAACATGATGTAGCCGAACAGTTTCACCTCGTTGCGAGACAGTAACAAATCGAATGCCCGATTGTCGCCCTCGACATAAGCCAAGGCGAGTTGCTCATCGGTCATTTCTTCGAGTTTTCTCATTTTTCTAACCTCTTTAGTTTCTTCAAGTAGAAATCTTAATCTATAGGCTATTTGTTTTTATTGTGTTAGGAATGTTAAAAATCACTGCAAAGATAGTACTTTTATCAAAAACCACCAAACAAGAAGACTTTTTTATTATCTTTCACACTATTTTTTAACAATTAGTGGCTGAGGAGATTCCACAAGGAGTTAAAGGAGTTAAAGGAGTTAAGGAAGTTAAGACAACAGCCTTTGAAGGAATGTTTAGTGTTTAATTTTATGTCCACAAAACATTTGTCTTAACTCCTTAACTCCTTTAACTCCTTAACTTCTTTATTATATACAGAGCCAAAAAGAGGTTGGTGCAGGATGCACCAACCTCGTGATAATGATTTCAATAAAGAAAATTGAAATCTTGTAAAAGATGCTGCAAATATAAACTTTATTATTGAGAACTCCAAGCTTTTTTGAAGGAAAATGAGTTTTTTAACATTGTGTACGCAACCATTACCAAATAAATTCATTATCTTTGTGGCGAAAATAACAACTACAGTATTAATCATTATCTATTTAAAGCAAATTATGAGATACTTAAAGACACTATTGCTCGCTCTCCTATTGCCAGCTTGCGCCTTTGCAGCAGGATGGGACGACAATGAGTACAAGCGTATCGAGCAGAGCATCCAATTGCCAAAAATTGCCGAACGCCAGTTCCTTATCACATCTTTTGGTGCCAAGACTACAGCTACGGCTGCACAAAACCAAAAGGCCATCAACAGAGTCATCTCTCTTGTCTCCAAGAAGGGAGGCGGAAAGGTGATCATCCCTAAGGGTACCTGGAACACAGGAGCCATTGAGTTGAAGAGCCATGTCAACCTCGTTCTTGAGGAAGGCGCCACCCTTCACTTTGCCTTCGAGCCTAAGCTCTATCCCCTGGTACGTACCTCTTGGGAAGGTCTGGCTTGCTGGAACTACTCTCCCTGCATCTATGCCTACAAGGCTACCGACATTGCCATTACCGGTAAGGGAACCATCGATGGAGGTGGCAACAACGACACCTTCTGGCAGTGGAATGGCAGCCCTCGTTTCGGTTACAAGGAGGGTGTGACCAAAGAGAGCCAGAAGTTGGGCTCACGCAGCAAACTGCTGAAGATGGCAGAGGATGGTGTGCCTTTCGACGAGCGTAAGTTCGGTATGGGCTATGGCTTGCGTCCTCAGTTGGTCAACATGGTACACTGCGAGCGCATCCTTATCAAGGATGTCAAGATGATCAACTCGCCTTTCTGGGTCATCCATCCACTGCTCTCCAAGAACATCACGGTAGACGGTGTGTATGTATGGAACGAAGGACCTAACGGTGACGGTTGCGACCCAGAGGCTTGCGAGAACGTACTCATCCAGAACTGCGTGTTCCATACCGGCGACGACTGCATCGCTATCAAGAGCGGTCGCAACAACGACGGTCGTCTCTGGAACCAGCCTTCCAAGAACATCATCATCCGCAACTGCAAGATGGAAGACGGCCATGGCGGTGTGGTGATAGGAAGTGAGATCTCGGGTGGCTGCGAGAACGTATATGCCGAAAACTGCGTGATGGACTCTCCACACTTGGAGCGCATCCTGCGTATCAAGACCAACAACTGCCGTGGCGGTCAGGTGCAGAACATCAATATGCGCAACGTCGTCGTGGGTCAGTGCAAGGAGGCTGTGGTGAAGATCAACCTCGACTACGAGAGAAAAGAAATATGCTATCGTGGTTTCGAACCTATCGTGAACAATGTGAATGTAGAGAACGTCACCTGCCAGAAGAGCGACTACGGCGTGCTGATTATCGGCCGCGACTCTTTGGAGAATGTCTACGACATCAATATCAAGAACTGTAAGTTCGACGGTGTGGTGAAAGAGCCTGTCAAGATCACCGGCAAGACCCGCAACGTGAAGTTCGACAACCTCGTCATCAACGGCTCCCTCGTTCTCAACAAGGAGGACCAGCCCTACAAGAACTATAGCGAATGGCTCACCTACAGCGAGATGAAGCGTGTGCCCCACTCTTACCTGCTCGACTTCAGCAGCAAGCCCAAGTGGAGCTATGTGATGGGTATCGAGATGGAGGGAATGCTCGACACCTACGAGCACTACAAGGAAGGCAACAATGCCATCCTCGACTACCTGAAGGAATATCCTGCCAAGATGATCGATGAGAAAGGCAACATCACTGGCTACAAATACGAAGACTTCAACCTCGACAATGTGCGTACTGCCAAGTTCATCCTGCGCATGCACAACCTCTTCCCTACCAAGGGAACAGAGAAAGCACTGAAGACACTCTTCAAGCAGTTGCAGAACCAGCCTCGCACCAAGGAGGGAGTTTACTGGCACAAGGCTATCTACGCCAACCAGGTATGGCTCGACGGTATCTTCATGGGACTGCCTTTCTACTGCAACTATGCCGTACAGACCATGAAGCCCAAGAAGGCAGAGAAATATCTCAACGATGCGGTAGACCAGATGGTGAAGACCGACTATCGCACCTACGATGAGAAGACGCAGCTCTGGAAGCACGCATGGGACGAGACCCATCAGCAGTTCTGGGCAAACAAGGAAGACGGCAAGAGCCAGCACTGCTGGGCAAGAGCCTTGGGATGGTATGTGATGGCTATGACCGAGTGTCTCGACGCCATGCCCGAGAACTACGCACGCCGCCAGGAGGTGATCGACCTGCTGAACAAGGCGATGAAGAGTGTGGTGAAGTACCAGGACAAGAAGACTGGCGTATGGTACGACGTGCTCGACGTGAAGAGCGACAAGAACTATCTGGAGAGCACAGCCTCTTCGATGTTTGCCTATGTGCTGCTCAAGGGCTACCGCAAGGGCTACCTCTCTGAGGAATATTTCAAGGCTGGCGTGAAGGCATACAATGGTATCTTGAAACAGTTTATCAAGGTAAACGCCGACAAGACCATCAGTCTGACACGCTGCTGTGCAGTAAGCGGCTTAGGCCCTGGCCCTGGCCCATACGTCAAGAAGCCTAACTACAAGCGCGACGGCAGCTTCGAATACTATATGAGCGAGCCTATCCGCGACAACGATGCCAAGGGCGTGGGTCCTTTCATCTGGGCAAGTCTCGAAATGGAACAGCAGGGACTTATCAAGTAACTCTATAAAAACAATCAGGCTAACAAATGAAGAAATCATTATCTATCATTGCAGCCTCACTCATCAGCATATCTACCATGGCACAGGCTCCTGCTTTCCCCGGAGCCGAAGGTCATGGTAGATTTGTTACTGGAGGTAGAGGCGGAAGAATCGTACACGTAACAAATCTCAACGACAGCGGAACAGGATCTTTCCGAGAGGCTGTCAAGTCGGGCAACAGAATCATCGTCTTCGATGTAGCGGGTGTCATCGCCCTGAAGTCGGACCTCAAATTCGCCGACAATATCACCATCCTCGGACAGACAGCTCCCTCGCCAGGCATCACCCTGCGCTATTATACCGTTCAACCGGGTAGCAACAATATCATCCGTTTCATACGCATTCGCCGTGGACAGGAGAAGAACATCAACGACGGTGCTGATGCCTCATGGCAACGCAACAAGACGGGTATCATCTACGACCACTGCTCCTTCAGCTGGAGTATCGACGAGGTGGCTTCGTTCTATGACAACAACAACTTCACCATGCAGTGGTGTACCGTGGCAGAGAGCCTCACCAACCCTGGTCACTCCAAGGGTGCTCATGGCTATGGCGGCATCTGGGGTGGTAAGTTGGCAAGTTTCCACCACAACTTCGTAGCTCATCTCATGAACCGTGGTCCCCGTTTCAATGGTGCCCGATATGGTTGGACGGGCTATACCAGCAACAAGGAATACAGCACCTATAAGTGGCAGAACACCGTACAGGCAGAGAACGTTGACTTCCGCAACTGCGTGATGTATAATGCACAGGGCACCTGCTATGGTGGTCCTGGTGGCGGACAGATCAATATCGTCAACAACTACTATAAGGCTGGACCCAGCCATAGTTTGAAAGGTACAACTCTCAATGGACTCAAGGTGGATGTGAGCACAGGAAAGGAGCGAGGTAGCCAAGACCGTATCACCCTTGTCACACTTTCTAACAGTGGTAACTCCGACAAAAATCATCCAGAACTATACGACATGACCAGCCGTTACTATATCAATGGTAATACGACAGAAACCACGAAAGGCCAGAAGACGGAGAACAAAGACTGGAAGGGCATAAGCTACGACAAGGGCGTTCCAAGCCTGAACGGAGAATATTACAGTCCCGATGCCAAGAACTTCTATGGCGATGCTGTGGCTCATACCACTATCAGCGGCAAGTCGTGTGTAAAAATCAAGATGGATGAACCAGCTCCTACAGGACAAGTAACCACCCACTCTGCAGCCGAAGCATACGAAAAAGTTTTAGCCTATGTAGGTGCATCCCTCTATCGCGACGAAATAGATGCCCGATACATGGAAGAGGCCAAGACGGGTACAGCCACCTACAAGGGAAGCATCACCAAGTCGCCTGGTATTATAGATAAGGTGTCAGACGTGAATGGTTATACGGAAGCCAACTTCGGCACAGGCTCTCGTCCTGCTGGATTCGACACCGACAAGGATGGTATTCCTGATGAATGGGAAAAGGCGAATGGCCTGAATCCAAACGACGCTTCTGATGCCCTCACCTACTCGCTCGATGCTAAGGATTACTATACCAACATAGAGGTATATGCCAACTCGTTGGTTGAAAACATCATGAAGGCAGAAAACCAGGATGCCCTTTCAGGAGTAGATGAGTATTATCCAACTTCTACCTCTACAGGCATCAGCCAGACGGTTGTCGACAAAGGCGAAGTGGCTTCCATCACGTATTATGCCCTCAACGGCTCTCGTCTCAATGCCCCTGCCAAGGGTATCAGTATCAGAAAGATAACCTACAGCAATGGCAAAACCGTAACAGACAAAGTAATAAAATAAAGAAAAGCCTATCGTTCATGGTCGAAAAAGGGATGTTTTATGTCCTTTTTTCGACCTTTTTGCATTTTAATCGAAATTTAATGCCTTTTTTAGAACAACCTATCTAATTTTTTACTAACTTTGCAAAAGAAGATAAGAGCACTCGGCAATCTGAAAGTTGTCTTTCATTGCGCTCGTTTGCAATTTCTTCACATAAGAGTTAAATAAAACATTAATTAATCTTTTAAATCTTACGTTTATGAATAAAATTTTACGCATTTCAATGATCGCTGTATTGGCATTAATTGCTAATGTCAGCTTTGGACAGGAAGTTACATTAGACTTTTCCACTAACAACTGGAAGCTTCCAGAAGGTTCCACAAACAAAATTAAAACTGCTGCTACTTATACAGATGGAACTTATACCATTAGCATGAGTGCAAGTTCCGATGGTCATTATTGGAATCCAGATGGTTACTTACTTTTTGGTAAAGCTAATGCTTTCATCACTCTTCCTGCATTTGACTTTGATGTCGCAAAAATTGTAGTTGAAGGTAGAAGTGGTGCTTCATCTTCAACAGTTCAGAACATATTCGTAGGTGATCAAGCTGTAAGTACAGCTACGACAGGTGCTAATAAAACTAACAGTTATGCTATCGACACAAAACACCAAGCAAAAGGAAATATATACAGTATAAAAGTAACAAGTAGACACAACACCCAAATTGTATCTATAAAAATCTACAAGGTTGGCTCCGAGATTCCTGAAGAACCAGAAATCACATATACTGATGTTCCAAGCGTGAAGGACTTGTTAGCTAACTATACGAAAGCAACTTCTAACTTGAACCTCAAGCTCACCAATGCAAAGGTTTTGTATGTTAACAATTACAATGGTACAGTTAACACTTACGTTCGCGAGGGCGATGCCGCTATTGAGTTGAGAACATTGGGCTTCAATATGCCTGTCAACAGCACTATCACAGGTACTGTAAAAGTAGACTTAGCATTAAGTTATGGTGTACCTTACTTAGCAAAGAATGCTGGCACTACAGATAAAGATCTCACCATTCAGGAGAGCACAGAGGCCGCCAAGCCTATAGTAGCAACTGTTGCCGATATTGTTGCGAACAAGTACATGAATGACCTCATACTCATCAAGAACTTTAAGTTCAGTAAAGAAGAATATCAAACAGGTAAGTATAATTACTACGCAAACGATGGTGACAGCAAGATTATGATTTACGACAAATTTAGCACACCAGAAGACAATAAAGCAAAGATTGGTGGCGTTGCCAACTTGACTGAAGGCGAGACTTATTCTGTAAAGGGTATTTTTGGTGCTATTTTTAAGAACGTTCAGGAGGTTATACCAATTGAAGCTATCTCTACTACCACTGGCATCAACAACATCACAACCGATGCAACACTGGAGAATGCTCCTGCATTCAACCTCGCAGGTCAGAAGGTAGGTAAGGCATACAAGGGTGTTGTCATTAAGGCAGGCAAGAAGTTCGTACAGAAGTAATTTTTCTCTTTTCGAAGAGAATAAATTGGGTAGGAGGTAAATGTTATACATAAAAGACATTTACCTCCTACTTTCATATTTACCAATCTCCAACACCACTTCACATGAAGTACAACCAACATGGAAGCCGACTGACTTATACATATTGTAGAACTGGTCTATCTATCAACATACCAGCATCAATATCTCCTTTTACTTTTGCAATGCCTTTTCGTATCTTCTCCAAGCTCTTACCTTGCGGTACTTTGATACCTAATGCGTATTGGCGAAGGTGCGAGGCAGAAGGTCATAGGAGCTTCTGCACCTTCAGAGCATATGGCGCTTACTTGCGATAGTTGAATATAAAAAAGGTCTTCTGCCGAAACAGAAGACCTTATTATTTTTTGCGACTTGCAGGAACGAAGTCCTGCAAGAGAAAACGATATTACTTGTTAATAAACTTTTTGCCGTTCTTGATAACAAGACCCTTAGCATTGCTTGCCACCTTCTGACCGAGAAGGTTGAATGTAGCACCCTCGTTAGCTGCCTCAGAAGCATTGATGTTTGAAATGCCTGTTGATGTTCCAACCTCATACTTGAAACCAAAGAAGCCCAGCTTTGTACCAGTAGCGAGAACATAGTATGTACCACCCTCAGCAACGTTGATTTTTACAACGCCATAGGACTTTGCAGTAAGAATATTCTCGCCCTTTGCGTTCTGTCCAAAAGTCTGAGATTCACCATCCTTAGCACCTGGCAAATTATAAGAAGCAGGAGTAACCTCAGCAAAAGCTGCATCCAGGACATGGAAGCCCTTATCACCGTTCAACACAACACCTACTGTTAGAGAACCCGCCTTTTTTGTCTCAAACTTAAAAACACTACCTGTTGGCTCAGCACCAGTTACCAACTTACCATTGTTCTTACCAGATACATAAGCCACGAAGTCTGCGTCAGCCCAATTACTATACTTAGCTGTCTTAAAAACTGCACCAGCATTCTCCATATAAGTCAAGGTGATGTTCTCTACTGATGTAATCTGTTCACCAACCGTAACATTGTCACCCTCCTGCACTGCATAAGTGCCCTGAGCGTTCATACTTGCTGCCATAGCGACAGCGGCAATAAGAGTAAAGAATTTCTTCATAATCGTTTGTTTTTAGTTTGTTTTGTTTGTTTTATGTTTTAGAAATTAGTCTTTAATATGACTACGATGCAAAAGTACAACTTAATCGTAAAAAATGCAAGACAAAAATGCAAGAATTCATCGTAAACGTTTACGTGAGTTTAATTAGATTAAGGAGGAACAACTATCAAAATTTTGCATTACCTTTGTACCCAAGTCAAAGCTGCACTCGGCATAACATTCAAGCAAGTTTGATGTTCTGCACTCGTTTGCAAAGACTTTGCATAAGTCAAAGCTGCACTCGGCATAACATTCAAGCAAGTTTGATGTTCTGCACTCGTTTGCAAAGACTTTGTACCCAAAAGCAGTACCCTTAACTCCTACTCTTATTTACTGGAAACAATATAAAGTATATATAACCTAAAAAAGTAACAAACAAATGAACAGAAATCTACTAAGATTCGGACTACTATGCTTAGTCCTACTCGTTTCAGTCGTTACAAAAGCAAGTGACATTACCTTCACTTATGCTTTAGGAACGACAACAGCAGAAGGAACACTCCCTGCAAGCGCAAAGGTAGAAGTGGGAAGCAGTTATACGCTTCCTGTCAATACTACACTCTACTTAGCAGGCAGCACTTTGACAGGCTGGACAGATGGCACCAACACCTATAAACCAGGTGAAACCATCACTGCTCCAAGCGCAAGTGCCACACTGACTCCAGTCTTTACAGCCAACACCAAGTCGCTTGCCGACCGCACAGAGGCAACCACCCTCACCTACTATTTTGGACACAAGAATGGTGCCCAGGATATCAACTATCAAGGAAAGAAAGGAATCCTGGTTACACAAGCCATTGTTGATGGTGAAACCATTGATGTAAAGATTGACCTCGATGCCACAACCAAGGGAAAGTTCAATAACGTAGGTCGTGCAGACGAATGGGCACAGATGAATGCAAACAGCATCATCACCGTTCCTTCTTGCAAGGGTGCTACCATTGAAATGGCTGCATACGGCAACATCACAACGACAACAATTGATGGTCAGGCAGAATATACTTCAGGTAAAGTCATCAGCCAGACCATTGCGTCAAGTGCTGAAACAGTGGACATCGTCATTGGCGATGGTTCATACTATAGCTATTTGAAGATTACCCTTCCTGTCGTTGCAAGCAAACCTGCTGGCAAGACTTTCAACAACGAGGCTGCCAGCGTCGTATTTGCTATGAACGACCTCAGTAATGCAAGTGCCAACACAACCTCTCCA
>ULXM01027185.1_pt1 | contig 10840 bp, 7 predicted proteins | sample 1961271 | NCBI WGS metagenome assembly ULXM01 (sample SAMEA4835838, study PRJEB28245) | human gut metagenome | biome: gut microbiome; material: fecal sample | place: Denmark | collected 2008 | reverse complement strand
GGTCAAACTCCTTGCAGAGTGTCTGCTCACCGAAGTTACCGGTATGGTTGAGCACGATGTCGAGGATGATCTTGATACCCTTTTTGTGAGCCTTATCAATGAGTTCCTGGAACATGGCGTCACCGTCTTTGCTACCATCGCTGCTCTGATAACGGCAGTCAACATGCTGGAAATCCATGGCATGATAACCATGGTAGTCATAACCGGATGCGTTCTGCACTACTGGTGTAATCCAGATGGCTGTAAAACCAAGTGCCTTGATGTAGTCGAGCTTATCGATGACACCCTGGAAGTCGCCTCGCCAGCAAGGGTCTTTTGTTTCAATCTGCGCTGACTGGTTATCCCAGCAGAGCACGTTGTTACCAGTATCACCATCATAAAAACGCGTAGTCATCATGAAGTAGATACTTTCGTCTCGGAAGTCCGTACGATTCGATGTAAAGACATCGGTCGCTACCGACTGCATAGAGACGAGAAGGAGCAATAAAGCTGCCCAAAACTTCTTAGTAAACCTTCTCATAAATTGTGTTGTTAAGTTAAGATATTTAGTTATTTATCATTTGTGTGCAAATATAATAATAATAGGTGTAAGCAGCAAATAAACAAGCAATTACCCCCCACTTTTTATATGCAATCGATTGCACCAGAACGCGAAATATGATTGCACAATCGATTGCACAGAATCTCTCAAAGATTTCCGCTCAAAAGTTTGCATAATTAAAAACCTCTCTTAGACCATAAAGTAATGGTTTAAGAGAGGTGTAGTATTTTAACCGAAAAAATGCTTAAAGTAATTCTTTAAGTGCTTTCCTTACTTCAAAGTTAGGAATACCTTTTATATGATTTTCTGAAAGTTCAGCCAGTTCAGGCTTGTTCCCTCAATTTCCGGATTACCTCCAGTGGAAGCTCGGTGGCCGTTGATACTTGCTCTTCAGAAAGACCCATTGAAAGAAGGCGGCGAGCTGTGGATTGCTTTTCTTTTTCCATTCCTTCAGCAAGACCTTTTTCCATTCCTTTAGCCATTCCTTCCGCCATTCCTTCCTCACGACCCTTTTCCAAAGCCGTATCTATAGAGTTTTTGACATCACGATAAGCCTTCAAACTATCCTCATATTCTTTCAACTCTGTTGGGGTGAACTTCGCAATCTCGGCCTCCTCAAAGAGTTTAGTAAACACTTTCTCTTTCAAGGCAGCAGGACGCTTATCCAATCGGGAAAGGTTTTTCAATACATACAACCACTTATCATAAAGCGTGTCAAGCTCCTCCTCTGTCTTATTGAACTTTGCTATCTCAACATACTTGAAAGAAAGTTTGTCATTAAAAACCTTAAAAGTCTTCTTATCAAGCAAGCCTACATCATGGTTGATATCATTCTTGTCAAATGCCTCTTCTTCCAAGTCGAAGTTCAGCAGAGCAACTGTATATACATGTTCAAGTTTGAAGTTCCATTCTGCCCCTTTTGGAGCCTGCTCACGGATAGGAAAAGTAGAATAGAACAAAGAACGATCCTTGAAGTACTTCTGATAAGCATTCTGCATCTCAACGATGAACTTTTCACCATGCTCATTTTCGCAATAAACATCAAAGATGGCCTTGCGCTCGACAAAGACATCACCAACGTGCTCACTATTCAAGTACTTCACATCCTTAATGACCTGAAAACCATCAAACAGTGAATTCAAGAAATTGATGAGCAAATCCTTGTTAGGCTTTGTTCCAAAGATACGCGTAAAACCGAAATCGGTAAGCAAGCTAATATATCGATCTTCTATCCGTCTCATATCCATCTCCTTTTAAAACGTTTAACTGAAATGTGATGCAAGGTTATAAAAAGCGAAGTCCCACCGTGGTACGCATCGTTGAGAGGCGTGGTGGGATTTGTTGTTGCAAAAATACAATTTAAATTCGAATTCTCCAAATATTTTTCGGAATTATTCTTATTTTTCAAAAAATCAAGACCACAACCGCACTATCTTCACTACGATCTCCATAAAGGTTCGTTTTCCCAACCTTGCAGGAACCCCATGGCATTCATGTCAACTTCTGGATACCGTGACAGTAAATCTTTGAAGTTAGTACATAACTCATTTTGAGAATCAATGGCATTAAGCCAATACAACAAACAGCAAAGAACAGAATACAATCGATTGGCGACTTCGGGTTTATTCGTTATCCATGCTTGTTTTAATCTCATCGGAAGTTGAGGCATAACAGGCATCACACGATTCCAGACACGCCCATGATGGGCACAACAGTTGCGAAGTGCATTGATGGATTTCATCCAACTCTCGAGGATTTCTTGCTGAGGAACACCATAGGAACGAGCTATTTTCTTTTTAACAGCACCATTAGCGAAGTTAAAATACAATTTTGTCAAGCAGCCAAACGAAGTCAAATCTATAACTTTCCAAGCTGGAGGAAAGTTTTCCTTACCATACTTTACATAATGCTCTTTGACAAAATCATCCTTGGAACGCTGTAACTCCCTATCCAAAGAGGAAAGATTCTCAGCATACTTATTCTTATCAATAGCCAAATCGGGATTGATAAACAAAAAAGTTCCGCCCTGGTACGCTGTTCTACGGGAAGCGTGGCGGATTCTAGTGCTGCAAAGTTACTATTTAAATTTGAATTCTCCAAATATTTTTCAAGAAATCTTTTAGAAGACAGGGAATTTAACAAAATAGAGAAGAAAAAGATTTAAAATCACTCCACTCGACACCACGCCCCATCCCCCCTCACTAACAACCTGCTAAACGAAAAACGAGGATTGCATCCCTGCAATCCTCGCCTAACTTTAGTAAAAGATGATTAATAAAAGTTTGCTATATAAACTCTGTATATTTTTGTTTCAAACTCATTTCATCTGAATTTTCACTTAATCCCAGAGCGACTTGCTGCTGGAATTAGATTCTATATCTTCCTCCTCATCGAAATCGTAATCAAAAGAGGAGAAGTCGTTTTTCTTGGATTCAAAACTACCTGTTATAGGTGGTTCTGATGGCTCCATCAGAGCTACATCATTTCTTAGAGCCAAAACATGAATCTCTGGTTTAATATATATATATTTCATTATAAATACAATTTAAATGTTACTTAACAATGACTTTCTTACCCTGATGGATATAGATTCCCTTAACTGGTTTTACAACCTTTACACCCTGAAGAGTATAATAAGCAGCATCTATATTAGAAGAATTATCCTTCAACTCAGAAATACCAGTTGTCTCATTATCCATTGGAGCATCAATACCCTCAAACCAGACCATACTCTTAGAGAAGTTTTTAATATCTTCTTTTTTATTTGGACCATCTTGGGTTTGACCCAAAATTTGACCATTACTGGTCATCACAGTTTTTGGCAACATCAAATAAGAATAACTTGCTTTTACATTACCTGCAGCTCGGAAGAAGCCATAATAGTCATCTTCAGAGTCTGCAACAATTTTACCACGACCAGCATCAGTCTGTGATAAACGAGTAAATGAGAATACACGTCCTGACCACTCATTGTTTTCATCATAATAGAACTGAGTAACATTTGTATCTGCCAAAACAGGTATCATATAGTTGTTCCATTTATTCTGACCTTCTGAATAATTGTGATCAAAAACCCAAATATCTTCTTTGGTCTCAGACTCAGCCCATTTTTCAATATAATCATAAGCATCACGACTATATCTCTTCACTGTTGCAGAGTAAGCAGGAACTACCTCCATCTTTGTTTTGGTTCCATCAGCTACTGGTGAATTAGGCGCAAAGAGTACGACACCCTGATTAGCAGGAATAAACTTAATGCGATAAAGCTTTACCGTACCAGTCTCATCACCATAACCAGTTACATTTTTACTACCCTTTTCATAAGAGTATGCTGCGAAAATCTGAACATCATCATTAACAGGAACTACATCTACAGCACTGGTATAAGTACGAAGCAACTTACCCATGTGAGCTGTTACAGGAATATAGATCTTTGAAGCACCAGTGATGGTATAATAGAAAACAGCATTATCGCCAGTCTGACTCTTATCAATATAGAATCTTACAGTCCATAAACCAGCACCACGGTTCCAAAGGATATCATTCGCATGTTCTATAGTTTCTTCTGTACAATCTTTAGTATAATTTACATAGTTAGGATCTGCAACTGTAGCATCAGAATATCCTTCCTGAGTTGTTGGATATTGAGTGTTAGCTTTAGTTTCATCCTCATACCAGTTCTGTGTAATAGCATGATCACCAACAAAACGGAATGTCTTACCAACCATATCATCGGTTGTATTCAAGACTAACTTATAACAACGATCATTTTCATCATAAGTCATGTCACCTGCAGTTGATGCCCAATTCCAAGTAGTTTTATCACCAACAGTAGTCGTTGTACTGGCAATAGCAGGACCAACCATTGAAATTGCATCAGGATAATCAGGTGTACCAGTACCCGTATAGATTTCAATATTAATACCATAATGATCGTTTTCAATAGCTATTTCACGATGTCCTTGCGAAGGATTTATGCGCACAAAATAAGTACCTTTTAAAGAAAATTTTATAGCATTTTCATTAGGAGATAACAAGTTATGGTTGTTCGCAGTAGAGTATTCTTCTCCCCCATTACCTAACAAGAATAATTTACTATGTGTCGGTCTACTATCATGATCCTTTAACACATGAACACTGTTATCAATTTTTTGAGCCACAAACATTGGTTGTGGATTCTGCTCTGTTCCATAATCTTCACTAGAAAATACAACATTACTTATAGCATAATACTGAGAGTTACCATCAAAATGCACATATTCTTTAGTTTCGTCTGTGAAGGCAGAAGTTAACTCATCTGCACTTCGTTTATTATAAAGAGGCTGAGCAGAAGCGCCCTCTGCACAACTAATCAAATATGATACACGTTTAAAAGCATTATGAGTGATTGTCCAATTTGTAGGAACACCATTAGATTCAGTGAAACTTATAGTATACATACCATCATCATCATGAGTTCTATCATTACGTGTAGTTAAGCTCCAATAATTTGTACCTTTACTTAAATCACTGGATGCCAACAAGGTTGTTCCAGTCAAAGATGTATTAGTATTCAATGTAGCCGCAGAAACAGCCTTTATTTCACCTGGACCATATACAACTTTTACATTATTATCATCTACACTTAATATTTGCATATACGCAGAAATAGATGCAGGGATATCCATCGAATAGGTATGAGCATCATCAACTATACCATTATCCTTAAACTTAAAGTACAAACGAGAATAATTAATATCGTCTTCAGGATCACCACCATCAATATTATGCTTTGAGAAGAAATTACCGACCAAATAGTAACCAGCATCAGCAGTAATAACAGCAGGATTAACATTCTCCTTTGCAACAACAGTCATCTTTCCATCCTCTGTTACAGAAAGAGAATAGATAAGACCAGCCTTCAAAGTCAAAGCAGCAGTTGCTTTTGCAACAAAATCTACATTAGTAGTACCAGCTGCAGAAATAGTTTGAGCAGTAGTCAAACCATAAGGTACGTTATCGATAGAAAGAGTAATTGTTGCATCAGCAGCTGCGCTGCTCAAATCAAGAGTGTAGTTTCCGTTAGAGCCTGTTACTTCAGAAGAACCATTGAATAATTTAATTACCTTAGCAACAACACTAGAACCGCCTTCAGTATATTTAATCTGCTTATTATCTTTATCGAAAATCAAAGTATAAGACTTACCCTTAGTCATGGCAAGCTTCCAAGCATTATTACTACTACCAGACAGAGCACTTGTAAATGTCGTTTCTACGAAAGCATCGTTTTTCTCAGGATGAAATTCATCTGATTCTGTCTTCACACGAAAATAATAATCGTCTGATTCTTTAGAAAAAGTGTTTGTGTAGTCTGCATCAAATACATATTTGTAGGTTTTACCATCGGTTGTTGTAAATGGACGAGTCGTGTCATCTTTCCAGTCACCAAAAAGTCCACCTATGAGGTATAGTTTTTTAAACTCAGAAGGAGACGTAGAACCACCAACAGTACAAGCTACAGTTCTATTACTTGGATTAGAATTATCAAATGTAAATGTGTAAGTCTTGCCACTCTCCATATTTACATAAAAGTAATAATCTGCCTTACCTTCATCTTTAGTAGAAGCAACTCCATATGAAACTTGAGTGAGTTCAAAGGATGCATCATGTGGACACATTTGATAATCCAAACCCTCTCCAGCAAATCTAAAGTGATACTCACCAGACTTTGTACACTGATACGTTTGGGAATACTGACCGTTTCCAACAGATTTCATGCTTTGACCATCTAACTTGGTCCATTCCTGTCCCTCGACAAAGGAGCCCATTATATAATAATCGGAATCGGCTGCCTTTACCGTTTGCGATATGGACAATAGAGCCCAAACCGCCATTAAAAACGTAAAAAATCTTTTCATCTTTTATTTTAGTTAAGTTATTATTTATATGTTGTTCTAAGCTTCTATGAGCAGGTAGATGACCTTGTACTTTTCAGTTAGGTAATCATCACTTCTTTTAGGAACTTATACGTTATTTTAACTTTGTCTATTTTTTTTAAGATGAACATGCTTTTAGCAAAATCCACTATTTAGTCAAAAACGTTTATTAAACTAACTTTTATCTCGGCAAAGATAAAAAAAATATCTAAAACCTGAACACTTTCTCCCCATATTTCTACACTTATTGCTGTGCAATCGATTGCACAATCAGCATTTTTTAGCCAATTCCCTTTGTCATTTCAAATAAAATAGCCCTTTATTCTGCTTAATATCACCCAACAGCTGACCGTTGTAATCCAAATCCGTATCAGTCAGACGAAGGTAAGCGTAAGTGGCAGGAACTAAACCTTCTGCACTATAAAACGAAAAACGAGGATTGCATCCCTGCAACCCTCGTCTAACTTTAGTAAAAGATGATTAATAAAAGTTTGTTATATAAACTCTGTATATTTTTGTTTCAAACTCATTTCATCTGAATTTTCACTTAATCCCAGAGCGATTTTCTTCTGGAATTAGATTCTGAATTATCCTCCTCATCGAAACCGTAATCCCAAGAAGAGAAGTCGTTTTCCTTGGAGCAAGCTCCACCTTGTTCATCTGGCCCAAAATTAACTCCAGTTCCAGCCAACAGTTGAGACTTCTCAACTGCAAAACTTACTGAAACATTCGGTTGTATATATTTCTTTTTCATTTTATTCTTTGCTTACTTGTTCTACAATACTTATAGTTACTTAACCACGAACTTTCTGCCGTTGCGGATATAGATACCACCTGCTGTAGGCTTCTCTACCTGCTGACCACTCAGGGTGTAGTATTTGCCATCGTTCAACTTAGTGCTCTGATTTACCACCTCGTTGATACCTGTTGTACCGCCAACATTATCAAAGTCAAATATGACTCCAGGAACCTTCTTCGCACTGCCAACAGCAGGTCCAAAGTCATCATAACTTGTACCAAGACGATTCATTGTTGCTGCTTTTTCCTTAGCTATTGGCAAATAACTACTATTACTTAAGTATGGCTTGCTACCTTTAGAAATCCAGAATCCAAGAAGATATTCATCTGCTCCATAATTAATTTTATCACCTGTAGCAATCTGGGCATTATAGTATCCAAAGAGATAATTGTAATTATCCGCGTCAGATGAAGGAATCACACGTGAAACAAGAATTGGCTTCAAGAAGTTTTGATCCTTATATTCTACATCATCTTTATACTGCTCCATAGGAATTACCAAATTATTGTAGGATGTAAAATCTTCACGAGATTTGAATTTAGCTCCAGGTATCTTAGAAGCAGCCTCACTCGTTGTTGCAAGAATCACACCAGTATTAGCAGGAATCACATGGTCATCACCACCAGATACATATCCATTAATATTCTTTAGAGTCATCTTAACATCACCAGATTTATCATCTGTGATGCTACTAACCACAAAGATATCAACCTTATCAGAAATCTTCCATGACTTTTGTGCACTCCATGTTCTCATATACCTATAGCCACCCAAATTAGTTATATTTTGCTTGTTGGTTTCAGAACCATAAACCACGTCCCCTAAATCGTGTAACTCCATATCCCTATTTGCAGTAATGGTGTAATAATAGTCAGTCTTTGGATCATTACCATCACTATAGGTATGGAAGTAAAGACGTACGGTCCAGCGACCTGCAGGACGGTTCCAAATGATGTTCCAACTATTATAATCTTCACTGGTAGGGTCACCCTTTTCAGTATAATCTACTTTGTTAGGATCATTGACATCTGCGGTATGACCAGGAGCGCTTTCTGAATCATAAGGATACTTAGCCATCTCATTTTTATCAGTATTAGTATTCTCATACCAAGTAATTTTTTCATCATGGTTACCTACAAATCTGAATGGTTTTCCATAAGCATCGCTAGTAGTAACGACTCTCGCCTTATAACACTGCTCAGTTTCATCATAAACCATATCTGCAGCATTAGATTTGTAATTCCATGATTTATCCGCATTTAATGTACCAGGAATAGCATCACCTACCAAAGATACAGAAGTAAGCACTGCACGGTCAGTACGCAGAATAAGTTCACCAATGAAACCAAAGTGATTATTATCCTTACACCTATTATCATCACCTTTGGAAGGATTATACTCAACAATCTGTACACCAAAATTACGTTTATTAATCTTTATAGGAGCCTCATTTGGAAGAACCTCGTTTTCAGGATCTTTACCTATATACTCAAGTCCACCATTACCCAACATGAAAAGTTTATTAGTCGTTGGACAACTAATAGCATGAAGTTCAGGATTGAAGGCTCCATAAGATTTCGCCCATTCTGTATATAGTTTATCTCTTACATAATTAGAAATTACATAGTACGAACGATTTGCTGCGAGATTGACTGTAGCAAAGAACTTATTACTAAATTGCGGATCATCCTTTTTGTAAGTATCATAAAGAGGCATAGCAGTGGCATCAGGAGCATCGCTGATGAAGTATGCCACACGCTTTTTTGCTTGATGCGTAATCATCCACTTGGCTGGCTCATGAGTTGTCTTGTCCACAGCAATATATACTTCGTACAATCCATCAGAATATTCATCATTACGCTTATTACGAGTAGAAAAATTCCAATAATTGTTATTCTCTGAAAATTCTTCCGTTCCTTCCAAAGTTTCCCAATTAGTAGACTTAGCCTCTGTTGTAGGATAAGTCTCACTAATGCCACAAGCAGAAGTAGGACCAAATAGCTTCTTAGCTTTTCCAGTCTCATCGACATACATTACCTGCGCATGAGCAGTAAGAGAAGCAGGTATCTCAACCATATATACATCATATGGAGTTTCTGCAACTTCTCTAATTGATTGATCATTCTGCTGCTGGAACTTGAACACAGCATCATCATAGGTAACTTTATCACCGCTAAAGGTAAAGAAGTTACCAGCGAGATAGAAACCCTGAGTATAAACATGATTTTCGAGACGATTAGTATTCACAGTATTCCAATCAACGGGTGTGTTGCCGCCTTCTGAGCCGCTGCCGCTGCCACCGCCAGTTTCAGTACCAGAAGGAGCTGTATCAGACATAGTACCATCTGAGTAATAATAATAACCATTCTTAACTTCCATACCTGGTTGACCAGATGCAGGATACTGCTTTCCGTTGTTTTGATTATTAAATACGACAACAACATTCGAAAGCGCAAAGGTTTTCAAGTCGATAGTCCAAGTTACAACTTTATAACCATTGGCAAGAGTCTTTATATCCTCAGAATTTGTCACCTTTTGACCAGGCCACTCACCTGTCACCCTATTAGAACCATCATCAGGTTTAGTTGTATCATATACATAAGCAGCATAACTCTCCCATTTCGTTGACTCTTTATCTACGAAATGGATAGTGACAGTTTCAGCCATCATTTTCAGTGGTATGCTCATTAAGAAGCACATCACCATCATCATTAGTGTAAATCTTTTCTTCATAATTATATAGCTTTAAACCATTTTTTTACAAGGGGATTATTTTTCAAATTCAAACAGAGTTTCTTGGTCACCTTAGAGGTATAAACATGATTATCATTATCCTTGACCTCAAATCCGGTACTCGGACATTGAAAATAGACAGTGACATTGGCTGCCTTTCCCGTTTGCGATATGGACAATAATGCCCAAACCGCCATTAAAAACGTAAAAAATCTTTTCATCTTTTATTTATTAGTTAAGTTATTATTTATATGTTGTTCTAAGCTTCTATAAGCGGGTAGATGACCTTAAAACTATTCAGTTAGTTAATCATCACTTCTTTTAGGAACTTATACGTCATTTTTAACTTTATCTATTTTTTAAGATGAACATGCTTTTAGCAAAATCCACTACTTAGTCAGAAACTTTTATTATACTAACTTTTATCAAGGCAAAATTAGAAAAAATATCTAAAACTGTTCACTTTCTCCCCATTTTTCCACACTTATTACAATGCAATCGATTGCACAAACAGCAGATTTTAGCCTTTTTCCTTTGTTATTCCGAATAAAATGATTAGCTTTGCAAAAGCAAATAGGCTGATAAGGTATTATCACCAGAAACTTAAAAGAACAAACCATGGCAGAATTGAAATTATATCCAGTTGGAATCCAGACTTTCGAGGAAATCATCACCCGAAATCTGCTGTACGTTGATAAGACGGAATATGTCTATCGCATGACTCATAGCGGTGGTAAACATTTCTTCTTAAGTCGTCCACGTCGTTTCGGTAAATCTCTGTTGGTTTCTACCTTTAAGAGTTATTTCCAGGGAAAGAAGGAACTCTTCAAAGGACTCGCTATTGAAAAGTTG
>ULXM01045770.1_pt1 | contig 10852 bp, 8 predicted proteins | sample 1961271 | NCBI WGS metagenome assembly ULXM01 (sample SAMEA4835838, study PRJEB28245) | human gut metagenome | biome: gut microbiome; material: fecal sample | place: Denmark | collected 2008 | reverse complement strand
AACCCCCTGCCGCTGAAAACAATGGAGCAGCTATTGTATAAAAACTTTGTTCAGGTAGCCCTGCCCGAATACACCGAAGAAGAATGGGCCTATGCTGCCGCGCTGAAGAATACCTATGAATCCGCAGGCTTGCCCGGCTATGCCGCCAAGTTCGATGAGGATATCGCCCAATTTGTTGACACGGCCACCGATGGCGGCAAACGTGCGCTGAACGATTTTCTTATGCCGCTGTATCATTCCTCCGTCACGCTGCCGGGCTCTACCGACGTGGGCGACGTAAGCTGGCAAACCCCAACCGGGCAGATAAACTGCGTCACAGCGCCCAGCATGGTCCCCGGCCACTCATGGCAGATGGTTTCCGCCGGAACAACAGGCATTGCGCATAAAGGTATGCTCACCGCTGCAAAGGTGCTTGCCGCCGCCGCAATAGACATTATAGACGACCCGGCGCTGCTGCCTCCCATCCGCGCCGAATTTGAGCACGCTTCAAGCGCAGGCTATGTTTGCCCCATTCCGAAGGGCGCAAAGCCGGAAATAGTATAAAGGCGGGTCTCCCCGCCTTTTCTTCATATTCCGGCATTATGTCTTTTGAAAAGAATACTTTTGCTTACATGGTTTTCGTTCTTTTTATTGCCATTTGTTCCAATGTACCCGGCCTTCATCGTAGCGGCTCTCACGCGGCGCGGTTATATCATCTTTAGGATATCCCAATGCGATTATTGAATGCGGCACTATGCTCGCCGGCAGGTTGAAAAGTTCCTTTTGCTTTTCAACGCGCTCCATCTGCGGCCATGTTCCAAGCCACACCGCGCCTATACCCAGCGCCTGCGCGCATATGCTTATGTTCTCCGCCGCTATGGCCCCGTCTATTATCCAATAATCCTTCGCCCGCTCAAACGCGCGCTCCATATCGCCGCATACCAGTATGCCCGCCACGGCCTCCTTCAGCGGCTGCGCCGGTCTGCCGTTCGCTTCCGCCATTTTGTCCAGCGTTTCACGCTCCGTCACCACTATAAATGCCCAATCCTTGGAATTTACGCAGCTTGGCCCGCTCATCGCCGCTTCAAGTATCGTGCGCAGCTTATCATCTTCTATCGGTCTGTCATCAAAATGCCGCGTACTCCTGCGGGTAAAAATTGCGGTTAGTGTATCCATTAGCATCTCTCCTCTTGTTTTTCCTAATTTTATCATATTACCATCAGTTGATAAGGGGGTATTGAGCTCCCTCTTTTAACTTTTTACTTACCTGGCAAACTGGCTGTTGTACAGCGCCGCATAGAATCCGCCGCGCGCCACCAATTCGTCATGCTTGCCTTTTTCTATTATGTCGCCGTCCTTCATAACCAGTATCATGTCTGCGTTCTTTATGGTGGACAGTCTGTGCGCCACTATAAAGCTTGTGCGGCCCTGCATAAGCCGAGCAAACGCATGCTGAATATGCTGCTCCGTGCGGGTATCTATGCTGCTTGTAGCCTCGTCCAATATGAGCATTGGCGGCAGGCAGAGCATTACGCGCGTTATGCACAACAGCTGCTTTTGCCCCTGCGACAGACTTCCGCCGTCCTCGCCTATAACGGTATCATATCCGTTGGGCAGCCGTGTTATGAAGCCGTGTGAATGCGCCGCCTTTGCTGCGGCAATAATTTCTTCCTCCGTCGCGTCAGGCTTGCCCATAACTATATTGTCGCGTATTGTGCCCTCCTTCAGCCACGTTTCCTGCAATACCATGCCGTAGTTGCGCCGCAGGCTGTGCCGCGTAATGTTGCGTATATCCGTCCCGTCAACGCTAATGCTGCCCGCATTCACGTCATAAAAGCGCATAAGCAGATTTATGAGCGTGGTTTTGCCGCAGCCCGTGGGCCCCACTATCGCCATGCGCTCGCCGCTCTTCACGTCCAGATCAAGGCACTTTATAAGCGGCCTGTCCGCAACGTATGAAAATGCCACCGCGTTCGCCTTCACTATGCCTTCCGCGTGGTCAAGCACGCGCGCATCCGCCGCATCGGGTTCCTCCGTGGGTTCTTCTATCAGCGCGAATATACGCTCCGCGCACACCAATGCGTTCTGGAATTCCGTAATAACGCCGGATATTTCGTTAAACGGCTTCGTATACTGGTTAGCGTAGCTTAAAAAAGCCGAAAGCCCGCCAACCGTTATGCTGCCCGCAACCGCCGCGAACGCGCCCGTAAGGCCCACCGCCGCGTAAACAAGGCTGTTTATGAACCTTGTGGCGGGATTGGTTATGGAAGAATAGAATATGGCCTGCAAGGAGCTTTCGCTGAGGCGTTTATTTATTTCGTCAAAGCGTTCTTCGTTCGCCTGCTCATGCGCAAAAGCCTGCACAACCTTCTGGTTGCCTATCATTTCCTCAACGAACGCCGTCTGTTCCGCCCTGTCCTCGCCCTGGCGCGCAAACATGGAATGCGTGCGTCTGGCAATGAAGCGCGCAACAAAAAGCGAAAGCGGCGTGAGTATCACTACGGCAAGCGTTATCGGCGCATTCACGCTGAGCATGAATATGAGTGTGCCTATTATGGTAAGTATTCCGGTAAAAAGCTGGCTGAAGCCCAGCAGCAGTCCGTCCGCAAACTGATCCACGTCCGCAATTATGCGGCTCACCGTCTCGCCGTAAGGATGCGCGTCTATATAGCGGAGCGGCAGCTTCATCAGCCTGTCGAACGCTTCCGTGCGCATGTCCTTAACAACGTTATAGGTCATGGAGTTGTTTATTATGTTCATCAGCCATTGCGCAAGCGCGGCTATTGCCGCAACAACGGCTATTTTGGTAAGTTCAAGCATTATTTGTGCGTAATCCACGCTGCCCGGGGCAATTATGTTGTCTATCGCCCGCCCGGCCAATATGGGTACATACAGCGAAAGTCCAACGTATACAGCGCTTAGCAATATGCTGAGCACGGCGTTCAGCCGGTAGCGCGCTATGCGCCCGAGCACCTTTTTAAGCGTTGAGCTGTTTGCTTTCAGCTTAGGCATCGCGCTTCACCTCCTGCTCATACTGGGAATAGTATATTTCCCTGTAAACGGGGCAAGTGCGCATCAATTCCTCATGCGTGCCGAGCCCTACCATTTTGCCTTCGTCAAGCACGGCTATCTTATCCGCATGCAGTATCGAGCTTGCCCGCTGGGACACTATGAACACCGTAGGCTTATAGCTAAGCGCCGCAAGCGAACGCCGCAGCGCAAGATCCGTTGCGTAGTCAAGCGCGCTTGCGCTGTCGTCCAATATCAGTATTTCAGGCTTCTTTATAAGCGCCCGCGCTATGGTAAGCCGCTGTCGCTGCCCGCCGGAAAGGTTTTTTCCGTTCTGCGCCACGGGTGAATCAAGCCCTTCGGGTTTGGCCTTAACTATTTCAAGCGCCTGCGCATCGCTCAACGCCCGCTCCATTTCTTCCCCGGTGGCATCGGCGTTGCCCCAGCGCAGGTTTTCGCGTATTGTTCCCTTGAACAGCACGGCCTTCTGCGGCACCATGCCCACCATCTCCCTCAGCGCGCCGAGCGGATAATCCTTCACTTCGTTTCCCTTTATGTAAACATGGCCGCCGGTCGCGTCATAAAAGCGGGGTATAAGGCTTACCAAGCTCGATTTACCGCTGCCCGTGCCGCCTATTATGCCCATTGTTTCGCCCTTTTTCACGCTGAAGCTTATGCCGCTCAGCACAGGTTCGCCGCCCGTGGCATAGCCGAATTCAACGTTTTCAAAACGTACTTCCTCGTCCGTATCGATCTCTTTGGGCATTGTATCCGCGCCATGCATGTCGCTTTCCACGTCAAGCGCCGCGCTTACTCTGCCCGCGCAGGCAAGCGCCTTCGTTATGGTTATAATAAGCGAAGCAAGCTTAACAAGCTCCACCAGTATTTGGGACATGTAGTTATACAGCGCCACCACCTGACCCTGCGTTAAAATGCCGCTGTCCACCCTCAGCGCGCCAACGTATATAAGCACCGCTATGCCAAGGTTTATCATAATATACGTGGCCGGATTCATTGCCGCGCTGACGCGTCCCACCATAAGCTGCAGCTTTGTGAGCGTTGCATTGCGCTCGCCAAACTCCCGCCGTTCCTCATCTTCCTTGCAAAACGCCCTTATGACGCGCACGCCGGAAAGATTCTCCCTCGTTATGCCAAGCACCTTATCCAGCCGCGTCTGCACCTTTTTATACATCGGGATGCTCCAAAGCATTATGCCGAACACGACTATGGACAAAAGCGGTATTGTGACCACGAACACGAGCGCCGCCTTAACGTCTATCGTGAAGGCCATTATCATTGCGCCGAACACAACGAACGGCGAGCGCAAAAGGAGCCTAAGCGCAAGGTTCATGCCGGACTGCACCTGATTTATGTCCCCCGTTATGCGAGCGATAAGCGTGCCGGTGCCCTGGGTATCGAGCTTTGAATAGCTGAGCGATTGTATATGCTTAAAAAGCGTGCTCCTCAGCTTTGCCGCAAAGCCTACCGATGCCTTAGCCGCAAAATACTGCGCCGTTATGGAGCACACCAGACCTACCGCCGCCAGCGCAGCAAGTATTCCGCAGCGCGAAAGTATAAAGCCGCGGTCCCCGTTGGCTATGCCTGTATCTATTATCTGCGCCATAACAAGCGGCACAAGCAGCTCAAGCGAAGCTTCCAGCAGCTTGAACAGCGGCGCCAATATGCCTTCCCTGCGGTAGTCCCGCATATATTTCCAAAGCTTCTTCACTCTGCCCTCCGTTACTCATCTATTTGAAAGTAAGATTATACCACAATCAGGAATACAAGGCCACCTGCTACAGATTTTTATATTTCCGTTCCCCGTTTTCCATCCACCAATAGTTTTCGCTCAGCGCATCGTTTTCAAACATTTCCAGCACCTCATCAAGGCCGACCGCCCGCTGAGGTTTGGCTTCAAAGTATCCTTACCGAATATAACCAATGCATCACCGTATTTGCTATGGCCTATCTTGCTCTTTGTTATGGCTATTGACGGCATCGGGAATCCGCCAAGTTCGATATCCGCTTCAAGCTGGTCGCCATTCAGATTGTGAACCGCTATGAGGTCGCGCGTTTCTTCGACAGCATCTTTCATGGAGAAGCGAATGTCGGAGTTGGTGGGGTCGAATGTGCCTATGTTGTCGGAGGATTTGACCTGATTGGGGTCTAATGCGATATAGGCATCGGTTTCCCTTCCCCAACTGCCTTCGTCATTCGAAAGGAAAATACCATCGTATCCCGCGTTTTTTAAGGCATTTGTCAACACCTCTTTAGCCTGCAAGGAAAGCTTGTCTGCCTTTGTAGTCCACTCATCAACAACGCTGTCCTCAATGGCATACACTCGTTCGAACTCAGGCGTTCCGTACAATGACCGGCTGTCTTCACCCGGATGTTCTTTTCTCCAATTCGTAAGGAATTGAATAAGCTCGTTCTTTGCACTTTCAAACTTCTGTTTGTATTCGGCATCGAGCGCGGCATGATCCTTTATGAGAGCGTCATACTCAGGCGAAATAGTGCGAAGCTGCTTTGACAAACTTGCTCTATCCTGCGCAACAAGCGGGTTTCTGATATCCGCATAAAGAGCCATCTGCTTTTTGCCGCGCAAGCCAATGTCTCTGCTGCTGCTTTTCAGGAATATGCCGAACAGGGTCTGCTCATCTCTTGTTCCTGCTCCTTCATGGCGAGTATCGAATATTGAGAACTCGTTTTCTGTCTGATGATACACCACCTTCGGCGTACCATCCTTATTCACAACCTTGCTTGCGCTTTCCGGGTGGTTCTGCCAATCGCCAAACCAACGCTTGAATTGTTGAGATTCTGTGACGTTTCCGAACTTTGGTTTGACGGGTGAGCCGCTTTCGCGTATACTATGTACAAAGCCATCCGCTTTGATTTGAAGCACCTTGGGCATTGGGACCCTTGCTCCCTCAAATAGGCGGCTGGCTTTTGCTTTATCCAAGTAATATACAGAGTACGCATTCCCGTTAGCCTCTTCTTCCAAGGCTTTGCTTAGCATATTGCTAATTGAATTACTTTTGCCATATACGATATCAAGAGTGGATTGAGCAGGGTAAAGATTTGCCTGACATGAAGCTTCAGGTCGATAACTGGAACTGGCAAGATTTGCTTGACCAAATACTGGCAGTAGTTAACCTTGATGTCGCTAACGTTCTTAACGGTATGGCCGACCCGACTGCGTATGTTCAGCATGGGGTCGAAGATTTACGGAGGGGCAACAACCGCAATTCTCAGGAGATATTGCGCGGTATTCAAGGCAAATCTAAGACAGAGCTTATGGGGGAGAACTCTCTTACCAGTGAGTCATACGTTTGGATAAAAGAGCAAGCTCACGCCGCTCAGATGTCTGTTGAAGAATATCTTGATGAGCTGGTCAAGCTTGGCATTGTCACAGATGACATCACTGATAGCAACGACAAGTTCAACGCCTCTCTTCTCGACACCGCTAAGGCCGCGAACAATGACCGTGAAGCTGCGGCTGCGGCATTTGAAGCTCTTGAGTCTGCCGTAAATGATTACAATGACGCTAGCTATATCACTGACGAGACGCTTGATTTGCTCAACAGTAAGGTTCCCGGTGCTGTCGAGGCGTTATTTAATGAAAACGGCGCGTTAAAGGAGAATGCTGCTGAAGCCCTGAAGAGTACGAGTGCGTTAATCACTTTTGTACGAGCTCAGTTGCAGGCACAACTCACGGCAGCGCAAGCCAACTATGACAACCTAAAGCAAGAGCTCGACGACATCCAGCAGAAGGGACTTGACGCGGCGGCGGCTATGCTGGGCGTACAAGCAGCTCAAAACGGTCTTGACGCTGCTAAGAAGAACCTCGCAGACTTTGAAGCTTGGATGAAATCCGGCATCTTTAAGTCTGGTAGTGGTGGTGGCGGCAGTAAGTCCATCTACTCCAAGGAGTATGAACAGATTGCTGACCTGACCGAGCATTATATCAAGATGTCCGAACTGCGCCAGAAGCGCATGAACGAAGAGTCATCCGAATATAAGGCAGAGTCTCGCCAGCAATTCCTGTATTACCAGCAGCTTGCCGAGCAAACCTATGCGGAGATAAGCCGTCTGCGTGCCAAGGGTTATACCGAGGCCAATGCTGACTTCCGCAAGCTCATGCAAAACTATGAGAGTTATCTGGGCTCCATGTAGGATCACCCCCGCTTGCGCGGGGAACAGAACATGCTCGACATAAAAGTGGAAAAAGAAATAGGATCACCCCTGCTTGCGCGGGGAACAGTTTAATAAGGGGCGGTATATCGGCTGGGATTATGCATCACCCCCGCTTGCGCGGGGAACAGGGCAATGCTGCGGCGTAGGACACGCGGCAGCAGGGATCACCCCCGCTTGCGCGGGGAACAGGGCAGCAATGTGGGCTGCGGCACTCGGAACGGAGGATCACCCCCGCTTGCGCGGGGAACAGGCCGCGTGGCAGATGCAGCCTGGCGACCTTGTAGGATCACCCCCGCTTGCGCGGGGAACAGAAGGTTGTGGATGGATTCCAGCATCTGTTTGTGGGATCACCCCCGCTTGCGCGGGGAACAGTCCTCCAATTTTGATATTCTCGCCGCCAAGTCGGGATCACCCCCGCTTGCGCGGGGAACAGAGCGGTATGCCCTGTATAAGTCTTGGCGGCTGGGGATCACCCCCGCTTGCGCGGGGAACAGATGTCCACCGCCCGCACGGGTTATGCTCGTGCGGGATCACCCCCGCTTGCGCGGGGAACAGACGCGGTCGCCCGCGTTAAAAACAACGCCGCTGGGATCACCCCCGCTTGCGCGGGGAACAGATCGTTATATGCCCAGTATAATAATGCGCTTTAGGATCACCCCCGCTTGCGCGGGGAACAGCCATCGGCCTTGCCGCAATCGTAGCCACAGGCGGGATCACCCCCGCTTGCGCGGGGAACAGCACCGCCCGAACCCGTGGCAAAACACGAGCCAGGGATCACCCCCGCTTGCGCGGGGAACAGTTGACTGCACCCCCGCGCTGGGCGAAGCGGTTGGGATCACCCCCGCTTGCGCGGGGAACAGGTGGTGTACACGCTCGCAAGCCCGGATGCAAAAGGATCACCCCCGCTTGCGCGGGGAACAGGGAGAGCGAGTCATGGTATAATAAGATGGAAAGGGATCACCCCCGCTTGCGCGGGGAACAGTGGGCGGATGTGCCCATGGCGCAGTATGCTGTGGGATCACCCCCGCTTGCGCGGGGAACAGCAGCGTAAGCGTAACCGGGATATTGATAGGGGGGGATCACCCCCGCTTGCGCGGGGAACAGCAAAGTAATGGCAAAAACGACCATAAAGACATAGGATCACCCCCGCTTGCGCGGGGAACAGAACCAACCTTTTTTTGAAGGAGAAAGGACTAAAGGATCACCCCCGCTTGCGCGGGGAACAGTTCTGGCCTGTTCCTGCTGTTCGGTCGTCAGGGGGATCACCCCCGCTTGCGCGGGGAACAGACTAAAAAAAGACTTGTTGTACCTTGTATTTTACAATATCGTTTTTCATTTTTCAATCAGTTTTTCGTAGACATATTTTGTTAGATGGCAATCGCTCAAGGCTCTGTGAGCTGCCATATTTTCTATTCCAAAGTATTTTGCAAGCGTTGAAAGCTTATAATCGTCTATATCTTTTATATTTTGTTTGGCGATCCGAAGTGTATCCGTCACCTTATTAGTAGGAATCGGTTCTTCATGTCTTCGGCATGTCTGTCTCAAAAAATTAAAATCAAATGCTGCATTATGCATTACCAAGTCCTTATCCCCTATAAAGTTCAATACCTCTTTCAGTGCCGTCTTTTCATCCACACCGCTCTGCCCCACCATTTCTTCGGTTATGCCGGTTAATTGTTTGACTTTATTCGGAATGGCCATATCTTGTTTTATCAATCTTTCAAACTGCTCCGCTACAACGCCGTCTATAACTCTTATAGCTCCTATTTCAATTATTCTATCATGCGCAGATGAGAGACCTGTAGTTTCCACATCGAATACTACATATTCCTCTGTCTCATCCTTTTGATTCTGCACATGCTTTGCAAAGCGTTTTGCCTTGCGTATTGCAGTAGCCTTGCTATACCCAATTCTGTTTTCCGTGCGCTCACTTTTAACTTGAAAGGTTTTATTGGGACGAAGCATCAGCTTCATCCCATCAAAGTCTACCGGTATCCATTCGCTGTTGTGCACACGAAACTCCATTTTTTGTTCGGTTCTCGCGCTATAAACCATGGTTGCACGACCGTCTTTTATGTTCTCGGTAACCCTGTTCCATAGTTCTTCGCGGACTCTTGCGCTTACATTGCCTGCATATACACCAGTATCTATTTCCATGAGCCAACGCGTAAGGTCGCCCCGCAAAGCAGGCGGGCAATTTGTAAGACACAAAACTACCATTTTTCTATTTCTCCACTATTTTCCCGTTACATGTCTCGAGTGCAACTTCATATTCTCCATTAGTCATGTTATACGATATTCCGCTGCTCACCTTCTCATTTCTGTCATCCCACAAATAAAGCACATTTGTTTCTATTTCTTCTATATCATCGCCCATTAGCAGTTTTCTTATATCGCGTACAGTCCTTTCCAATATATGCCCGCCCGCTGCCGCATCGCGCACCTGTCGCCTTACCATTGAGCCTATATCGTCCTCTCTATCTGCCGACGCTGCTGTATGAAATGCAATCGGTATAGTTATTTCAGCTTTATACAAATCCGCAATATCATATACAAAAGATCTTTCATGCCCATCATGCACAAACCCAAGTCCGCTTGAGCAGCCGAGTGCAACTATTGCGCTGTGCGCAATACCATAAAGACATGCATGCGCGGCCGACAATGCTTTATTTACAGCATTGCCAGCATCATAATTATCCGGATCAAACTCTCGTCCGCTCCATTCTATACCGGTTTCTTTCGCCAACTTACGATATATGCTTCTTATGCGTGCTCCCTCTCGTCCGCGCAGCTGCTGCATAGTATACCCGGATACATCTTCGTCCGGAAATCTCATTTGATACATTTTCCGTGCAACTTCAAGCCTTGTTCTTGTGTTCGAAACAAGCTTCGCCTGCGTTTTAAGCAGCTGAGAAGAATGGGTAAGCGGATGGCCATGCGCATAATAACGCACGCCATGCTCGCCCACCCATATTATACTCATGCCGGAATCGCTTATAAGTTCCACCGCCCTATGAGTCAAACTCGTTCCCGGTCCAAGCAGCAAAACGCTCAGCATCGCAGCAGGAACATGCACCGTTCCCCTTGCGTCGGTAACGGTTATTGAGCCATCCTGCTTATTTATTATGCAATGTTCAACATAAAGGAACGTCATCCTGTCCTTTATCTGTCCCAAGGATTGCAGGCTCGCCTTTTCTATTCCTTGCTGGATCGGCATATTCTTCTCCTTATGCACGCATTATTGTCATCAACCCACAGCCATATGCTTTTGCCTTGCCTATGCCGTTTGTCAGTGCCGCTGCAAATGCATCTTTGTTAGTTACGCGCAGTATCCCTTCAAATGCAGCGGTTCGCAGCGTCAATTTTGATTTTTCGTCATGGTGTTTTTTGAATATCTCCCACCTTGTGTCCACAACGTCAAATTCATCCTCATTCAGGGCAAAACCGTTTTTCTCCGCCCTATCCATCAACCATTTTTTCTGCTGCTCCTGCGTAACGTGTGCATATACTGTGCCGCGCTCATTCTTGGCCGTTGATTTACTGTGCACCGGATTTGCACGCAGTCTGAAGCGCCATATTTGACCCTCTTCTATTTTAGCAACTAAACCGTCATAATTCTTAGTCTCCCACGGCACATCAGCATATCCAAACTGCGTCATAATTCCGGTAC
>ULXM01028265.1_pt1 | contig 10887 bp, 13 predicted proteins | sample 1961271 | NCBI WGS metagenome assembly ULXM01 (sample SAMEA4835838, study PRJEB28245) | human gut metagenome | biome: gut microbiome; material: fecal sample | place: Denmark | collected 2008 | reverse complement strand
AGTTCAGGTTGATGTCCATAGGGTTGATATAGTTGGTACTGGAAGAACTGATCTTCACGACCTGACCGTTGAACTTGTGAACCAGAGCCGCATACTCAGCTTCCGGGTCGCAGATGATAATGTCGTCATCGGTAACGAGGAACGCATTGGTGATCTCACGCTTTGCGGAGAAGGACTTACCGGAACCGGGAGTACCAAGGATAAGCCCGTTTGGGTTCTTCAGCTTCTTTCTGTCCACCATGATAAGGTTGTTGGACAGAGCGTTCAGACCGTAGTAGAGGGTTTCTTCACCGTTCTGGAACAGTTCCTGTGTCGTGAAAGGCACAAAAATAGCCGTGGAACTGGTAGTCAGACCACGACGAATCTCAATGAGGTTCTGTGCCAACGGCAGGCTGCTCATCAAGCCTTGCTCCTGCTGAAAATCCAGTCGGCGCAGATTGCAGTTATGCTTCTGGGCAATACTCTGTGCCTGGAACACATTGTTTTCCAGTTCCTGCTCGGTGCGACCGGTGTTCATCACAAGGAATGTCAGCATGAACATTCGCTCGTTCTGGCTCTGCAACTCCTTCAGAAGTGCTTTCGCATCCTTACCGTAGGTAGCAAGGTCAGAGGGGATGATGTCCATATCGTAGCCGGAACGGACAGCTTTTTTCTGTTCCTCGATTTTGGAACGGTCAAGCTCTGTAATGGTTCGCTTGATGGTCTTGATTGCCGCAGTCTGGTCTACCGACTGGATGTGCATGGTAACGATCTGACTGGACTCCATATCCAGAAAGTCCGCAAGCATACGGTCACTCAGGTCAGATGCCGTGATCTGGAGATACGACATAGAACCATAAATACCGCCCATCTGGAACGTGCGGTTGGTCTTAAAGGCAAACGAAGTCGGTGCGATAAAGTCCTTTACGGACAGACCGGATTCAACAAGGTACTTCCAGTCAAAGAAGAACTTGTCGTTGTCACCCATGTGGAACATGGAGTGCATCAGGCGAAGTCTTTCCTTGCCGTTCATGGGGTGAGCGATAACACCTAAACGGCGGAAATTGTTGAGCAGATCATTTTCGATGTGCTGAAGTCTCGGTTTTGCCTGTCGCATGGAGTCTGCTTCAATGCCGAATGTCAGGAACTTGGTCTTTGTCAGACCGTTGTTGCCCTGAGACAGCTGCTTTTTCAGCATCTGACTGTACTCGGCACGGACGGAATTGAACGCATCCTTGCGGAACGGAATGCGGATACTCTTTTCAAAGCTCTCCGCATCGGTACTCATGTTCATAAAGGACAGTTCAAAGTGGATGGAGCTATCAAAGAAGTTCAGGAATCCGCACCACTCATCAAAGATGGCAGTTTTATCTTCCTGCTGTGCCAGCTGATAGTTGATGTCCTGAAACTGAATGGTCTTGGTGTAGAAACTGTCGGTGACTCGGCAGATGCCATCGGGGAACATTCTCTGGAAGGGAATGGACTGCTGGGCAGTCTGCGGTACACCATTGTCTTTCTTGGCTCGTTCCACAACAGCCTTAATTTCTCGCTGCTGCTTGCGATTCAGATTTGCAGGCATCTTTACTTCTCTTGCCTGCGTTTTCTTCTTGAAAAACAATCGCATTTACCTCCTTTTCGAGTTGATACTGACGCATCAGAGCGTCGTAATAGTTGTTCGTCTGATAAGGGCGAACCTTGGGACGAATGAATTTTGCCTGAATAAAATGCCCTGCGATGACCTCTAAGGGCTGTCCGTCCTTTTCGTACATTGCCAAAAAGAACAGGGGCAGCATGACGATAATCATAGTCATAGCGGCAAGGCTGACATTTCCCATGCTCTTGACCAAAAAGAACAACGGCACTCCGATGAGCGCCGCTGCTCCGAAACAGATCAGCTGTCGTTTGGTCAGATTGAAAAACGCCTTGGTTTTCACCCTCGTCAGGTCACGGGGTACGGGGATATATGCTGCCACACGAAACCTCCTTCCTTAGTGGGCTGAGAACACACCCTTGGCGAGTGTGCCGGTCTTGAACAGGGTGAAGCAAAGCAGAACGGTGTAGCCCATGACACCCCAGATAGAACCGATGATGTCATCGCTGAACGCTATCGACTGTACCAGTACCGCATAGATGCCCACGCAAATCATAATGAGGAACCCTTGGAAACCAATGGCGAACAGGGATCTCAGGTAGTTCTGTCCGACGCTGCTCTGTTCTCTGTTTCCAAAAGTAGAGAACGGGATTGGAGCAAGGCTTACCATCAGGTAAATCTCGATCATACGACCATAGACGATAACAAAGATGATAATTGCCAGAGCCGACATCGTGACCTGCACGATAAAGGATTGCAGAAACAATCCAAGCAGAGGACCCAGTTCCATCGCCATCAGCGTATCTTCCAAGTTTTCAAGTGCCGAAGCATCTATCGCTGTGTTTCCCGCTATGATGCCACCGCTTGCGTTTATGACATTCTGCGTGACATCGAAAACCGCCATGGTAATGTTGAATGTGTTTGTGATTAACATGACCGCAACGAAGGTCTTGAACACCCATTTGAAAAATGTCCATGTCTCAAAGTTCGCCAGATTGTTGTGGTCAATAATCATTTGAATTAGCTCGTAGCAGGCAATGAATGTCAGTATCAAACCTGCTATCGGGATAATCACTGACTCGGAGATGTTGCGTACCATGGCAAAGACACCCGGCGAAAAGTTCGCCGGTGTCATGCCAACGGAGGTTGCTATCTCGCCAACCTGGTTGTTGACGGACTCAAACATCCCCGACAGATTACCCATGATGGCTGAAACGAGCATTTCTTTCAGCCAGTCAGTTATCTGTTGGAGTATGCTGTCCAAAGGCGATTACCTCCTTTTTGCTGATTAACCAAAGAGACCGGAGAGCAAAGGAACCAGAGTGATACCGATGAGGGCAACGCCACCGCCCGCCATGAGCTGCTTCATGCCCTGAGACTTCGCACCGGGATTGTCGTTACCGTAGCCTTCCAGAAGATTGATTGCACCCCAGATGCCCAAGCCTGCGCCCAAGGCAACTACCAGAGTCTGAAGAACAGTTACTGCGCTGTTGAAAAATTCCATATATTATTTCCTCCTTGAAATGAATGTGGGGCTGAGTGCTACGACCCAACCCCGTGTTTGGTTATTGAGTTGTGTCTGGCTGATGATTAACCGAACAGACCAGAGAGCAGAGGTACGAGGGTGATGCCGATGAGGGCAACGCCGCCGCCTGCCATGAGCTGCTTCATGCCCTGAGACTTCGCACCAGGGTTGTCGTTACCGTAGCCTTCCAGAAGATTGATTGCACCCCAGATACCGAGACCTGCACCCAGAGCCACTACCAGAGTCTGAAGAACACCAACTGCGCTATTGAAAAATGCCATATATTTTCCTCCTGTAATTTGAAATTTGGTTTTGAAATGAAAAAAGCCCTCCGTGATACCGGCATGACACCGGACGGAGGGCAAACACATGGGAGCTATTCAATTACAATCATATTTATCACCACCACCTTTCTGGGTAAAAAGAAAAGCCCTGACCAAAGTTACACTTCACTCAGAGCGAAATCCTTGTAGACCGTTTCATTTTTACTGCGTTTTCTGCCCACACTCTCCGTAGGGGCAAGATCAGGGTAGGTTGCCTGCACCTTCTGTCTGCTTCGGCGGACAGTCTCAAAACCCGGAAAGCTGTGCTTGTCCAGTTCCTTCAAAAACACGGGAACCGTCATGGCATGAATGTCGATACCACGATGACCGGAATAGTGTTCCAGTACCTTCAGGTACAGATGATTGTCAGTATTTCTTGCCTTGTGGTCATTTTCCAGAATGTTCTTGACCAGGGCAGATACAGTTTTCAGATTTTCCAAATGCAAACCTCCTTCGTTAATCGGCATCGACTACTACATATTCATCACCTGCCTTTAATTTCAGCCTGCGACTGAGGAACTGTTCGATGTTGAACTCGTTCTTCTTGTCGTAGTCTGAGGTGTACTTATAATTCGGGTGTTGCGTCAGATCGTACTTGTCGGATTTGAACGGTCTCACACCACGCAGCTGTAGGATGCACTTACCACCATCCAGAACCGCCAGTTCGTCCACGGTCGCAAGGTCTTTGCCCAGCTTCTGATAATTCATGCCGTAGGACGGGCTGTTACCTCTGGTGTTGGAGGTGTTGTAAGTGTCGATTGTTTCTTTACCCAGAGCCTGATTCAACTCTTTCAGCGTAGTTGGCTCAGAACCACCGAGGAAAATACGGGAGTCCATGTTGCCGATGATGGTATCAGCGTTGTCCTTGTAGATAGCTTTCAGCTGTGACTGTGCCTGAAGCACCAGACAGGCCGAAATCTCACGGCTTCGGATGGTCGCAACCAACTTCTCCAGATTTGGTATCTGTCCGATGTTAGCCGCTTCATCAATCAGACAGCGCACATGAACTGGCAGTCTGCCACCGTACACATCATCTGCTTTTTCGCAGAGCAGGTTGAACAACTGGGTATAAATCATGGAAATCAAGAAATTAAAGGTCGCATCCGTATCCGACATAATCAGGAACAGCGCCGTTTTCTTGTCTCCGAGGGTATCCAACTGCAATTCGTCATAGGCAGTAACATCTCTGACCTCCTGAATATCAAACGGGGCAAGTCTCGCACCGCAGGAGATCAGGATACTCTTTGCCGTTTTACCGGCAGCCAGTTTGTACTTCTTGTACTGGCGAACTGCAAAGTGATTTGGCTTTTTCTTTTCCAGAGCTTCAAACATCAGATCAACAGGATTCTGGAACTCCTCATCGTCCTCACGCACCTCCATTGCGTTTAAGAACTCAATCAGAGTTGAGAAGTTCTGTTCCTCAACCGGAGCTTCGTAGTGGATATAGCCGATCAAGGCACAATAAAGAAGTGTTTCTGCTTTCGTCCAGAACTCGTCACCGGCTTTTCCGTCGCCCTTGGTGTTGGCAATCAGCGTAGTCACCAGTTTCAGAATGTCTTTTTCTGAATGGATATAGGCAAAAGGGTTGTAGTGCATCGACTTCTTAAAGTTGATGGTGTTGAAAATCTTGATGTTGTAGTTATGCTTTAACAGGGCATTTCCGCACTCAATGACGATACTGCCCTTGGGGTCTGTGACCACATAACTGCTGTGCATCTGGAGCAGATTAGGTTTCAGCCAGAACCTTGTTTTACCTGAACCTGAACCGCCGATTATCAGTACGTTTTTATTTCTGGCATTGGCGGGATTCTTCGGTCGATTGGACATCATCAGCCTTTCCGTCTTGGTCAGGATAATGTTGTCCTCAAACTTCTGATCCATGAACGGCTCAATATCTTTGGCTGTACCCCAACGGGCAGAGCCGTATTCTTCGTTATGACGGTACTTCTTTGCGTTCTTGCCTTTCATATAGACAGCAAGGCGCAATCCCGCACCGAAGATGATACCGACCACCAAATCCAGAGGATGAAAGCTCGGTAAAGGATTGCTCAGAGCCACCATGAAGGTATCAAAAAAGCCGAGGAGTTTTGCAGACATATCTGCACCCTCGGCTAATCGCCATGCTTCACCCAAGTTCGTTGCGAACAGTCCCAACAGGATATACGGGATGTTCAGGATCAGGAGCTTTTTGATGTTCACATTCTTCATCACAAATCACGCTCCTGTTTCTTTTCTCGAACCTTCTTAGGAATAGCAGCGACAATTTCTTTGAACTTTTTCAACTGTGCCAGAACGCTCGGTTTCTTATCCTTCGTCAAAGCCCTTGCCTGATGTTCCTTGCAGATAGCATCCAGGGCATCTGCATCCTTGGAACGGACAAAGACCAGATAACGGGGAGGATCAACGGACTTATCTTTTCTTACGGCAAAGTCCACGCCGTATTTCTTGGCGAGTCGTTCAAAATCCTTAATACCGCTTTTGTCGATCTCGACATTAGTGGCACCCTGATTCTGAGATAACAGCTGTTTCACAGACTGTTTTCCGTGAACAGCGGGGTCTTTTGCTTTCATCGCCTTTGCTTTTTCTCGGTGCTGCAAATACTTGCGAATACCGGCGACGATAGTTCGTCCAGTCAACTTCGTTGTGCTGATAGCGAGATTTATCGTCCTGTTTTCAACTTCTTCCTGCATGAATCATCACCTCCTGCAAGCAGTAGAGTGAGGGTCATCGTGCCATATCTCTGCGGTCGTAATACAGATTGCCTTTGGCAACTGCCGCATGGCTGATAATCTTGATGTCACCGGCTTTCTGATGTTCCAGAGCTTTCTGATAGCCAACCTCCCCCAGAAACAGGCGGGTTCGTTCTCCCTTATCTCCAACAGGGGAATTGTGTGTCAGTACATCGAAGATAACCATGTGCTTGGTGTTTTCATCGAAACGAGCCAAATCCAGATAGGTGTGACCCTTGTATTCTTTTGCACCGTCCAGAATGCGGCGGCGCTCCATCAAATCCGCAATAGTGGAACCTCTTTTTTCCATAGCCCCTCCTTACAGCGAATCTCTGTCGTGGTTACTCTTATGCGGAACGGGAGCATCTTTAGCAGGCGCATCAGCTTTCTTTACCTTATCGTCAGGCAAAGGCATAGCCATGATACTGCGCCCCAGACGGACGAACATTTCAGGCTGATGGAAGTGTTCTTCATATTTCTTCATCAGCTCAGGGGAAAGGGAACTGAAATCTTCCTCACCCAGACCTACTACCAGAAAATCACCGGCAACAATGTCGTACATATTGCCATCTTCATCACGCAAGGCACGATTCAGGTCTTTTCCCATCATCTTGCCATCATCGTCCATGATAAGGGCAACAGGATCTTCGTAGGGATAAACCGCCTGAATGTCACCGCCCACGGCTTTCTGCAAATCCTCCAACTCACAGCCGATCTGCACGGGCTGGGGATACATATTGGGGCGAATTAGGAGAACATCCATCATGGGAGCCTGTTCCTTCTGAATCTCACGCTCTGCCTGAGTGTTAAACTCAGCACCTGTGAAGTGTTCAGCATCCAGAATATGCTCTGAATTATAGTAGGCAGCTTTAACCTGTTCTTCAGCAGCATCACGGGATTCAGCTTCCACCGTGACAGTCTTTTCTAAAGTCTCGGTGATTTTTACATCGTATTCCTTCAAGTTGCGTTACCTCCATTTCTTTGAAAATAAGAAAAGCTATCTACAAACATTCCGGTTCATAGATAGCTTATCTTTTGTAGCTTTCCGCAAGAGAACAGATGCAGTCCAGTTCCTCCAGAAGTTCCTCGATGCTGAAGAATAAATCTTCACTGCTCTCAATATTGTCTCTTACGATGCGGTATTCAGTTAATGCGCCCAGATGCCCATGCTTTTCCATCATGGTTCTGAAGCAGTGTACCACCGCAAAACTCATGTCCTCCAGAAGCCACAGTTCTGCTTCATATTCCATGCCGTAGTGGTAATCTTCCATAGAGAAGTTCTCAACGGCCAGAATGCGAATCGCCCTCTGATCGAACAGGTATCTTCCACGGTAATCAACATGGGTTTTCGCTGCGCTGACCGCCTTGTACTCAAAGACATCTTCCATACGTTCTTCCAAGGCTTTCGCCATGCAGTAGTTGGAAATGCCGTCTAAAGCAAAGAAGTCATCGGACGCATCCATCATCCAACGATCTTCCTCATCGTACATTTCGCAAAGCATTTTGAACGCTGCTTTGATGTTTTTCTCTGTAAACACGCTATACTCCTTTGTTTATCTTTCCATAGATTTTTCTCGTTTCTTTTGCCATTGTTCAAGCAGCTGAATAATTTTATCTTCCATCTGCTTGTTGGTGTAGGACTTGGGAAAATACTTTCTCAGGGCGTCGGTCTTGAAAGTGACCTTTCCCTGTTCCTCTTTCTTGATCTCATTCATAATGTCGCACATAGCGTCCAGAGTACACTCGCCCTCCTGTGCGAGTTTTTTGATTCTCTGTGCCTGAGAGAGAGACGGAGTAGTCTGAGCATAGTCCATTGCAGAAAGAAAATCCTGCTGTTCTTGCTTTGCCAGATAGGAAAGCTCCACCGCAGGATTGAATTTGATCTGACCGTTATCCACCATGTCTAACAGTTCGGGAATAAGCTCGGTCAGTCGTATATATCGCTGAACCTGTCTGCCGCTTTCGCCACTGTCAGCACCGACTAAATCGGCAGCTTCCAACTTCCCGACAACTTGTCGGGAAGTTAAATCCGACCTTTCGCCCTGATGTTTTATAGCATCCAGTTTCATGCTGTACGCATAAGCTCGCTCACTCGGCAGAATAGTTTCTCTCTGCAAATTGGCATCGACCATCAAAATGATAGCGGCATCATCATCCATTTCACGGACGATAACCGGCATGGTATCTTTGCCTGCAAGCTCAGATGCACGATGTCGTCTGTGACCGGAAATGATTTCATAGCCCCCATCAGGGTCAGGACGGACAATAGCAGGAGTGAGAACTCCGAAGTCTCGGACGCTCTCAGCTGTTTTCATCATTTCCTCATCGTCTACCACTCGGAACGGATGTCCCTCAAAGGGGTGTAACTCAGAAAGCGGAATTTCCTGCACTCGCTCCTGCTGGGCTTCAGCTCTGGATTGATCGGTGGAGAAAATATCATCGTACCCCTTCAAGCTGATGTTTGCGCCTTTTTTCTGCATTGTTTAACACCTCCTTCGTCAGAACTTTATAGGCTTCGGTAACTTTTCCTTTGGGATCATGCTTAAAGATACTGGTTCCCTCGGCGCTGATTTCTTCCGCACGGACAGAACGGGGAATGTCGGTCTTGTAGACTTTCAGTTTACCGCCGTAGTTTTCACGGATAAGCTTGCTGATGTCCTTGGAATAGTTTGTTCTGCTGTCCACCATCGTCAGAAGAATACCTTCGATTTTCAGCTTGGGATTGATTTGCCTTTTAACCTTGTTGACGGTTTCAAGTAACTGTTCCAAACCTTTTGCGGGAAGATACGCCGCCTGAACAGGTATCAGCACATTGTCAGCAGCTGCCAACGCATTAACGGTCAGCATACCCAAAGAGGGCATACAATCCAGAAGAATGAAATCATAATTCTGTTTGACCGTATCCAGGTACTGACGGAGAATGGTTTCTCGGCTCATGGCGTTTACCAGAGAAACTTCCAGACCTGACAGTTCGATATTGGCAGGCATATAGTCCACACCTTCAGGATGTCGCAGGATTCCTTCTCCCGGAGCAATCGGTTTCTCTGTGATGATCTTTCCCATCATATCCGAAAGAGTAGGTGACAACTCATCTGGGAACGGATTGCCCAGGCTGACTGTTAGGGATGCCTGCGGATCTGTGTCTACCAACAGAACTTTCTTGCCCTCCATAGCCAGTCCAACACCTAAGTTTTCACAAGTCGTTGTCTTGCCTGTGCCGCCTTTCTGGTTGACTACAGCGATGACGGTCGCTTTTTTCGACAATTCTCTACACCTCGCTTTCCTTTGTTATTGAGTTTCAATTTTTACCACCTCCCTCCAAGTTTTCCCGAAGCCATGTCATGCCTTACTTGTGCATCGTAATGGGCATCTATGGTGTACGGAGCATTGTATATCGAAGCAAGTAGGTACTGCTTGATATTACGAACTTCGGTTGTGTTTTCCTTGAAGCGATCCATTACAAACCTGATATGTTCAGAATCCAGTTTCATAAAGGTACTTCTGACGATTTCAACCGGTTTATCATCACTGGCTATTCGTATCTGCTTGCGGTTACTACACATAACCTCAACTATCAAATGCAAAATCAAGTCAATGATTTGATGGTCATGCGGAAAATCTACTTTCAGATACTCCACATAGAGCGTTTCGTAGAAATACTGATAGTATCTTTTGAACTCATCTGTCCCCTCAGCTTCCTGTCCATGAAAATCGGAAGAAAGGAAAGGATCAGTATCACTAAATTCAGTATTTTTAATATCAGTATTATTACATTGTGATTTTGGGAGTTCTGGAGTTGTGATTTTCATTGTCCCAGAATTGTGATTTTCACAATTCAAGAGTTGTGATTCCACAGCAGATATAAAGTTCTTCACATAGATTAGATTTGGTTTTCCCAATCCCTGACGCTTTCGCTCAATTAAGCCCGCCTTCTTTTCAAGTTCGCTGAGCAGTTTGATAGCCTTTTGTTCAGCGCAGTTCAAAGCGGATTTTGCTTCGTCTATTGTGAAGATGATATATACACGACCGCTTTCATCTATCCATCCATTCTTGGCAGACAAACTCATGCGATCAAGCAATATACCGTATAGCATTTTGGCATCGGCTGAGATATTCCAAAATCTTTCGTTTGTGAATAGAACCTTCGGAACTCGGTAGAATGTGAACAAATCAGACTGCTGACCGTAGAAGTAATCATACGTCACTCATTTTCACCACCTCTTTTCTGGAAGGGTATCATTCCCATTTCCTTCAAGATTCGTTTGGTACACCATCCAATGCAGGGACTCGCTCGACCGTAGGGACAGCCATCGCATTCGCTAATTGCTTGCTTTTGTGGCATACGATAGAAACAGTTATCTGAACCAAGTTCACAGCCGACTCTGTTGTTCTTCCAGAAATAGCAGTATCGACAATCCTTGGGTTTGTCTGGAGAGTATTTAATCTCACTCAAAGTTGAAACCTCCAATCCTTTAGATTTGCCCATGGTTTTGGGCATAAAAAAAGAGCGTCTACCCATCCCCGTGCGAAGGGGCGAATAAACGCTCTATGTAATCCTACTTATTTAATTGTTGCACCTCCTGTCATAATGTTGAGTCTGTTTCTACCCCAAACAGGCTCGGAACCCGCCAAAATCAATGCTTTTTAGCATTCCCTTTGACTGTTCCTATTATGACACCATCATCCTTATGTTTCGTCGTTACGAATTAGAACCGTTTCGTCCAAGCCCAAATCACCGAA
>ULXM01025967.1_pt1 | contig 10902 bp, 9 predicted proteins | sample 1961271 | NCBI WGS metagenome assembly ULXM01 (sample SAMEA4835838, study PRJEB28245) | human gut metagenome | biome: gut microbiome; material: fecal sample | place: Denmark | collected 2008 | reverse complement strand
CCGCTGCACTGGCTGTTTTCCACGGTAGCCATGGGCCGGGCATGGTTCGCATGGATCGCGTCATACCGTTTGAGCAGCGCCGGATCTACAAGCGCCCGTAGCTTTGCCGCTTCCGCGGCAGCCTTTTCCCTTTCGGGCTTGGCCTCCTGCGCTTCGGCTTCGCAGGCGGCACGCACGGCGTCATATTCTTTCTTGGCGCGGCCGGCTTTGGTATAAGTTTCTTTGTACTCTGCGCTGGCCTTTTCAAGGTATGCCATGGCATCGCTGAGCTCCTTGCGGACGGAGTTTATCTGGTCCAGCAGGCCTTCCATGGAGCGGCGGGATTCTGTCATCTCGGCCGCAGTGCATTCGTCGTCCTTTTCCATGGTGCCGAACTCGGATACTTCAAGCTCTAACCTGCGCTCAAGCTCGTGACATTGGGCTGATAGCTTTCCTATGAGCGCACCGCGTGCGTCTATCTGCTTGGAAATATTTGTTACGGCGGACTGCTGCTCGCTTAAAAAGCTGTGGAGCTTATTGAGCCTTGCCCGATTGGGGGTGGATTTCAGGCGGCTGTCTATCTTTGCAACCTCCTGCTCGGCCTGGTCATACAGCCAGAGATCGTTGATTTTTGTCATATCCTTCTACCTCCGTATAATGATCGTGCGGGAAAGCTTAAATTCCCCTTAAGCACGGCGATTCCGAAAGAGTCAACCTATATTGTACATCATTTGTTTCCCGCTGTAAACGTTCAATAAGCCTGGGCAGCACTATGCGTTCCGTTTCGTAATGTCCCGCCTCTATGACGTTGAGCCCTATGAACTCCGCCTGGATGGCCAGATGGTGCTTCATTTCGCCGGTTATATAAGCGTCCGCACCGGCAGATTTTGCATCGAAAAGCTCTTCTGCGCCGCCTCCGCCTATCATGGCCAGACGGTGTATTCTGGCGTTCATATCCCCGGTTATGCGGACACGGGTATTGAGCTCCTTTTCGGAAAGTCTCGCAAGCTCGCCGAATGTCATATCCTTGGGCAGTGTTCCTATGCGGCCCAGACCTTCCGGAGGAAGCTTTTCCACATTTTCAAGGCTGAATACGCCGGCAAGACAGTCGTTCACTCCACCATCGGCTGCGTCGAGGTTGGTGTGGGCGGCAAAAAGGCCTATGCCGCTGCGGAGAAGAATATACGGCGCGGCGGTTTCGGGGGCATCGGGAAGTATGCGCTTTACTGCCCTGAAGAATATCGGGTGGTGGGTGAGCATGAGGTCGGCTCCCCATTCTACGGCCTCTTTGGCTGTAGCCGTGGAGCAGTCGAGGGCCACCAGCACTTTTTTTATATCCTGCTTCTCCGTGCCTATGAGCAGGCCGGGATTATCCCAGTCCATGGCGAGCTCGCGGGGAGCTATGCCGTCTATGACATTTATAAAATCATTCAGCTTCATTTTTATGCATCTCCTGTGCAATATTTATGTATCCGTTCATGCGGCCGATTATCTCTGTAAGAGCCTTGGGTGTGACTCCCTTGCGCCTTGCTTTCTCCAGCCGGCGCAGATGGCCGTCGCGGTAGCTTTCCAATAATGGTATGAGCAGCGGGTCGCGCTTTTCAAATAACATGGGCCCTATGGAATATTCGTCCTGAGGAAACCAGCCGGGCAGGGGGGCGGGATCGCCGCTTTTCGCTCCGATTATCTGGTATATCCGCCCGGCGTCCAGCACCAGCCGCTCATCGATAATACGGAATTCGTTCTTACGAAGGAATTGCCGCAGCTCCTCAATGCCCCGCATGGGCTGCATGGTTATGCAGCGGGCGTTTTTGGCGGCCGGAAGGTTTGCTTCAAGTATGCGCGCGATGAGCTCACCGCCCATGCCGCATATGGCGATAGCGTCCGCCTCGTCCGGGCCAAGGTGCGCCATACCGTCTGATAAGACGGTGGTCAGCCTGCTGCCGAGGCCGCACAGCGCCGCAAGCTCGGTGGCCTTTTGCAGCGACGGCGCGCTTATGTCGGAAGCTATAACTCTATCTGCGCGGCCCTGCTGAAGCAGCGCAACCGAAAGCCTGCCGTGGTCGCAGCCTATATCGGCAGCCAGATGGGAGTCGTTTATCATATCCGCTGCGGCCTGAAGACGCGGGCGGAGGCGTATCCTTTTATCCGAAAAATTTTCCATGTATTAACTATATAATAAAATAAGCCCCAATGCAAACCTCGCAATGACAAAAGCTGCGATATGTACTATAATATATACAATTGCAAGTATATGCGTAAACCCGGAGGAATATAAATGATAACGCGTTGGGGAGCGAATATTGAAAAGGATAAGGTGCTGCTGGAATATCCGAGGCCGCAGATGCGGCGCAACAGCTATATAAACCTCAACGGAATGTGGCAGTATGCAATAGTGCGGGGGGAGAGCCTTCCGGATAAGATCGACGGGGAGATACTGGTGCCGTTTTCGCCGGAGTGCGAGCTGTCCGGCGTCCGCCGTACAGTAAGCCCCGAGGATACGCTCTGGTATGTAAAGAACTTCTCACTGCCGGCGGATTTCAATATCGGCCGGGTACTGCTGCACTTTGGCGCGGTGGATCAGATCGCCGAGGTATACCTCAACGGCATCGAGGTAGGCTCCCACATAGGGGGCTATACGCCATTTTCCATTGATATAACCAGAGAACTGCGGGAGGAAAACCAGCTTATCGTAAAGGTGCGCGATGTGACCGATACCTCGTGGCATACCCGCGGCAAGCAGAAGATACGCAAGGGAGGAATATGGTATACCCCTCAGAGCGGCATATGGCAGACCGTGTGGCTGGAAAGCGTGCCTGAGGAGTATATATCCGGCCTTCACATACTGCCACTATACGATGAGGCGGCGGTAGAGATAACCGTATATTCAGACGTAGAGAGGCCCTGCACGGCACGCATGGGTCTTGTGGTAGCCCAGGGCGAAACCAACAAACCCTTCCGCATGAGCGTACAGGGCTTTACCCCGTGGTCGCCGGAAAACCCGCACCTTTACGGCTTCAGCGTAAAGATGGGCGAGGATATGGTCGAGAGCTACTTCGGCATGCGCAAGGCAGAGCTTAGGGAGGACGAAAACGGCATAAAGAGACTGTTTCTGAACGATAAGCCGTATTTTCACAACGGCGTGCTGGATCAGGGTTACTGGCCGGACGGCCTTTATACCGCACCCTCTGACGAAGCCATGATTGCCGATATACAGATCATGAAGGATATGGGCTTCAATATGCTCAGAAAGCATATAAAGATAGAGCCGCTCAGGTGGTATTATCACTGCGACAGGCTGGGAATGCTCGTATGGCAGGATATGGTAAACGGCGGCGGCAAGTACGATCCGTTGACCGTAACCGCGCCGCTTTTCACCGGAATAAACATAAAGGATGACAGGTATGCCCGCTTCGCCAGACAGAACGAGGAAGGCAGGAAGCAGTTCAGGCGGGAGCTGGACGATATGATAAACCACCTGTTCAACTGCGTATCCATAGTGCTGTGGGTGCCCTTTAACGAAGGCTGGGGTCAGTTTGACGCGGCGGAGACAGCAGACCATATCCGAACTATGGATCCTGGCCGCCTTATCGACCACGCAAGCGGCTGGCACGATCAGGGGGCGGGAGACATATACAGCCGCCACGTATACTTTAGGCCCTATAGGTTTAAGGCGGACGATAAGGGCCGGGCGGCTGCACTCACGGAGTGCGGCGGCTACAGCCTCAGGATAGAGGGTCACAGCGAAAAGAGCGGCGAGTTTGGCTACAAGAAGCTGAAGAATGCAGACGAGCTTATGGCGGCGTACAGGAAGCTCTATGAGCAGGAGCTCATACCCTCGATAGAAAAGGGGCTGAGCGCCATAGTCTACACCCAACTCAGCGATGTTGAGGGCGAGACCAACGGCCTGCTCACCTACGACCGCGAGGTGATAAAGCTCCCTGTGGAGGAGATAGCCCGAATAAACAGGCGGGTCACTCTGGAAAAGCCGGAGCAGCCCAAAGAGACCGGAGGAGAAGCAGCCGAAGAAAAGGCTGCCATAAGCGAAACCGAAGAAGTGTTACAGGACGCGGCAGAGGATCAGGGCGAGAGCGAAAGCTGACTTTCGCCTGCCGTAAGCCCCGCAGATTCCGCTATAGCTGCGGCGAGATAATCGATACTGTTCAGTGCCTGCTCGAAGGTATTGGCGTTATGGCCTACCTCCACCAGCAGGCACTGATTTGATATATGCTGATTATAGCGCCCGGGCTTTACGCGTATGTCCCTGGTGAGACCGGGATCTATGCCCTTCAAGGTATTGGTGATTCGCTCAGCGAGGGCGTAGTTGGAGTCAAAGTCGGGCATCTGGCCGTATCCTGTGCCGGTGGCGCCCTTGCCGGTGCCTACGACGAACATCAGCCGGGCGCACTGCCTGCCGTTTATCGTAACAAAGTCAGCCGGTTCGGTGGGATTCTTGCCGAAGGAATCCCTGTGAAGGTCTATATACATTGTGATCGAGGGGTACTTATCGCGGTACTTTTCCATCGTCTTTAAGGAGCGTGAGTAGGAGGTGGCCAGCTTGGGCGGCTCGTGGTCGGTGGTGTCGTGTATCACCGCTATGCCGTAGCTACGCAGGCATTCCGCAAGCTTTTCGCCTACCGCAACCACGTTTTTATCGTTGTCGCGGGTGCGCCACTTGCCGCTTTCCTCGTATTTATCCTTATCCGTCTGCAAATACGCTTCGGTGGTATGGGTGTGGTATATGAGTATTTTGGGCTCCTTGCCATCGAGGCTCACCATTGGAGGTTCAGTGGATATGACTTCTATCTTTATATCTGCGCTCTGCGGCGCGGGGGTGCTTTGAGGCTGGGCAGGGGCCGTGGACTGATCGTTGCCGCCGTGTATGTACGGGAACTCCATAAAAAGCAGCGCGTCGTATACGCTGCCGCCGTTTTTATAGTAAGCCGAAAAGTGCAGCCAATACAGCCCGAGGCAGAGCAAAAACACCACGAGGGCGGCAAGATTGATTCCTTTGTTCCCGTTGTAAATTCGTTTCTTTCGCATATGTGACAAGCCCTCCGCTAAAATGTTATGAGCGGAGGGCTTTAGGTATGACTAAGCTATCAACATACGCACGTCCTCAAAGCTTTTGCCGAACAGCGCCATGTTAATTCCGGTGGCGATAATGCCCGACATATCTTCGACTATTGAGTCTATATCCTTAGGCGTTACAACCATCTGGCCTAGGTTTTCGCTTATTACCTGCTCCGCAAGACCCTTCAGCTTTTCTTCGTCGCCGTGAAGGCCGGTCTTGTCGGCGATGAGGGAGATGACCTCCTGGGTGATTGTAGCGGCGTGGACCACGAGGGGTACGCCGATGGCTATGACGGGCACGCCAAAGGCTTCGCTGTTCAGCCCCTTGCGGTTATTGCCTATGCCGCTGCCGGGGCTTATGCCGGTGTCAGTCAGCTGTATGGTGGTATTTATGCGGGCGGCACGGCGGGAGGCAAGGGCGTCTATGGCGATTATCATATCCGGCTTGGCGTATTCCTTTACGCCCCTGACTATCTCCATGGTCTCTATGCCGGTGACACCCAGCACGCCGGGCGCTACCGAGCATACCGAGCGCACAGTTCCGGGCAGGGCGTCCGGCATATATTCCGTGACGTGACGGGTAACGTATATGCGTTCCGCTACCCGGGGGCCGAGGGAATCCGATGTAATGGAGCGGTTGCCGAGGCCCACAACAAGCACGGTCGCGTCGTCTTTCAGCCCTGTGAACATATCGCGCAGCTCCTCGGAGAGCGCGGCGCCCATCTGCTCAAAAAGGTCGAGCGGGCGGTTACAGAGCTCGGGCGCGTCCAGCGTGACGTATTTGCCGATGGGCTTGTCCAGCTTTTCCGCCGCGGTTCTGTCGGTTATCTTTATCCGGGAGACGGTCATGCGTTCCCTTTCCTCAGTCTGCTCCTCTACGCCTTCTATGTCCGGGTTAAGTTCCCGGGATTCCAGCGCCAGGTCAGTGCGTATACCTGATGACATTTTTATAAGGCTCCTTTTTAAATAAATTATATACTTGTATTATGGCGGCAAAGCCGTTATAATATTTTGCGGAAAAAACATCGGAACGGAGAAAAACAGGGTTGCGTCACGCAGCTTTATGTGTTATAATCAACTCCGTTCGAGTAAAAAGACACAGGGGGTGAATTGTTTTGGCTAACCATAAGTCCGCTTTGAAGCGCGTGGGCGTAAGTGAGAAGAAGAATCTTCGCAACCGCATGATCACGTCTCAGGTTAAGACTGCTGTCAAGAGCTTCGACAAGGCTCTGGCTTCCGAAGACAAGGCTGCTGTTGAAAGCGCCTATGTCAACGCTGTAAGCACCGTCGATAAGGCAGCCGGTAAGGGCGTTATCCACAAGAACGCTGCTAATCGCAAAAAGGCTCAGTTGGCAATAAAGCTCGCGGCAAAGTAATTTAAGCCAAAAGAATTGCCCGTTTGATAAACGCGTTAAAGGCCAGCCTCAACCGGTTGGTTTTTTTCGTGCAGAAATTAGAATTAAGGCTTGGCGAAAGATGAAGAACAAAGGCGTACTGTATGCGCTTTGCGCAGGTATCAGCTGGGGTATAAGCCTCGGCATATTTGGCCGCACCATGACATCCTTTGGTTTTACCGCAATGCAGGTATCGGCCGTAAGGACCACCATAAGCGCCATTACATTTATCATATTGGCACTGGTGACGGATCGTAAGGCATTCAGGCTAAATCCGAAGGATATATGGATATTCCTTTGCTCCGGCTTTATAAGCGTTACGCTGTTCTGCTGGTGCTACTTTACCTCCACCAGGCTGTGCTCGCTGGCAGTGGGCGGCGTGCTTCAGTATACTGCGCCGGTGTGGGTGGTGGTGTTTTCCGCCGTCATCTTCAAGGAGCCTATTACAAAGGTAAAGGCCGCCGCGATGGCCATAGCCATAGCCGGCTGCGTGCTCGTCAGCGGTATAACCCACGGGGTAGGGCAGGTCTCGGCGTTTGGCCTTATTGCGGGGGTATTTTCCGGCATAACCTACGGCAGCTATACCATATTTACCCGCTTTGCCGTGCCTAAGTACCGCACCATGACGATAAATGTCTATACCTTCATAGTGGCATCGGCAACATCCCTGCTGCTTTCCGGCCCGGTAAAGACCGTGTCCGCCGTATGCACCCCAAAGGTGCTGCCTGTGGCGATAATAGGCGGCATAATGTGCGCCGCGGTGCCGTATTACTTCTACAACAAGAGCCTGGAGACGCTGGAAAACGGAAAAGCAAGCATACTGGCCACTATAGAGCCGGTGATAGCCGTAATGGTGTCGGTATTTTACTATAAGGAGCCTCTGAGCGTGGAAGCGTTAATAGGAATAGCGCTGATATTGGGGGCGGTGGTGATACTGGCCATACAAAAGGAAGGCGTGCCGGCAAGGGCTGAACATCAGGAGGTGCAGGCCGCGAAATAGGACTCTTATACCGAAAAAAGGCATCTGCCCGGAGTTATCCGGGCGTTTTTTTATCAAAAAGCAAAAAAGGTGCCGTATCAAAAGAGGATTTTTGACTTTTGCAAAGAAAAAGACAAAAAAGCGCCTGCGGAGGTAATTTGATATGGCTACTGTAAGCAGCAAGGACTACCGGGAATTCATAGAGGAAAAGGAAAAGGAGTACCTTTCGCCATATGCCGCCCTCTCGGTAAACACGAGGGGCCGCGAGCGCCCAATGAAGCCCTGCCCCATACGCACGGATTACATTCGGGACAGGGACAGGATAATACACTGCAAATCCTTCAGGCGGCTCAAGCATAAGACACAGGTGTTCCTGTCGCCCGTCGGCGACCATTACCGCACACGATTGACGCACACGCTTGAGGTGAGCCAGATAGCCCGCACCATAGCCCGGGGCCTCAGGCTAAACGAGGATCTAACCGAAGCCATAGCGCTGGGCCATGACCTTGGCCATACTCCCTTCGGCCATGCAGGAGAGGAAGTGCTGAATAATCTTATGAAGGACGAGGGCGGTTTTGCCCATAACGAGCAGAGCATTCGCGTGGTGGAAAAGCTGGAAAACGACGGCAGGGGCCTGAACCTCACATACGAGGTGAGGGACGGAATACTCAACCACCGCCGCAGCGGCACCCCCTGCACACTGGAGGGCTACGCGGTAAGCCTTGCGGACAGGATAGCGTATATAAACCACGACATAGACGACGCCATAAGGGCAGGGGTGTTGTCCCCAAAGGACATACCGGAAAGCTGCAATAAAATACTGGGGGACACCCACGGCGAACGCATAAACACCATGATACTGGATATATTGGAGCAGAGCTTCGGCAAGCCCGAAATAAGCATGAGCGAGCCGGTGAAGGAGCAGTTCCATATACTCAGAAGCTTCATGTTTGATAAGGTATATCTCAACCCAAGAGCTAAGGGAGAGGAAAAAAAGGGCAAGCTTCTCGTGGAGCAGCTCTTCGCTTACTATCTCGACCATGTGGATCTGCTGCCGCACGAGTTTCTGATGAACCTTGAGGAGGACGGCAAGAAGCGCATAGTGGCGGATTACATAGCCTGTATGACGGACAATTACGCCATAACGGATTATGAGCGGCTGTTCGTGCCCAGGGAATGGAGCAGGATGTAGAATAAAAAAGGATTTTTGAGATTTCCGCAGAATAAGACAATCTGTCGGATCTCGACGAAAGGAGGAGGCCATGGCGATATTTCCCGATGCGTGGTTAAGCGAGCTGCTCAGCAAAAGCGACCTTGCCGCTATCGCCTCCGAATATACTTTGCTTAAGCCAAAGGGCAAACGGCTTTGGGGCTGCTGCCCTTTCCACAGCGAAAAGACGCCGTCTTTTTCCGTGGTGCCGGACGAGCAGTTCTACTACTGCTTTGGTTGTCACGCAGGCGGGAGTGTGGTGCAGTTCGTTATGGATGCGGAAAAGCTTACCTATGTGGAGGCAATAAAGTATCTGGCTCAGCGGGCGGGCATGGAGCTTCCGGATGACGTGGACGATGACAGGCTCAGGCAGGAGCGGGCTCTCAAGGAACGGCTGTACGCCGCCTGCAAGGATGCCGCAATGTTCTACCATGCCAAGCTTTTGAGCGAGGAAGGCAAAGAAGCCCAGAAGTACCTGATGGGGCGGAATATAGATGCGGCTACCGCTGCTAAGTTCGGCCTTGGCTATGCTCCTCCAGGATGGGACAACCTGCTCAAATATATGACGGAAAAAGGCTACTCCAATGAGCATCTGCTCGCGGCGGGCCTGATAATACAGGGCAAGGGCAGGGATAAGTACTACGATGCGTACAGGGACAGGGTGATGTTCCCCATAGTGTCCACGGCTAAGCGGGTACTGGGCTTTGGCGCCCGCACCATGGGAAACGACACGCCCAAGTATCTCAACACCGGCGACACCCCAATATTCAACAAGCGCAATAATCTGTACGGTTTGAATCTTCAAAGAGGCAAGCATCTTGCAGATATTATAATCGTAGAAGGGTACATGGACGTCATAAGCCTTTACAAGGCGGGCGTCACTAACGCCGTGGCAAGCCTGGGCACAGCGCTTACGCAGCAGCAGGCCAGGCTGATCAAGCGCTACGTGCCCAAGGTTTATATAAGCTACGACGGTGATTCCGCCGGGCAGAATGCCACCCTGCGTGGTTTGGATATACTTGCCAAAGAGGGCCTTGACGTTAGGGTAATAGTGATACCCGACAATATGGATCCGGATGACTACGCCAAAAAGTTCGGAGGGCAGGAATATCTGGCGCTGAAGGATAAGGCTCTTACGCTCAACGGCTTTAAGCTGGACAGCCTTATGGGCGGCATCGACCTCGGCACGCCGGACGGCAGGGAGGAATACGCAAAAAAAGCCTGCGCACTGCTTGCAAGGCTGGAACCTGTGGAGCAGGAACGCTATGCGTCGGTTATAGCGCGGCGGACGGGCCTTTCAAAGGAGGCCATACTGCGTCAGTGCGGCATAAGCGGAAGTCCCGCCGGGAATAGCATTGGAAATAGTCGGAATACTAAGCAGCAAAACAGGGATCGGCTCAAAAGCCTTAACAAAGCAGAAACAGCGCTGCTGTGCTGCATGATAAAGTCCGGCGAGGCGTTGCTTTGCGCCATGGAGGAGATGGCGCGATACGGCATCAGCTTTTCAGATAGCGCGATCAACGCCTTTGCGGAGGGCCTTCTTGCAAGGAGCGTGACGGGCGAAAAGCTGGATATACCGCTGGCGCTGTCCATGCTGCCCCAGGAGGCGGCAGAGAGCGTAAGCGCCGCGATAGGCAGCGAGGACACCGTGATAGATCCTGTGACCACCGCTAAGGACTGCGTCGCCGCAATAGCCAGGGAGGCTATGGACGAGAGGATAAAGGAGCTTGCGGCGGCCATGCAGACAGGCGGAAGCGACGAGGAAAAACGCGAATATATGGAGCTTGTGAAAAAGCGGGCCTCATTGAAATAAACGGGAAATGCAAGGAAAAACTTTAAGTATATACAAAGGAGTGGCGGCTTTGGAAAAGAAGAACGACGTTAAAGACCTTAAGGAAGAAAAGGACGTTAAGGACGAAAAGAAGGAGCATAACAGCGCGGATGCCAAGATAGAAGCTCTTATAGAGATGGGCAAATCCAAGGGCGTGCTCACCTATAAAGAGGTAATGGACACACTGGATGATCTGGAACTGGATTCAGAGCAGATAGAGCGAATATATGATCGCTTTGAGGCGCTGAATATAGATGTGGTCGAAGAGATGGAAATACCCGACGACATCACCAGCGATATATCCGAGCTGGAGTCTGACCTTGGCAGCACAGAGGGCGTGGCTATAGACGACCCCGTGCGCATGTATCTCAAGGAGATAGGCAAGGTGCCGCTTCTGAGCGCAGCTGAGGAGATAGAGATAGCCAAGCGCATGGCG
>ULXM01013145.1_pt1 | contig 10933 bp, 10 predicted proteins | sample 1961271 | NCBI WGS metagenome assembly ULXM01 (sample SAMEA4835838, study PRJEB28245) | human gut metagenome | biome: gut microbiome; material: fecal sample | place: Denmark | collected 2008 | reverse complement strand
GTCTCCAAAACCTTTGGTGGGAGTTCGATTCTCTCCACCCCTGTTAATTAAAATATATCGCTAAGGCTTTTACGAAGCTTTAGCGTTTTTTTTTCAGTAGAAGGTTTTATTAGATTTTATACGGAATAGTCAGCGATTTTATTGTCAGCGATTTTAGAGAGAATTTAACAGCATGTACAGACAAAAACATGAATGCAATGAGCAGCTTCGGGAGTATCTGAATGGCTGCCTTAAAGATGTTATCGAAGAAGCAGTTGCTGCAGGAATCCCAATACAGGCGATAGAGCCGGAGGTTGTAATTAATACAAGGGCAAAGTCTTTTTGGGGACGATGTACGGCAGTTATCAGCCGGTCTGCAGCATCCACAGTATATAGAATAGAAGTTACGACAAGGCTGATTGGTACTGATGAATCCAGTATTAAGAATACACTGATGCATGAAGTGATTCATACATGTAAAGGATGCATGAATCACAGTGCTCTTTGGAAAAGGTATGCATCAATTGTTAATGAGAAGTATGGTTATAATGTCAAGCGTGTTACATCATCCGAAGAAAAGGGGATTGATGGGCTTGAATCATCAACCAGAGCATCTGACATTGCTGGTGGCACTGGTGATGGTTCATTCGGCAGAAATGCAATCAGCAGGCGCAGGACAATGCCGGTAAAGTACATTGCGACATGCACGAGCTGCGGCAGGTCACAGGGCTATAAAAGAGCCGGCAAGGTAGTCACAGAACCTCAGAATTACAGATGCAGATGCGGAGGCAGGATTATTATCAGGGGTCTCTAACAAATTGTTTTATGTATACCCTGCAGCGGTAATTACGCAATTGTAATGAAGAAGTAATCAAAATGCCGGCAAAAGGCATATAAAAGCCGACAAAAGTAAAATTACCTCTTCCAATTTTCTGAAAAATGTATATAATAGTGAGAAGAGGAAGACCGCTCGTCCACAATAAGAGAGCGGTATAAGAAAGGAGCTTATATTATTATGAGTACAATGGCAGACAAATTTGAAGAGCTTGGAGTAATTCCTGTAGTAGTTCTTAACGATGCTAAGGATGCACTTCCACTTGCTAAGGCATTATATGAGGGTGGACTTCCATGTGCAGAGGTTACATTCCGTACAGCAGCAGCTGAGGAGTCAATCCGCCTTATGCATGAGGCATATCCGGATATGGTACTTGCAGCCGGTACAGTTCTTACAACAGAGCAGGTTGACCGTGCAGTAGCAGCAGGCGCTTCACTTATCGTTAGCCCTGGATTCGATCCTGAGATCGTAGATTACTGTATTTCAAAGAATATTGAGGTTGTTCCTGGTATCGTAACACCATCAGAGCTTGCTCAGGCAGTTAAGCGTGGTCTTACAAGAGTTAAGTTCTTCCCTGCTGAGGCAGCTGGCGGACTTAAGATGATCAAGGCTATGTGTGCAGCTTACACAACAGTAAGAATTATGCCTACAGGCGGAATCAACGCAAAGAATATCTCAGAGTACCTTGAGTGCGACAAGATCTTCTGCTGTGGTGGTAGCTGGATGGTTAAGGGTGACCTTATCAAGGCTGGCGAGTTTGACAAGATTAAGGATATGACAGCAGAGGCTGTAGCTCTTGTTAAGAAGATTCGTGGCTAATTACTTATAAGGATTAATCAATTATAGAGATTTATTGATTATCAATCCCTCTGGAAGATGTGTTGTATTACAGGCAGCTTTCAGAGGGAATTTTTTGAATATGGAACGGAGATTAGCGTAAAAAATACAGATTGATATCTGATTTTTCACACGCAGGATTTGTGCCCGCACAAACCTGAGATGCCCTGGAAAACGGGCAGGAACGGAGATATGATGAATCTTGTAATCCTTACGGGACCTACGGCAGTCGGTAAGACGGCAGCATCGGTAGAACTTGCAAAACGTATCGGTGGAGAGATAATAAGCGCCGATTCGATGCAGGTATATAAGCATATGGATATCGGAACGGCTAAGATTATGCCGGAAGAGATGCAGGGAGTAAGGCATTTTCTTATAGATGAATATGAGCCTGACGAAGAATTTAATATAGTTAAGTTTCAGGCAGGGGCAAAGCAGGCAATAGAAGAGATTACCGCAAGAGGACATATACCGATTATTGCGGGTGGAACCGGATTTTATATACAATCGGTACTGTATGACGTGGATTTTGATTCTGCAGCGGATGCCGCGTCAGATAATAAGACAGATATTGATGGCAATGAAGAAGCAAAAGCGTACCGCGCGAAGCTGCAGGAGAGGGCAGAAGCCGGAGAACAGGCAGTGCTTCATAAGGAACTTGAAGCAGTGGATCCTGTATCAGCAGAGAACATCCACCCTAATAATGTTAAAAGAGTTATAAGGGCACTTGAATATTACTACCAGACCGGTGAGCCGATATCCAGACATAATGAAGAACAGAGAAATAACAGTTCGCCGTATAATTTTGTATATTTTGTACTTAATGATGACAGAGAGAAGCTGTATAAGAGAATTGATGCAAGAGTTGATAAGATGTTTGAAGCAGGACTTGTTGATGAGGTGAGGATGCTAAGAGATATGGGGTATGACCGTTCATATGTATCTATGCAGGGAATCGGCTATAAGGAGGTTCTTGATTATCTTGATGGCATCTGTACTCTTGAAGAGGCTGTTTATATAATAAAACGTGACACCAGACATTTTGCCAAGAGACAGCTTACATGGTTTAGGCGTGAACGTGATGTGACATGGGTGAACCGGCAGGATTTTGGTAATGACGAAGCGATACTTGACTTTATGATTAATAAATTGCATGATAAAGGAATTATTGAAAGGTGATTGCGTCAGAAGTGATTGCATGAAAAGTGATTGCGTGAAAAGTAATTGCAGTTAGAACAGGAATGGAGAATTTGTAATGAATGCAGAACAGTTAGAAAATATGGGAAAAATGTATGAGGCTATGGGGCTTTCAAGGGAGCTTCTTGATTATTCAAAGAAGATTGCTGACAGTCTTAAGCCGAGATTTGATGCCATAGATGAGATTGCGGAGTATAACCAGATGAAGGTTATTGCAGCAATGCAGAAGAACAGGGTATCAGCAGAGCATCTCTACGGAACAACCGGTTACGGATATAATGATGCGGGCCGTGAGACGCTTGAGGCAGTATATGCCGATATCTTCCATACGGAGGATGCACTGGTAAGACCGCAGATTACATGTGGAACGCATGCACTTAATGTGGCACTTGCAGCTAATTTGAGACCGGGAGATGAGCTTATGTCACCTGTCGGCAAGCCATATGATACTATGGATGAGATTATAGGAATAAGACCATCCAAGGGAAGCCTTGCCGAGTATGGAATAACATATGCACAGGCAGATCTTAAGCCTGACGGAAGCTTTGATTATGATGCAATAAAGGCGGCAATCAATGAGAGAACAAAGCTTGTGACGATACAGCGTTCTAAGGGTTATGCGCAGAGACCGACACTTTCGGTAGAACGTATAGGAGAGCTTATAGCATTTATAAAATCAATAAAGTCTGATGTAATATGCATGGTAGACAACTGTTACGGAGAATTTGTACAGACGATAGAACCGAGTGATGTCGGGGCTGACCTGATTGTCGGTTCTCTTATTAAGAATCCGGGCGGCGGACTTGCTCCGTGCGGAGGATATATTGCCGGTAAGAAGGAGTATGTTGAGCAGGCAGCTTACAGGCTTACATCTCCGGGACTTGGCAAGGAGGTTGGTGCTACGCTTGGAGTTAACCAGTCATTCTTTCAGGGACTTTTCATGGCACCGGTAGTTACTGCAGGAGCGCTTAAGGGAGCAATATTTGCGGCTAATCTGTATGAAAGGCTCGGATTTAAGGTTATTCCTAACGGAAGTGAGCCGAGATTTGATATTATTCAGGCGATTGAGCTTGGCTCTGCCGAGGGACTTATCGCATTCTGCAAGGGTATTCAGGCAGCGGCACCGGTTGACAGCTATGTTACTCCTGAACCATGGGATATGCCGGGGTACGATTCGGAGGTCATTATGGCAGCAGGTGCATTCGTACAGGGCTCATCGATTGAACTCAGTGCAGATGGTCCGTTAAGAGAGCCATATTCAGTATTCTTCCAGGGTGGACTTACATGGTACCATGCAAAGCTTGGTATTATGATGAGCCTTCAGAAGATGATTGATGCAGGAGTGGTGACATTGCGATGAGAGAGAATCTTAAGAAAATGTTTTCGTACTATAAGCCGTACATGAATGTGTTCATTGCAGACATGTTCTTCGCATTTGGTGCTGCGGCTGTAGCACTCTCGATTCCCATAATAATAAGATATATAACATCAACGGTCCTGTATTATGATGATGCAATGGCATTCAGGACTATTGCAGAGCTGGGAGTGCTAATGGTTGTGCTCGTTGCTGTCCAGTGCTGGTGTAATTTCTTTATATCCAATTACGGACATGTTATGGGAGCACGTATGGAGTATGATATGCGTGCGGAGGTATTTGCACATTACCAGAAGCTTTCATTCTCATTCTTTGATAATCAGAAGGTTGGACAGCTTATGGCAAGAATCACAACGGATTTGTTTGACATAAGCGAACTTCTGCATCACGGTCCTGAGAATATTGTGATATCTCTTATTAAGATAACAGGTGCATTTATAATTCTTATGACAATCAGCCCGTATCTGGCGATTGCTGCATTTGCACTGGTGCCGTTTATGTTTGTGTATGCATATGTGTTCAACAGGAAGATGAAACGTGCATTCAGACGCAACAGGGAAGAGATTGCGGGAATTAACGCACAGATAGAAGATAATCTGTCGGGAATGCGTGTTGTTAAGTCTTTTGCCAATGAGGATATTGAAAAAGAGAAGTTTGCAATAGGCAACAACGGATTTCTTGCAGCCAAAAGAGAAAGCTACAGATACATGGGCGGATATCAGGCCGGACTCAGCTCATTTACAATAATGATTCAGGTTGTTGTAATTATTGCAGGCTCTGTATTCATTAAGAAGGGGCTTGTGAGCATTACAGACCTTGTTACATTTATCCTATATATTAATGTATTCACAGACCCGATTAAGACGCTGATTGACTTCACTGAGCAGTTCCAGAACGGTTATTCGGGCTTCGAGAGGTTCATGGAGATACTTAATATTGAACCGGACATAGCAGACAGACCGGATGCAAAGACCATAAGCAATGTACGCGGTGAGATTGAATTTGATGATGTATCATTCAAATATGAACAGGATACGCAGACGGTTCTCAATCATATTAATCTGAAGGTCAGTGCGGGTGAATATGCAGCACTCGTAGGTTCTTCGGGAGCGGGCAAGACAACGCTTTGCAGCCTGATACCGAGATTTTATGATGTTACAGAAGGCTGTGTTAAGCTTGACGGTACTGACGTAAGGGATATTAAGCTTAAGAGCCTGCGCGGTAATATCGGAATAGTGCAGCAGGATGAATGCGATATAATAGGGACAAGTTAGAAGAAAACCTTGAAAACAAGGGGTTCACGCTGATTTAGTCCCTATTTTTTATACCATTTAATCGGTAGATAAGGCAGTGCTGTTATTTAAAATCCGAAATTTATGAGAATACATAGTTGCTTCAGAATATAAATTCTGAATGTAATTTGTGTACCCAAGAGAGGTGAAAATTGAATAGTAATAATTTTAGGTAGGACTAAATTAGCTTTGCACTGAAAAGTGTATTCGGCTGTGTGTCCTGCCTTTTTTATTGGAAAGGAGCAGGAGATGGCAGAAAAGAAGCTGATTTGGTCTGAATATAAGTCATCTCACAAAAAGAGAGGTGGCTGTATATGAAAGTATTTATAGTAGTAGCAGTAATTATTGTAACAATCTGTTTGTTTTGTCTTATGAAAGCAAAAGCAGAAGGTGATCGAATATACGATGAAATCGCTGGCAGATATTTCAGAGACAAGGAAAATAGGATAGAAACACAAACCGAAAGGTATGGGTAGCTGTATGAATAAAAATTGTAAAATTTGGAGGAACAGAAAAATGAATAACAAGTTAGAAGTGATAGGAATTGACCACGGCTGGTCGATGATGAAAACCGTAACTCAGGTATTTGTCACAGGAGTAAAGGAGATTACAACTACTCCGGCACTTTTTGGAGATGTTCTTGAGTATGACGGCAAGTATTACAAGATTGGAACAGTAAGACAGGAAGTAAAAGACACAAAGGTTGAGGATGACAGCTTTTATCTTCTGACATTGGCAGCAGTCGCAAAGGAATTGAAGAAAAGAGGATTATCCGATGCTAGGGTATTTCTTGCAGTAGGACTTCCACTTACCAGATTTGGAGCAGAAAGAAATAACTTTATCAAATACCTTACAAAGAATAAGCGTGTTGATTTCCGATATGAGAACGAAGCATATCATATTGAGATTGACGATGTGGCGGTATTTCCACAGTGCTATGCGGCTGTGGTTGATAAGATACCGACTATGGCAAAGAAAACACTGGTAGTTGATATTGGTAGCTGGACAATAGATATTATGCCTGTGATTAACAAGTCACCGGATGAATCAAAGTGTGTGACGATTCCAAAAGGTCTTATTACCTGTATGCGTTCTATCAATGAGCAGTGTGTAAGACAGCTTAACGGAGAGGTAGACGAGTCAGAGATACAGAACATCATGCGATATGGCAGGTCAGATATTGATGATGAATACTTTACCATTATCAAGGCAGAGATAGAGAATTTTGTTGATAAGGTATATAACTCAATCCGTGAGTTTGGGTATAACCTTAAAACCACACCGATTGTATTTGTAGGTGGCGGAGCAGTGGTAATGAAGAATTTCAGCAATCACGATGCAAAAAATATTTCTTATATCCTTGATGTAAAGGCAAATGCCAGAGGTTATGAGCAGCTTGCCATTATGGGGCTGAAATCTGCTAAAAGACTTGCATAGGAGGTGGTCATATGGCACGAAGGCACATTATGGAGAGCACATTCCGACTGAACCTGCTCAATCCGCAACACGCTAAAATCAATGAGGTCATAAAGGGGCTTAATCCAAAGATTTATAAGTCAAAGAACCAGTTTTTGATTGAAGCCTGTGAGTTTTATATTGACCACTATGGAGAGGACGATATTCCGTCCAAAGAAGAAAAGCGATATGAGCAGTTTGTAACGAGGGACGAGATAGAACAGATAAAAAAAGAAATTGAGTATTCTGCAATGACTGAGGCAAGAAAAGAGGTCATATCCTTACTGGGCGGAGCATTGGCTGGAGTAAAGAACAGCCAGCCTGTAATGGTTGCAAGTCCACAGGAAGATATGGAAGAACAGCCGGAAGATGATGTTATGAATGACGCAGATGTTGCAGGATTGGCAATGGGGTGGATGTCGAAAGGAGATTGATTATTATGAGAAGAATTGCAGGAGCCGTAGGAACCGCTATTTTACAGATACTCAAGTGGATACTTAAAATTGTTCTTGGAGCATTAAAGCTGTTCTTAGGACTTATCAGGTTAATTCTTCTTCTATTCTGTATGGTAGCAAGAGTATTTCTTTCATTCGTGAGAATGGGAACATTTTGAGGGGAGGTGAGAGTATGAAGATAAAGGGCTTCTTTCCTGCTTACAGGAAAAACAGAAGACTCGTGAAGTATTTCTTTAAATTTAAGAAACTGGTATAATCAAGGAGGTTAAAATGCACAGAATACGGGACAGACCGAAGTGTCCCGTGCATTACAAATAGATAGTTCACTGTAAGAGTGGACGGGCACGGTACACAAAGCCTATCCCTCTTACGGAGAAGGGATAGGTGGAATTTATGAAGAAGATAAATATTATCTTTTTATCCGTAATACTGGCTTTGGCTATGACAGCCTGTAATGGCGGCAAAGACAATGCCAGTAATCAGACAGAGAAACAGACGGAAAGTATAAAGGCAACTGAGGAGGCAACAAAGGCTACGGAAGCAGTTACCAAGACAGAGGCAGAGGCTGCACAGGAAGCTGTAAGTGAAGCGGAATCTGAGTCAGAAGTACAGACTACTGAGCCGGAAGAAAATCGTATGCAGGAGCAGGTTGTAGAGAAAGAGGAGCCAGCTTCACAGAATAATAATAATTCCAGCCCGAAAGAAGAACCGGAACAGAAAAATGACACTGATTTTGGGAATGGTGGCGGAAGTTCTGACAGTAATGAAGGTCAGAGCGAAAAGGAAGAAAGCGGTAATTCCAATGAGGAGTCCGGCTTTGCGGCATACAATCCGCAGAATGTAGTTTCGCTTGCAACTGCAAAATGTCAGGCAGGCGGAATGATTACCACACAGCAGAACTTGGATAATCTTCTTGCGGCAGGGAAGATAACGCAGGAAGAATACAATGAGTATTATCCTTATGACGGTATGGAACAGTCTTATTACAGTGTGTTTGTTGAAACAGACCTTAATACCGCAAGCACCCTGTCAGGGAAACGATTACCGACAGAAGATGCGATTGCAGAGTATATCGCTGGTATGCTGTTACTGGAAAATGATCCGGTATTCTATATCAGTTATGAGGGAATATACACAACAGGAGGCACAGACTTTTACGAGTTTCGATGTCACAGATAGTAAAACAGAATAGAAGCAGAGAGAAGAAAGATGTAAGCCAAAAACTTATGTCTTTCTTTTTTTATGCGTAAAATAAGGAGGCAAAGAGAATATGAAACAGAAAATAAAACGAATAACTGCTTGGATAATGGCATTTTTATCTGTTGTTACATCGTTATGTTCTAATGGTGTAATTAAAGTATTTGCAGCTAGTCCACAGGCGAATATGGCGTTTTGGAATGCTTCAGTATGCAATTCAGGCATTGTAAGTGAATTGCATCCCAGCTTTAATAATGGGAAAATATTATATTCTGTGTTGGATGGAAATGCAGCATATTGTATGAATTTTGGATTGAGAGCTGATGGTGGTCAGTTGATGAATAGTTATGATAATCCTAGCACAGAAATGTCCAGTGAACAGCAGAAACTGCTTAGCTATTGCCTGTATTACGGGTATGGAACAAATGAAGCTGCAGCACCTACTAATGACCAAAGTGATGAGTATATTGCTACACAGTCAATGGTATGGATTATTATGGCAGATATATTTGGAACTGATGATGCTGATTCAGCGGCGAAAAAATTGTGTAATACAGCGCCTAATCCTGAGTCTTCATATGAATATTATGAAAGATTAAGAGATAACATTTATAATTCATATAATGCAATATTGCCAAGTTTTGCTTCAAAAAGACCAAGTGGAGCAGATACTTATGAACTGAAATGGAATGAAGCAAACCAGAGATTTGAAAAGACATTATCAGACAACAACGGTGTGTTATCAGATTTTGATTTCAGCATTGATGGATACTCTGTAGATAAGAATGGCAACAGTATCACAATCTCATCAAAGAGTGTGAATACCACAGCTACAACAGGAACATTCACATCAAACAGCGGAAAGGTAGATACAACTTCAAGCTGCGTATTCTGGCTTACAGGAAAGAACGGCTATCAGGAGTTTATTTCGGAAAAGCCTACCGCTGATCCGGTCAGAGCATATATCAAGGTTAAGACAGAAAATATCGGATATGGCGAACTTACAAAGACAGACGAGTCAAGCGGAGTGAAACTTTCCGGTGCTGTTTATGGTATTTACTCTGACAGCAGTTGTAACAATCTGGTACAGACAATGACAACAGATGGCAACGGATATGCGAAGTCAGCAGCACTTGTTGCAGGCACTTATTATGTAAAAGAGATTACTGCACCAAAGGGATATGTCCTTTCCGGTAAGGTTCATACACTTACTGTAAAAGCAGGACAGACAACAGGAATCTCTGCAACGGATAAGGAACAGCTTGGAGCAATCACAATCTATAAAGAGGGTGAAGTGTTAAGCTCTTGGAACGGAAGCAATTTCACTTATGAGAAAAAGAAACTTCCGGGAGCGACATTTAAGGTGACTGCCGGAGCAGATATTTACAAGGCAGACGGTACAAAGGTTTACAATGCAGGAGATGTAGTGGCAGAAAGCCTTACAACGGGAACTGACGGACAGGTGGTATTATCAGACCTTCATCTTGGAACTTATGTGGTAACTGAGATTAAGAGCATTGACGGATATACAATCAATACTACACCTCAGACTGTAACGGTTGAATATAAGGACCAGACAGTTACCGTCCAGTATGAATCAACTACGATTGAGAATACAAGACAGAAGGCGGAAGTATCTGTTGTAAAGAAAGACTCTGATACAGAGAACCCTCTTGATGGCGGCAAATATACACTTTATGCCGGAAATGACATTAAGAATTATGCCGGACAGGTTATCGTAACAAAGGGCACAGCTCTTGAGACAGTAACTACAGGTGAGGACGGAAAGGCAAGCTACAGCGTGGATCTGCCAATCTCTAACGGATATTATATCCAAGAGACACAGGCTCCATATGCGTATATCAGAAACAGCAAAGATGTGTACAGCTTCAACTTCAATGTATTACCGGAGACACAGGCAAAGGCAACATTCAGCCACACATTTAATAATGATAGAACTACAGCAAAAATTCATATCTACAAGGTAGATAAGGAAACAGGAAAGGCAGTTCCACAGGGAGACGCAAGCCTTTCAGGAGCAGTATATGGTCTTTATGCAAGGGAAGTAATCAACCACCCGGACGGAGCAACAGGCGTTATGTTCAATGCCGGAGACCTTGTGGCAACACTTACTACAGACGAGAAGGGCGAAGCTGAGGTAAACAACCTTTATCTTGGCAAGTATTATGTAAAGGAAATCACACCTTCTGAGGGCTACCTTTTAGACGAGGAGGAGCACGATGTGGTATGTGATTACGAAGGAGACCTTGTTGCAGAGGTATCAAGAAGCACAACATCGGCAGAGCAGGTT
>ULXM01080764.1_pt1 | contig 10971 bp, 7 predicted proteins | sample 1961271 | NCBI WGS metagenome assembly ULXM01 (sample SAMEA4835838, study PRJEB28245) | human gut metagenome | biome: gut microbiome; material: fecal sample | place: Denmark | collected 2008 | reverse complement strand
AAAATTACCCCCTCCGTGTCCAATTTTAGTTTACCACTTCAAAGGAATGGCAAGATATCCGGAATAAAGCAAACTATATACATACTTTAGTATATATATAGTTTGCAGTTTAAAAAACCTCCTGAACATGGAGGGGGAATTTTCCGTTCAGGAGGTTGGGAGAAACATATTTACAATCTTTGAGAGGGGGGGAAAACTTCTGATCAGCCGGGGATAACGATATCCAGAACAGTCTGGCGGAATGCGTCATAGCCCTGATCCACGAGGATCTGATAGAGATGCATATCCGATGCCTGCGAGTAGACGTAATTGCGCAGGTTGTAGAACTTGCTGCTGTCAAGGTCCGCCTTTGTCAGGCCATAGTCCGACAGAGCGACTTTCTTCAAGTACTCCTGCGTCCAGGACGAAATGCCCGAGGTCAGGACGAAGTCATGATCGCCGAGGTGCACCAAGAAGGATTCCGGACGTCTCGGCAGTGGCAGCGTCTCACCGTCCGGTGCCAGATAGCCTTCTTTGATCGGATCTTTGCCAGCAATGATGGCTGCTGCCTTGATATAGCCGACCGGTTTCTTTTCTTCACTCAGCCAGCCCGCATGATCATGGGATACCGCCACAGCAACTACAACATCCGGACGCAAGCCGCGGTACATGCAGTCTGCGACCTGCTGGATGTGATGGCAGCCCGTGCCGGCAATCTTGATCTCCGGCAGGCACTTGTGATCCGAAGTCCACTGCAGGATCCATGGTTTAGTCAGGTCGTGCAGCAGCACCGCTTCCGTCAACAATTCACGATTCATGGAATAGCCGAAGAATTGCTCGTAATTCTCGATCAGGCTCAACCCTGTTTGGAGATCCGTTGCGACATGCGTGATCAGGCCGCATGGATACGCGTGATGACCGCCCCAGCCTGCACCGGCAGCATCCCAGAAATTCAATTTATTCTTGACTTCGGGGAAAATCTGGTCGATCGTGTTCTCTTCTTTGATATATCCAGCGGCCAGCAGTGCCTTGCGGCAGGCTTCCTTGCTCGCCTTATCCGGGTATTTCTTCAAGATCAGCGGCTTTGGAGATTTCAAGCCCTCTAAAACAACCTTCTTGACCGTCTCATCCTGAAGGCCATTCGCCTTGTCCATGAGCCAGTTATAGCCATACTCGCGCAATGGCGAGCGCTTAGCCATCTCAGTCGGTGACAATTTCTCCATCTCCGAGAATTTGATGGCCGTCGTCTCAATGTCGCGCGGTGCGGTGGAACCCGGCCGAGGAAGGATAGATGCGGCTGCAAATGCAGCAGCAGCGCCTGCAGCCGTTTTCAGGAAATCCCTGCGATCGATTGATTTGTCCCAGATTGCCATAATAAACCTCCTTCCATTGTGCGATACACAGCAAACAGGCCTAAAAGGCCTGTCCGCTGAATCAAAGTTGTTTGTTGAGAATACGCTTCATCAGCATCAGATATCCTGATGTGCGGCGAGCCACTGACTCCAGCTCGTCTTGAATCCATCGGCATGATTCTCCTGGACGTACTGATAGAACTTCTCTACCATATGTGCCTTCTGGTGATAGTAGTCAGCCTTCCACTGATCCGGCTTCGGTTTTGCGATTTCATAAGCAACGTAGTTGCCGCCGAGCAAGTACTGACGCGAGAGGATGTCGCCCAGCGAAACATCCGGATTCTTCATCATATCGTACATGGCCATGTAAGCCGTCGTGCGTCCTGCACCAGCCTGGCAGTGGAAATGCAGCCAAGCATTCGCCGGTAGCGTGCGCGTGAAGTTGATGAACTCATCAATATTGGCAGCCGACGGCCAGATGTGATCCGTTGCCGCAATGCGATAATAATGGAGGCCATTCTTCTCGACCAACTGCTGCTCCGTCATGACGGATTCAATCTTGACCGGTTTCGGGTCGATTGGCATCTTATTCTTATCAAGCGCTGCTACGATAAGGCTCTTGCCTCTTGCTGCGTTCAGGCGGCTGTTCTCGTCCTTGAGTACCTCTGCCTTGTTCTTGCCGAGGTTACCCCAATCGCGCAGACCGTACCAGCTGACTGCATTGCCGTTGAAGACACCGTGCGTCTCCTGACGGAGGTCCATGATGTAGATAGGGCCTTTCGCCTGCTGTTTGAGGACTGGCAGCATTGCCTGGAGCTCACCATTGGAGAATTCCGCACTGCCGGACATGTAAAGCGTGTCGAGGCCCTTGCGCGTCGGCGTCGGAGTGAAGCCCTTGCCCGTCTTCTTGACATTGACATCCGTCCGGAAGGCCGAATTCATCGTGCGGAAGTTGCGCGGCAGCTGATTGCGGTCCTTCGTGTCCAGGCGCCAGATGTAACCGTTGTAATCCGGTTCCCACGAATTGACCTTGTTCTTCTTGGCCCAGACACTATACGGCGTCTTGAGGTCAGGATTCTCTTTTACATAATCATAGAAATGCTGGACGAACTGATAGCGTTCGATATACGCCTTGCGGCCATAATTCTTTTTCTTATCCGGGATCTCACTGAGGTCGACAATGCCGATGAGCTTCTGACGCTGGATGATGTCGTCAAAGCTGACATCCTTCGCGTTCTTGAGGATATCGTGCATGACCATGAAGATAGTCGTGCGCCCCATGCCGGCATAGCAGTGATAATGCAGCCATGCATCCTTTGGCAGGGATTTGTAGAACTCCAGGAACTTGTCGACATCGGGATCATCCGGGCGGAAGTGATCCTGCAGCGCCAGGCGGAAGTAATTAGCACCATGCTGCTTGACCATCTTTTCCTCGGTGCGGACTTTGTTGTAGTTGACATAAACCGGGGAAAGAATCACGTTCTTTTTATCGTCAAAGCGATAAATCGATTTGACCGTGCTGTCCTTGAGCGAAGCAAGCTGCTCTTTTTCCAGCGGGATGATGATATCTTCTGTGCGTCCATCATTGCCCCAATCGTGGTTAGCGAACCAGCTGACAGCCGTGCCATTGAGGTAGCCATGCGATTCTCCGCGCAGATCCACATCGTAGAACTGCGATGGTTTTACCGGCACTTTCTTAAGGATTGCTTCCAGCTCTTTTTCGGCAAAGCAGCTGGAGGCCGATACATTCATCGTGTCCATGCCCTTACGGGTCGGCATGATACCGGTCTTCGTCACACCGACGTACTTGTCGCTGCCCATGCGGAAGTTGCGCGGCAACTGATTAACGTCAGCACGGTCAATCTTCAGCGCAAGTTTCGGCGGATTCTTGACGACAGCCGGAGCCTGTGCCTCAGCGGAGACCTCCTGCACGACGGCAGTTGGAGCCTGGGCAGCCCATGATGTTCCCGGCAGCTGTGCACTGCCGAGCATGACAGCAACGGCAACAGAGAGCAACGTCTTTTTCTTGAAACTTATCATGAAATCTTCACTCCTCTTCCAATGCAAATATAATCGAACATACGCTTCATCATGTAGCAAGTCAAATCTTACCGTATCCCTGATCAGAATTCAAATCCCATTTCCTTTGTCCACTGCGTGTACGTTTTCTTGAGCTGTGGATTAGCCTTGACATAATCGTAGAAGTGACGCGTGAACAGAGCGCGTTTCGGATAGTTCTCTTTCTTATAGGCATCCTTCGTCGTCTCTGCCGACTTGCGGACATCCTGACCGCCGAGCAGGACCTCGCGCGTCATGATATCATCGTAGGAAAGCTTATCGGCGTTCTTGATCATATCCATGAGTGAGAGGAAAATCGTCGTGCGGCCTACACCAGCCTCGCAGTGAACATGAATCCATGCGTTTTTCGGCAACTTCTTATAGATAGCCAGGAATTCATCGACATTGGCCGGAGTCGGTGCCGAATAGTCCATGACCGGTACGCGGTAATACTTGACCCCCATCGATTTGACAAACTGCTCTTCCGTCTGCACCGAGTTGACGTGCTCCACCTTCTGTGAAGCGATGTCCTTGTGTTTGTCCAGCGTAGCCACATCAACACCCTGGTTCATCTTGGCCGTCTCAAGCATGCTCTTCTCGCGGCGATCGATTTCCTTGGCCGATTGACCTTTGTTGAAGGTTTTGTAGCGCGAATACCAGCTGATGCCATCATCATTGATGTAGCCGTGCGATTCATTGCGCAAGTCAATGACAACAAGGTCTTTGGCCGGTACATGCTTCAGTAGCTCCTTGAATTCGTTCTTGGAGAAGAAACTGCTGCCGGACTGGCGCAGATTATCCAGGCCTTCGCGCGAGGGATAAATCCCATCTTTTGCCGTCTTATATTGGCTTTGGGCCGTGCGGAAATTTGCTGGCATCTCTGAGACAGCCGCGGGGCGATCGTATTTGAGAATCTGCACGCCCGGTACTGGCTCTGCGGCAAATGCCGCAGCCGTCGACAACATCGCCGCAACAGTAAGAGCTGCAATTCTTTTGCTGATTCCTGAATAATTCATGCTGACATCGTCCTCCTTCATGGATTTTAGTGGGTTCGATTTTAAAAGATTCGTTTCTTAGAACTTCGTCGTGAACTTCAGATACGTGGAATAATGTGGGGATTTCTCCAGTGAAGAGCCCGTACCACCCTTCAGATTGTCGCCGTCCGGGTTCGTATGTGCCCAGTAACGGAGCAGTGAGAGCTTCGTGTGATCGCTCGTCGCATAATCCATGATCAGGCCAAAGCCCTTGAAGCCATCGGCTGTGATGTAATCATCCCAATCCGTGTAGCTATCATTCATAAAGAGGTTCTGATCGATGTTGAGATATTGTCCAATGATATCCCAAGTGCCCTTCTTCTTGGCCTTGCCGTAATTCAGGCTGATGACATAGCCCTGTGTATTCTTATTAGCACCAAAGTATTTGTAGCCGTAACCGTTATCCCCACCGTATTCGTTTTTAATCAATGCCGGCTTATCTTTATTGGTGTTCCACACATATTCAGCTGAAATACCGAGCTTGCCCACAATCGGTGTCGAACCATAGATACCGAAGTAGCGTTCAGGCTGCTGCGCGCCGAAATACAGACCGGCATATGCGTCCTTCGAGAAATCATGCTGATACTGTGCAAATTTCAGCAAGCGCGTGCGAGCCGGTGGATCATATTCTTTATTCGTGTCATTGACCAGGTAATCCTGCGAATCGCGGCCATAGCCGGCATACAGCGTGTCGCGCGGCGTCATCTTGTAGTTGGCCGTGAACTGGTTCACACTTGATTTAGAGAGCCAAAGACCTTCGCCAAGGGATACCGACTGGGCACCAGCCTTCACATAGACAGGGCCAAAGGAACGACCGACATATGCCTGCTCCAATTTGACCTTGTTCTTTTCCGAAGAGTACTTTCCATCATTTGGTTCAGACGAAGTCGATTTGAATTTGAGTCCAAGGCCGACATCGTACGTCTTGTCCACCACCGTCGTCGCCAAGATCTTAGCCTCTGCCTTGATCTTTCCGGTTTTTGTTTCGTCATACATGTAGCCGGATTTCGTGGAACCGGACCACTTAAGCGTCGGCGCCTCTTTCTTGGCCTTCTTCTCGCTCTTAGCTGCCTCCTGCTTTTCCTTCGCAGCAGCCAAGCTGTTCTCCAAATCGGTCAAGCGTGCCGTCAAATCATTGATCTCTGCCTGCATAGCTGCTACGTCGGTATCTGCAGCAGCGGCTTCTGCTGTGCCACTATTAAAGCATACTGGCATCAACATTGAGGCCGTAAGGCCCAAGACGATTGCTTTCTTTTGATTCTTCATCTGCAAATCCCCCTAATGTGATTCTTGTGATTCTTGTGATTCTTCCTGATGACAGAAGGTCAAGCGCGCTGTTATGACTTATCTGACTTTTATTGTAGCAGATTGTTCCATATCAATTCCTCTTGTATTTTGCGGAAACCTCACGAAAACCTATGCATTCTTGCGTTTATTTGTATTATAGGTAATTTTCTGATTACAAAAGACAGTATAAAAATAGATGTATAGACGCTTAATCTATACATCTATTTATTAAACTAAGACTTCAAAAACCTGTTCAGGCTCAGAAGAAGTTCACCTGACCGAAGAGGCCTTCTGCATCGCGGTCCGAATCAAGCTTCTTGCCGTTGAAGTACTGGATCTTGAACATGACGTTCGTGAACGGAATGTACTCTGCGCCGACTTCCCAGCCCTTGACATTGTTCATGCCGGAATCCGTGAGGAACATCTCATAGAGCGGTGCAAATGCAACATTCTGGCCCATGTAGCGGTAAGCCGTGTATGCGCCCCAGGAGCCCTTATTGGCCGTCTGTGCGCCCTTATAGTTGAGCTGGATGTTGTGAGCTGTAGCATCCGTATCTGCTTCCGTATTCTTGGCATATGCACCCGACAGATTCCAATTACGGTCGAACTTATACCCCGCACCGACGGACCAGAGATTTGCATCATCCGAACTAGCATCGTCGTTGATCTTCGTGAAGGCTGCGCTGCTGAAATGACGATATGCTGCACTGCCATAGAGCTTGCCTGCCGTGCCGTTCAGCATGACACCCTGATAGTTGGCTGTATCATCAAGAGTTAGAATAGCTTACTTACTCACCTATCAATGTCATTGAGAATCCGCGTACAAAAAAGCCCTCCGCTGGCATTTGCCAGTGGAAGGCTTTTTCTATAGATATGGGAGCAACCGAGGCTGCGTTATCAGAACCAGAAGTTCACGCGGCCGAAGAGCAGCTCTGCGTCTCTGTCGTTGTCCAGCTTCTTGCCGTTGAAGTAGTAAGCGGCAGCCGTGACGTTCGTGAACGGAACGTACTCCGTGCCGACTTCCCAACCTTTGACATTGTTGACGCCAGCGCTGAGGAACGTCTCGTACGTCGGAGCAAAGGCGACGTTCTGACCCATGTAACGGTAAGCCGTGTAAGCACCCCAGGAACCCTTGTTGGCCTTCTGAGCGCCCTTGTAGTTGAGCTGGATGTTGTGAGCCGTAGCATCGCTCTCAGCCTTTTCGTTCTTGGCATAAGCGCCATAGAGGTTCCAGTTCTTGTCGAACTTATAGCCAGCGCCGACAGACCAGATGTTGGCCTCATCCGTATTCTTCTCGAAGCCCGTCGTCTGCTTGAAGACGTTGCTGTTGAAATGACGGTAAGCAGCGCCGCCATAGAGCTTGCCAGCCGTGCCGTTCAGAGCGATGCCCTGATAGTTGGCAGCATCGTCGTCCGTCTTACCAGCCGCATCATGAAGATTCGACTGCGTGTTTGCGCTGTTGAGATCCCAGCGGCCTGCTTCAAGCGTAGCCTTGAGGTTCTTGCCGAACGTTACCTGAGCGCCCGAGAACTGATCATCGAAGAGCATGCCAGCCGTCTCCGTGGAGAAGAACGGCATCTTGCCGAGCTTGACCTGGAAGTTCTTGTAGTCGCCCTGTGCCCAAACGCGTTTTACCGTCAGATCTGACGTCTCGTCTTTGCTCGGGTCCATGAATGCATCGATACGAGCCTTGACATGCCAGTTCTTGTTGACCTCAGCGCTCGGCTCGAGGCGGAAGTTGAGCTGATCTTTGTTCTGCTTTTTCGTAGAACCATCTTTTTGCTCATAGCGCTGGCTCCAGTAACGGTAACGAGCCTGGCCGTTCCACTTCACGTTGTCGGCATTGCGCTCGAGGTTGCTGACGCGGACGCCGAGGTTGTTAAGCTCATCGGAGAACTCTGCTGCGAGTTTGTCGATCAGGGCCTTGTCCGATGCCGAAACATCCGTTCTTGCCATAGCCTTGGCGATCATCTGAGCCATCTCATAGCGCGTGATGTTCTGCTGGCCGCGGAACGTCGTGTCGCCGTAGCCCTCGATGACGCCGTCAGCTGCGAGCTGGGTTACAGCATCGTAAGCCCAATGGTCAGCCGGTACATCGGAGAACGGGTTTGCTGCTGCAAACGTCGTGCTGGCTGCGCCAACGACGAGAGCCGTCGTCAGAGCGGATACAAGAGTCTTCTTCATGAGAAACTCCTCCTTCTATATGATTAAGAAGTGATTTTCTCAAAGCCGATCCAATCGCGACGCAGAGTATCCATGTTTCCTCTATCTGTCGCTTTTTTGAACGCGCTTTGATTAAGTTCAGTGTACCATACCCGGCTGCCCTCCGCAATAGGTTTGCTAAAGAAAATTCTAAGAATTAATAATTTATCGTAGAAACTTCTCTAGAAAATAACAAAAAGCAACATCCGTGGGCGCAAGCGGTTCACGCACAACAAGAGCAGCGCCCCCGAAGGGACGCTGCTCTCGTTCATTTGATTCATATAGAGAGAAGTGGGATTCGCGTGTATCAGAAGTGGAATTCGACGCGGCCGAAGATCTTCTCAGCATCCTTGCCGTTGTCGATGTTCTCGCCGTTGAAGTACTTGACACTTGCTACGGTGTTCTTGAAGAGTGTGTAGTCCGTGCCGACTTCCCAGCCCTTCGTGCCGGCCCAGGCGCCGTCGTACGACGGATCGAGGGCTACGTTCTGGCCGAGGTAGCGGTAGGCGGCATAGGCGCCCCAGCTGCCCTTGTTCGCAGGCTCTGCACCCTTGTAGTTGAGCTCGACCGTGCCGGCCTTCTTGTAGTCGTCGGCCTTCGTGTTCTCGGCATAGGCACCGCCGAGGGCGACGTTCTTGTCAAACGCATAGTGGAGATTTGCGCTCCAGATGTCGGCACTGTCTTCATCCTGCGTGGACTTGTAGCTCGTGCCCATCTTCGTGAACGTATCGCTGTTCAGATGATGGTAGCCGGCGCCGAGGCTGAGCTTGCCCTTGCCGTACTGCAGGCCGACGCTCTGCATATTGGCCGTGTCGTCTTTCTCCGAAGCAGCTTTGTTGACAGCGCTGTTGTTCGTATCGCCATTGAGATCGAAGCGGCCTGCCTGCAGCGTGACCTTGAGGTCCTTGCCCGTCGTGATGGCGGCGCCGGAGATCTCATCATCGAAGAGCAGGTTGCTGTCGAGCTGCATCGGCAGCTTGCCGACCTTGATGTTGGTCGTGCCGTACTGGCCATCTGCCCAGAGGCGCTGCAGCGTCACATCCGTGTCCTGCTCATCACCATGTTTACCATTCGGGTCGGTGCTGTCCTTGGCAAGGTCCGTGGACGCATCGAGGCGGGCGTTGACATGCCAGTTCTTGTTGACCTCAGCCGACGGCTCGAGGCGCAGCAGCAGTTCATCGTCGTTACTCTTGCTGTCAGCTTTGGATTTGTCGCGCGTGCTCGTGTAGGTGTAGCGGGCCTCGCCGTTCCATTTCACCTTGTCGGCATTGCGCTCGAGGTTGCTGACGCGGACGCCGAGCGTATTGAGCTCATCGGAGAACTCAGCGGCGAGCTTGTCAATGAGGGCCTTGTCGGAGGCGGAGACGTCAGGCTTGGCCATGGCCTTGGCGATCATCTGCGCCATCTCATAGCGCGTGATGTTCTGGTTGCCGCGGAACGTCGTGTCGCCGTAGCCTTCGATGACGCCGTCGGCTGCGAGCTGGGATACAGCGTCGTATGCCCAGTGGTCAGCCGGCACATCGGAGAACGGGTTCGTTGCGGCAAATGTCGTGGATGCAGCGCCAACTACGAGCGCCGTCGTGAGTGCAGATACAAGAGTCTTTTTCATGATGAATTCCTCCCATCTTCCTTCTATGGCTCATAGCCGGTATAGAAGGCATCGAGTGAATTAAGTGGGAAGAGAACTGGGAGAATTGCGAGTCTCCATGTTTCCTCTGAGGTCCCTGTCCCTTTCCTTTTGACACCATCATTATATTACTTGACTGAGTCAATTACAATTACACAGCTGTTAGAAGTCCATTACACTTCGCTTAGAATAGTTTATAGACTCAACTATCAATGCCATTGAGAATCTGCGCATGAAAAAAGCCTTCCACTGACAGTTGCCAGTGGAAGGCTTTGATCTGCGATTGTGTCTGAAAACGACCGCTGCGCGTTATCAGAACCAGAAGTTCACGCGGCCGAAGAGCAGCTCCGCATCATTGTTGTTGTCCAGCTTCTTGCCGTTGAAGTAGTAAGCGGCAGCCGTAACATTCGTGAACGGAACGTACTCCGTGCCGACTTCCCAGCCCTTGACGTTGTTGACGCCATTACCGAGGAACGTCTCGTACGTCGGAGCAAAGGCGACATTGCCACCCATGTAGCGATAAGCCGTGTAAGCACCCCAGGAACCCTTATTGGCTTTCTGAGCGCCCTTGTAGTTGAGCTGGATGTTGTGGGCCGTGCCGAAGCGGTCAGCCTTCTCGTTCTTGGCATAGCCACCGTTGATATTCCAGTTCTTGTCGAACGTGTAGCCAGCGCCGACGGACCAGATATCAGCCTCATCCGTGTTTGCTTTGTAGCCCTTGTAGCTCTTGTAGCTCTCTTTAACCTCGTTGACATGCTTGAAGAGGTCGCTCTGGAAGTGACGATAAGCAGCGCCGCCGTAGAACTTACCTGCCGTGCCATTCAGGCCAATGCCCTGGTAGCTGGCAGCATCGTCACCATAAAGGAGATTATCCTTCTCGTCTTTTGCTACAGCCGCCTTGTAGATTGCCGACTGATTGATGGCATTGTTGAGGTTCCAACGGCCAGCCTCAGCCGTGAGCTTGAGCTGATTGCCGAACGTGACCTGAGCGCCGGAGAACTGGTTATCGAGCAGCATGCCAGCCGTCTCCGTGGAGTAGAACGGCAGCTTGCCGAGCTTGACCTGGAAATTCTTGTAGTCGCCCTGTGCCCATACGCGTACGAGCTTGACCGTAGCGTCCGTATCCTTGCTCGGATCCGTGAAGGCATCGATACGGGCCTTTACATGCCAGTTGTTGTTGACTTCAGCGCTCGGCTCGAGGCGGAAGTTCATCTGGTCCGCGTTCTTCTTATCTTTCGAGCCCTTCTCGTTCTCATAGCGCTGGCTCCAGTAACGGTAACGAGCCTGGCCGTTCCACTTTACGTTGTCGGCATTGCGCTCGAGGTTGCTGACGCGGACACCGAGGTTGTTGAGCTCATCGGAGAACTCAGCGGCGAGTTTGTCAATGAGGGCCTTGTCGGCAGCGGAGACATCCGTCTTGGCCATGGCCTTG
>ULXM01048451.1_pt1 | contig 10989 bp, 10 predicted proteins | sample 1961271 | NCBI WGS metagenome assembly ULXM01 (sample SAMEA4835838, study PRJEB28245) | human gut metagenome | biome: gut microbiome; material: fecal sample | place: Denmark | collected 2008 | reverse complement strand
TATTACTTTGGCTATTTCTAATTCCTTTTTTAGAGAAAACATTCGTTGTTTTTAGGTACCGGTTCATATGCTTTGGGAAACACAAAAAGTGAAATTGGGAAACATTTCACCTATTTTTGGCATCTTGGTCTGCTTGGAGAACGCGCAGAATAAACACAAAAAATTAAAGGCAAGTACCTGAGTCTCAGATACTTGCCTTCTATAATACTAATTTTCAGCACTTTCGTCTTATTCCTCCACAGCAGCCTGCGCAGCTACCAATGAATCTTGATTATCAGTATATTACGTCAAGTTCGGGAAACATTTGGGAAACATTTTAAACACATTCTGCGTATTCTGCACGCATACATCATATCTAAGAAAGTTCCTTATAATCCTTAAATGTTAACGACAATGTAAAAGAGCACATTCAAAACAGGTAAGCGAGATTATGTAGTAAAAACACATTCTGCTTGTTTTGCTTGCAAAATTAACGATTTTCTCTGAGATAAAAGTAGGCTTTTGGTTTTATTTCTAATCCAATATAGCATATTAGATCATTCTGCTACCTAGAGATTACACTCCATCAAGCATATTCAGTAAAAAGAAAAAAGAATTGCCTTACGCACATTAGCAGGTTTAGGTTTAAGTTTAATTTGTCTTATATATATATAAGGTAGTAAACTTGAACTGCTCTGAAACAAGTTTGATTTTGTAAGATTAAAGAGGCATGTATATATACATGGGTAAACTAAACCTTAAACTTGGTTGCTTAGTTTACCCATGCTTCAGTTGTTCAACTTTTCTCTTTACCGAAAGTCATTACATAAAGATATGCCTGTTGTACTCGGTGTTCAATACATCGTCAAAATCGAGAAAAATTATCTTCTTTATTCACATTTTTTGGGGCCTTGAGAGATTTACAAATCCTAAGAGAGTGCTTCACGGTATGAGCCCCTAAAGAGAACTCTTTATAGTGGTCGGTGTTGGAAATGTACAGTGCCATAAGAAGCCAGTGACTAATTATTTTTAAAACTTTTATTCAACCATTCATACATTTTCTCCCCATGTTTGGTTATAGAATCTTTATTCCAACCTTTGGGGTAGTCCTTATGAACTACGAGCAATTTTAAACTCTCAATAGAACCAGACTTTGCGCCATTGCAATATGACTGGACATGAGCAGTTTTAACCTCGTATGATTCATTGCTTAGAGCAGAATTCAGGCCTTGCGAAATCATGACCAAATTACCAAAGCTATCACGCAATGTTTTGTCGGTTTCCGTATCGTCCCATTGCATCTTAGAATCACTTTGTGGAGTTTGAGGCGCAATATGTTCTATGCTTCTATTTCGCTTAAAAATGTAGTTTTCAACAATATCCATCTCAGGAGAATCCTTCTCGAATATCTCGTTACGATGTAACCAGATATAGAAATCCAATCTCCAAAACCAATATCGATTGTCTCCTTGATATGTCAATTTATCATACGGAGGAAGAGGAAAGGCTTCATCTATCTTTTCCTTCAAAGAATCATATAGGCGTTGCGCATCAGGCACCCCATTTGATCCGTCCACTTCATCCATCAACCAATTAAACCATCTGTAATTGGTATAGTTAGATGATGAAACGTACAACATAGATTGCAGCATTTGAAGTTTCTTGAGTATACCGTTATCCTCATTGAGATTCATATCTAGAGCATATCCGTATTCTGTAGGGCGTACGAAACAGATATCAAGAGCCAGACGGGCTTTAACCAAAGCCTCCATAAAATCTTTAATATCTTGCTTATTGACTTTGTTTCCGCTGAATGGCAAATATTCTTCAAATATGCTAAGCAAGTTACTCGGCTTAAAGAATTCGTTAATTTTACAGTTGATTTTTTGCCCTATCTTTCTATATAATACTTGAAGCAGCAAATAAGGGAAGGACAAAGCACATCGGGAATCCCGATTTATCTCACGTTCGTTTTTGGGAGCAATGGATGAAGGCTGTATATCGATGATTGCCACCGCATTATCATGCAGACCATCGTTAATGCCATTGATTAAATTATGGGCAAATATAGTGCTTATATCAGCTTTCATTATTTCATTTTTCCTGTCTCCGATACTCTCGTCTTTTCTTCTACGTATCAAAAGAGTATCAACATCAGCAAGCTTATTCCAAAGAAGCATATACTTGTCAATGTTTTCATCTAGATTACTGAGCAATTTTACCTTAAGTATTTCGTGCTGCTCTAGGTTTTTGCCAGAGGTGTTCATGCGTTCGAAATACTTGTTGAGGTCTCTTGGATTATATCCATCAGGTAGATTTGACATAAAGAAACATAGATGATGGTAGATATAGTATGAAAATGGTGTTCTGTCGTTTACTGTTACCTTATCCGTATCTTCCATAAACTCCTTTATCACCTTACGTCCATTCTGCATTTTCACGTTTTTGAAAGACAATCTGTCTTCATCTTTATGCTCAATGAGACATCTCAGATAAGTATTATCCAAAGGACGAGATGTAAAATCCAATCGTGTTCGATTATTTGCGATAAGAAAACTAGCCCATTCATTACTATAATCCTGCAAAACACATCCCAACAACATCATAACAGTAAAACGCTGCTGACCATCCACTAATTCATTATCTTTTGTGGAAGTCAACATACCTATATAGTAATCGCCTTGTCCGGAGGTTTGGTCATATTCCTTTTTCAAATCCTCCAACAAAGTGATAATATTTTCTGTATCCCACTCAAAGAGCCGTTGGTATATAGGGATTGTATAGAAGTGTCCTTCTTTTGCTATTAAAGATGGCGTATATTTCATCGATTCAAATTCTTAAATGATTCAACAACAATATTCTGTTCCAATTGTTTGCTTATGTTTGAAGCCTTCATTCTTAGAGAACGCATAATGGGTTTCATTTTTTGACGTGGTGGATACGACAGCTCCCGTGCTATATTCCTGGCTTCTGCTAGAAAAAAAGTAGGTGATGTAGCTTGATCTATTATCTGAACCAATTCTGAGTTCCCTGCGTATTGTACAATTGATGATTTAATGGCACGTTCGCTTTCATATCTATGCTGAAGAAGAATTCTCATTATTACAACTAATGCATCAGATAAGTAATATGCGCCAAATTTCAAAAAATAACAAAACAATATACTTACGATAATGTCGCGATACCATTGGTTGCTTCCACTTTGAAAAGAATAATGCAATATTCTAAATTCAATTGTTTGGCAAAACAAATGATATTTGTTTATGTGTTGTTCTACATAAGAAAAGAAATGAGTACCACCTTGAATGGGTTCATTAAAATAGAACCTCTCACCAAATGGTGGAATCTCTTCCACTATTGGAGCTGCCTCATACTCTCTTTTAACCCTATAATTCCCAGAGCTATCATCACAGGGTTTCTTGCGCATCCATTTTCTTAGTCGAAATACATATGTATCCAAAGTACGAACATAGTCAGGTGTAGTAGTCGAATCACTTTGAGAACGTCCATCTTCAATCATTTTGTTCCATACTTCTGCTGCATGCTTGGATTGGAGTTCAAATGTAGATGGTATATACCGTAGATGATGCGCCTTTAAAAGGTCATAATCGGTGAGTTCCACACCGCGTGAGTTCTGGTTGGAGAAAAACGTATATGCCAAATCTATAGATGTGTTTTGTAAGACAAGCACACTGAATTCCAACAGATTCAAAAGCCTATTCAATTGATCATGAATACTTAATCGACGTCCGACATACTCATGTATTAGATGTTTGTTGTAAGCAACATATTCAATTGAGCGCTGAGAAGAAAACTTCTCGTTTAGCAAACTTGTCTTTATACCAAGTTCGGATAGCAACAAGGCAAGCGTTACAAGCCTTTGCTGGCCGTATATAATATCATATTTGCCATTATTGGAGTGGAGGATTATAGTCCCAAGTCGATAAGGGGTAGAAATTTCAGATGATATATGTTCAAAAACATCGTCAAGCAGACATTTTACATTTTCTTCCTCCCAACAGTAGATTCTTTGATAACTAGGAATAGAGAGGGGTAGATGTAGTATGTCGATATATCTTTTCTCAAAAATATCTACTGTCCCATCTTGTTGAGGAAGTGTACCATCACTTAAAATCTCCTGCTCTTCAAATGAAGGAATTTCTGATGTCAAGACGTTGATGAGTTTATCGAAAAGCTCCATCATATAGGATAAGGTTTGATACAAATCCTCGATGGAATTTATCTTCTTCGAATGTTGGCAACGATACCCATAATCCCATTCAGACCAAGTAATTTCATCACAGTTCTGTGTATTATTCATCAAGCGGTCAATGAGAACTCCGTAATTGTTTTCCCAATCGCCTTCAAAATGAAGCTCTACTCTGCCATTCCAATTGCTATCAATTCTGTATTCATAATGAATATCATGATCATATCTTTCGAGAAAAAGTTGGATATAACGACTTGTTTGCCATGAGCCGAGAGGACACTTTGCATTTATTGCATAGGCAGAAAACTTTTTTTTGAGCATGTTAATGCTCCAATCGTTAATATATAACATTTCAATTATTAAGTTTTTATTTTATAATATTTCCACTGCTATGGCAGCGCAGACTTCTGCGTCTGCCAGGGTATGATGATGACTTGTCAGGTCATAACAGCAGCGGGCTACAATAACATCAAAGGTGTCGCTACCTTATGGCCAGACTCGATGCGAAGCGACGCATGTACAGTAAAACGGATAGTCTGAGGTTTTCACCATTCCATAGCAGTTCCTGTTGGAAGTTGAATGTCGGGCGGACATGCAATTCAAAGATGCTGTATTCATCCGTTTGCTCAGTCTCTTATTGCGACTCTCCTCCATCATCATATTCCTTCAGCTCATTGTAAAGGTCGTATATATTATTCTCGAAAGAACAAATGATGTTGTCATTCGTCTTCGGGAAATAGAGCCTTTCCAATGTTCTATACAGGCGAGGTTCACGCTCGTCGCCTTCAAATACAAACAGAATCATAAGCCAAAAGTTCCGCCTCTATATAGTTTCTCCAAATTATGAGCAAAACGAAGTTCCTTGTCCGTCAAGTCGCAAATAGCCTTTATTTCGTTGTTTCTAAGAATAAAGAAGCAGTCAGGACGAAGCAAGTCATTGGAAAGAAGGAATGTGTCGTGGGTGGTTACGAACACCTGGTTGTTGCCATCAAACAATCGCTTGCAAATCTTATAGGAAAGTTCGTGGTGGTAGAAAGCATCAAACTCGTCGATGAAGACGAACGAAGCGTTGTCCATCTCTTTCAGCCAATAATACTGCAACTCCAAATTCCTTGTACCAGTGGATGCAACCCATTGCAATGGTATTCTCACACCATTCATTATGCAGAAGAGAATGTTGTCGCCCTGCGTGTTAGGCGCAAACTCATACTCCTGACCACTTACTTCTTTCAAATAAGCTGCAAAGTCGTCGGCAAGGTTGTTCTTTATGATATACTCTTCCACGTTGCTGCCACCTTCCTTCAAGCCAATGAATTCATGATAATCGAGACTTCTGAAGAATAGCATATTCTCTACGAAATCGCGAAGTTGTAGCAGGGCATGGTCTTTGGGAAGTGGCACAGAACTCAATAGATAGTTTACTATAGAAATATTGTTGGCACTATCTTTAAGATTCTGGATGGCAACGGCGGTCAAGCCGAATTCTTCGGAAATAGCAAGCTCTTCTTTGTCTTTTACGAGAACCTCTTTGTTGTCAATAGTCAGCTTTTCGCTAATAATATCGCCTTTAAGATCTGATGCCACTTTACTGTAACTGTATGCAACAATATGGTCGTCGAAACCAAATGTGTAATCGAATTCGACAGGCTCGCTGTGGCATGAAGCACAAGCATAGTTAAGATAGTAATCTGGCTTCTTCCACTTGTGAGAAAGATGGTTGGCGATGTCGAATATTGCCAATCCGAAGTTCGACTTACCGGCTCCATTCGGTCCGTAGATAATGCCGTTCTTTACAATACCATTACGTACAGCATCGTTATTGAACGTATAATTGCTCGGATGAGACAAGTCCCACTCGATACGATTCTTGAACCCTCTATAGTTCTTAACTGCAAATTTCGTTAACATGACAATATTTATTAGTGATATTTTGACTACAAAGGTACAAAAAACAGCGTATCCGTAAATAAATTACGGAATATATTGCCATATACTGCAATTATTTAACAATCCACATTGATTTATAGCTTATAAACGTCTAAAAAATACGCCAAATCAAACTTTAAAGTTTCTGGAAGATACATCAACAAAAAGAGATAAAAAGCATAAAGGTTCTCCATGAGCATACTGATCGGGTACACACATGACATTGTCTATCGTCACATTATAGTGTATTTCTCTAATCCTTCCATTGTCTTTCAGACGAAAGAACTATTGCTCGGCAAAATTGATGTAAACATCATTTTGCTCTCGCTTAACCGTTCCTTTTCAAGGCACGTTTTCTCGTCATGGCAGAGCTTAAGTAAACTTAGCTCTACTCATCTGGCTTAACGAAAACCTTCCATTCTGTTTCATTAATTAACCGTTCAACTTCGCCTTCCACTCGTGGGTCTTCGTCCTCACGCAGAGAAATGGCCAAAGATAATCTGTCCACCCATTCTGTTTTTGCTCCTATTGCGGTAACAGGTGGGTATTTCCATGCTTCAATCATAATGTTGCCATCAAATTCGTTTGGGCACACCAAAATTCCAGATGATTTGAATTCCCGTAGTTGTTTGACAGGTACCATGACCATTCTTTCTGGATCGGGATTCAGCCATGTGTAATGTGCAAGGGCGTTGATGCCACATATGGGGAAATGGTCGTCAGAAAGCATGTCGTCACAGTAAATGCGTTCTTCCACAGGATTTACGAGGAACGACTGGGCTTGCTTCCACAGTTCCATTCCTTTCTTGGCAAAGTGAATAACCTTCCGCTTAGAGCCTCTAGATACTTTCTCGCACAGCCCCAAGTCTTCGAGGCAAGTAATACCAAGTGTAATGCTTGCGTAGGAATACGGAATTTTGTTCTCTATATCACGTGCAGCCAATCCTTCGATACTCTGTATCTGTAGATGATAGAGCAGCAGGTATTGTGCGACAGGCGTTAAAACCTTAGCTTGTTTGGTTTTACGAATGCGCTCATTAGCCAGAAGCATTGGCAAATGGACGTATTTGTCAGAAACCACGAAATAAACATCTTTGTCGATTAGTCTCTGCCGTTCATAGGCAGGACAAGTTGGCAACAAGAATACGGTTGGAAGCTGAAATAACGAAGTAAGGTTGTTTGCAGTAATAGACAAGCTACGTGGGGTAGCTACTTTATCTTTAGGTTCTGCGAATAGCAATGGCATACCATGAAACTCTCCATCGTAGAACTTGTACGACAACATTTCTCCGATGGTAATACACTTCATCTGCGCCTTGCTTCGTTCTTGCAGCTGTATAGGTCTTCCTAATATGGTTATTTCTTTCATTTTAACCATTATGCTTTATTTTAATGCACCATTAAAACGATGCAGATGTATTTACAATAATTTGAGAAAACTAATGTTTTGGGGACAAAGAAAATTGTGCTGACAATCAAGTTTACCCATTCCCATACGTTTCTACTCCACCAAATAGACTTGCAGTCTACTTATCTTTTTCTTTGACTGAAAAATTAAGGAGTAAGCTCAATCAACTCCATTATATCTAACATTTTAAATCGAACTCCATTGATGGTAGAATGCCAACTTTGATGAAAATGCCCATAAAACCAATGAGTAATCGTATTGCAATCTGTTTTTATGGCTTCGTATATTGCATCCATTGTTTCGCGTTCATTCTGCACATCAGCCAATAAACAATCATCTCTTAATGCCCATAGCTGCAGTTCTTTTTTATCTTGCAGTTCGCAGAACGTTGGTGCTGTATGAGTGACGACCGTGTCAATTTTGTATAGAGATGTAATTTCAGATAAAACCTTCTCATTAAAGACAGGAGCTTCATCATGCCAATAGTTATTGATTGTAAAAGAGTTGTCTGCTATAGTTCTGCCGTCATACCCATGCATCTTACTTTTACCATACTCCCAGGACTCTTTCCTTGATTGACGGTCGATAGATATTGCTCCACCAACACAGAGTATGGTGTGTCCATTGGCCTTAACTACAGAGTAATCAGGAATAGCGATAAATCGTTTGTGGCAGAAAGCCTTGCCCTCAAAATATGCAGGATTGTCGTGATTGCCACGTATGAAAAGGAACCAATTGTTGAATTTGGCTACTCGTTCGATGTTACGTTTAACTATGTTTTCATAATACCCCTTTCTTTCAAAGCCGAATCCGCAATCTCCAGCTACAATGATCAGAGTGTCTTTCATCTGATATTGTATGCACACTTTATTCACGAGGAGATTAAAGTCCCCGTGAATATCTCCACATATGGCAACATTGCGGCACTTTGGGAAATCATAAATATTGGGATATGTAACAGTATTCATCTCAGAAAAGCAGTATTGATAAGTTCAAGGAGTCGTTCGGCATCCAATCCTCTAAGCCCTGCGTTTTTGAAGAAATCGGAATTTGGAAGTTCTCCTACTCTTTGATAAAAGTCATTCATATCGTTTTTCAATTTTTCAGGGAGTGTAAAATGAGAGTCCTGCGGTAGCATAGCAATGAGTCTGAAAACATCTTTCTTATGCTTCTCAATGTCTCGACTATCTACCTGTTCGCCTTCTGCTTTTCTATCCAGCATCTCTGTATATGCTTTAGCTTTCAAACAAATTAGAGCTTCAGGACTAGCTACATGGATGTCGTCAATATTTCTGCTATGCTCAATCGTGAATACATAGTAGTCGTCATCCATTAGAATTGCAGACAGACTGGAGAGGTCTTCTCCAACACTTATCGGCTCTATATGTGCATCTGGCGGAAGGTTTAGAATGCCTGTATTTCTTGCAAAAAGCTCTATTTGCTTCGGGTAAGTCTTGTCTTGAGGATTGGTAAAACGATAATATTCGTGTTTGAATTCGTTTTCACCTTTGCTTCGGTGACCATAATTGGCAGCTTTGATAAAATCCCACAAACGTAATCCAAAATCAGGTGTAAGAGCTTCAACAACAAGTACAAGGTCAAGATCCTTTGTTGCACGAGGATTCATATCAAGTTCTTCTTCAAGCAGATTGCACGCAGCCCCACCTATTAGCACATATTTGTCTTTATAATCATTGAAGTATTCCTTCCAGCGTTCAATTCCAGTTACCATTTCATTTCTTCAATTAAAGTGTCACATTCTAATTGTATTCTTTCATCATCGATTTCTTTCATGCACAAATAAAGCGAAAGTTTGTCTACGATTCCGTTTTCTGACAACAACGTCGGAGAATATTTCCATACTTCGACCTTTATATCCCCGTATTGTTTGCTCATTATTGCGGCATTCTCTTTGGCTTTCAGTTTGTCGATTGCAACAACTGGAGTTGTAGGCTCAGCAAGCATGGTATAATGTCCCATTGCTGTTTCACCAGACATCAAACTTCCTGTCGGTTTTATGTCAGTGAAAAGAATGCGCTCTATAGGAGACGACATCAACGGAAGGGATTTATTCCATAATTCCATCTTGTTCAATATTATTTGGACAGATTTCTGTTTGCCTCCAATAAGTGTAATTATATTATTGGTTTCAAGCCACCTTAGAGCGACATTGATTGTTGGGTACGCTAAACCTACAAGCTCTGCTATTTCTGAAGTATTCAAGCCATCAATCGTACCCTTTTCTAGATGATAGAGTACAAGCATCTGAGCAACAGGGGGCATTTTATTAGGCATCACCTTAGACTTGTTCCTCATTTTGCGCAGCACAATGAGAAGACTAGGAACGAAAACAAGTTTATCTGGCACAATGAAATTAACTTTGGCATGAGTTAGCCTAGATAGATTGTATGATGCAACTGACTCAAGAGCAAACACAACAGGATGGTGGAATACCTCCATCATCTTTGTCTGATGTTTGGATAACTGCATCGGAGAAATGTTATCAAACTCAGTGGGCACCGCTATGGTAACTATCGCCTCCATAAACTCAATATCATAAAGAGTATAGCAGCAAGCAATTGCTAAAGGAAGTTTACTATCATTCTTTTTTTCATGAACAAACATCCTTATTTCACTACCTGTCAGTTCGGCAAGAAAATCTATTACCTTGTTAATATTATATTTCATATTGCATATTATATCAATAGAGATATTTTATGCAAAAGTACATATAATATCTTGATTAACCAAACCTTTTCAATGAAAAGCACTCGACAATTATTAGATTGCTTTGATTTTATGGATTTCAATATACTTTGCAATCTAATTTCAAATACTTTCTCATGCTTTCTTATGAATGAGCAAATGATGTTACCATCCTCCTTTGAGGATAACATTATTGCATTATGACTTTTCACACCTTCGTGTTTCTTCGTAGAATGCCCCAAACGAAGACAGGGTAATCATCCTTCATAATGCCAAGTTGACATCAACCTTATTACCACCATTTCGAAACTTTATAGTATGATTATTAAAATATTATCATACTTCTTTTATAATCTGTGTTAAGACTGAACTGGTTTTTCATGTGTTTTTTCGTCAATCATATAAAAGTCTGTTCCTTTGCAATGCTTTTGGGAGTTCTCCTGCCTTTTCAGAGTATTTCCGAGTATGATAACAAACAAAGGATAACAATTAAATATCAGATTGAAAAATGTCAGGATTCGTAATTTTTGCGCTCGTCCTCACCTTTGTCTATGTGGTCTACTTTGCTGTAATGATCACACTAGACCTCCATGGCAAGAAGGATGAAAAGAAATCAGAAGAAGAGACCTATGATGTAGGGAATATGACCAACGAGGAACAGCCTGTTGCAATAGAAGAACGTAACGACAATCCTGACGAAGGTGATATGACCTTCACCGAACAAATCACAGATGATGGGCTTAGAGTTGTTAACCCAACT
>ULXM01055480.1_pt1 | contig 11054 bp, 10 predicted proteins | sample 1961271 | NCBI WGS metagenome assembly ULXM01 (sample SAMEA4835838, study PRJEB28245) | human gut metagenome | biome: gut microbiome; material: fecal sample | place: Denmark | collected 2008 | reverse complement strand
CTGCACCACCACGGTACATGATTCCCGGAAAACATACGATGGCGGCAGTTCCATTAGACGCAAGCCATGACAGACTATGCATGATAAATGCCATATCAGCTTTACTCTTCGGTGCAAGCACTCCAGCCGGAGCAAATCGCGGATCATTGATGAGCAGTGGATTCTCGTCTCCTGCCCACTTGATAGAATATGGGGGATTAGACACGATCAGCTCAAATGGCTCATCATCCCAGTGTTGCGGACTAAGCAATGTATCTTCACATGCTATATCGAATTTATCAAATCCTACATCATGCAGAAACATATTAATACGACACAGGTTATAGGTTGTGATATTGATCTCCTGTCCATAAAATCCATTACGAATAGCATCTTTGCCAAGAATTTTCTCAGCTTTCAAAAGAAGTGAACCAGAACCGCAAGCCGGATCATATACTTTATTGATTTCTGTTTTTCCTACAGTTCCCAGACGTGTGAGTAGTTCGGACACATCTGCCGGAGTAAAGAATTCTCCTCCAGATTTTCCGGCATTCGATGCGTACATGGTCATAAGGTACTCATATGCATCACCAAAGGCATCAATGGAATGGTCTTTAACATCTCCCAGATTCATTTCACCTATGCCATTCAACAGTTTTACAAGTTTTTCATTACGCTTCGCAACTGTTGAGCCTAATTTATTACTGTTTACATCATAGTCATCAAAAAGCCCGGCAAAGTCGCTCTCTGCTTCACTTCCTTTTGCTGACTCTTCGATGTGACGGAACACACGCTCCAGTGTTTCATTTAAGTTTTCATCATTCGCAGCGTTGGCGCGGACATTGCAAAAAAGCTCACTTGGCAGAATAAAGAATCCTTTTTCTTCTACCAAGCCTTCTTTTGCTTCTTCCGCATCTTCATCCGACATTTTTGCGAAATCAAAGTCGGCGTTGCCCGCATCAGCTTCACCACTGTTTATGTAATCACACAGATTTTCTGAAATATAACGATAGAACATCGTGCCAAGAACGTAATTTTTGAAGTCCCAACCATCAACTGCTCCACGTAATTCATCTGCAATCGCCCATATTGCCCGATGCAATTCATCACGTTCCTGTTCCTTTTTGGTATCAACCATTCTCTTTTCCTCCGTTATCCTCCAACATGCAATCAGAAATATTGCTATACCAAAGCTACTATTTATCAATTATTATAGACAAAGCATAGCATGAAAAACTGATTTTTTCAATTTGTCAAGCCACTGCCAATAATATCTATTACTTCTTCATATTCTTGATTTTGATTATTCTGCAACAACCCTTCCAATAGTTTATCTGTTTGAACACTTATCAATTCATCTCCATCATATACTAAAGTATTCTCATAATTTTCCTTTATGATCATAGCAATGTGGCGCGGAAAACCTATATTTTGTAAATCTATTATAATTTGATTCGTAGTTCCATACTCCAAGTATTCTGACCAATTTGCTCCAGCCGCATCTTTTCCATTTTTTTCAGCCACAAGCAAATAATAATTAGCAAAATAGTTTTTTATTTTAAACCTTAATGCACTATCAATATCTGCAATTAAATCATTTATCACCCAATTAATATGTTCTTTATTAGTATATACAAATGGAACATATTCTCTCTGATGCCATATCTTACCTTTTTTTCTATAGTAATTTATTACATTCCATATTATCATATTTAATGGTTTAGAAGATACCCACGTATACATAAGAACTGAATAATATTTTAATTGTTCTAAATCCTTTAATAAAGGATTGCGTCCTTTTGTTTCTTCCACATCCCACCTATAAATTTGACACATTCTACTCAATACTGTATAACAGCTGTCCGTTGTTATTTCTTCTGGAAATGCCTTCTCCGACGTTTCTAAAATATTCCATATTTTATTTTGGTAAGATGCTTTAATACTGGTACTTTGTTCTAAAATACTTTCAGGTACGACATTATTTTTTTCTATATTTTCTAACACTTTCTTTGCTGTTTCATAATTCTTTTTCATAAAATTGCTCTTTAATATAGAATCTGCTTTAGCAATTTCTTGATAATATATAATATTTGCATAATGATTCCAAGTTGCTACTTCATTACTTGTTGGATTCTTTTTTGTAAATGGTTTATTTAAAAGTGCATTTTCTACGTTTTTATAAAAATTTTCTTCCCCCTTTAAAATTGTTGGCGATATGCTTTTTATATTTTTTGTTCTAATCATTTCCATGTAATTATCTTCTGTTTTCCACTTTTTACTATCTAATCGAACACAAATTATATTTCCAGATAACTCCTTACTTAAACGCCCCGCTCTACCTGCCAAATTCCAAAAATCTATATCAGTAAATTTTGTAGTACCAATTTTATTATTTAAAATGAATATATTTTGTGCAGGCAAATTAACCCCTTCCAATAGTGTTGAAGTGCAAAACATATAATCAATTACTTTTTGTTCATATAACATTTCTATCTTTTCTCTAATTCTTTGTGGAAGCTTTCCAAAGTGAAAGGCAACCCCCTTTTTCAAGCAATCAATTAAGTAATATTCTTTATGCAGATATTCCTCAATAAGCTTTATTACCTCCTCCACTCTAGGATCCGTTTGAATCTCCATAACTCTTGAAAACTCTAAAGCAAAATTTATTGTATCCTCAACACTATTGCAATAAACAATATTTTTTTTGCCAGTGCCAATATGTAACAGCAATTCATTTAAATTATTATATTTTCCAAAAGTATCAAAAACATCATCCTCTCCACTTTCTGTAAACATTTTCTCTCTTCTTGTCACAAAATCTATAAAAAACCTATTCTGTGCAACTGGTGCCTCTTTTATCACCATATGTTCATCTATACTTTTATCAAATAATTTTAAAAATATATCACTATTGGGAATATTGGGTGACGCAAAAAACAACTTAATGCTTTTTCTCTCTGCCATAGATACTGCCTGATAATATAGCGGCGCTCTTGGATCCTTCTTAGCAATAATTTTTTGAGCTTCATCAATAAACAAATAACTAATCAAAGGATTCTTCTTCTCTGATAAATATGCAATCATCCTCTCTGGTGTAAAAACAAAAACATACTTCAAATCATTATTTCTATATATTGTTGGTACATTTGGATGCGTCATTATCCTATATTTATAGTTTCTAATTTCCAACTTTAAACGCTTAGACACTTGATTTATTAATGCCCGTGTAGGAACAAGGACAATTATATTATCTCTTCCCTGTCTCTCTTCAATAATATAATTAATAAATGCATCCATTATAAATGATTTTCCAAAAGATGTTGGTCCCGAAAAGCTAAAGTGATTACTATTTTTAATTGCCTCAAACAAGTGATATTGTGCATCAGTAAATATTTTTTCTGTTCCTGGCACCTTTTGGTATACTTCTTTAAGATCCTTATCTAATAACAGTTCTGGAGTATCATAATATCTATTTTCATTCGATTTAATAATTAAACTTAAAGATGGGAAATTTCCCAACTTAATCATGATACTATTGGATATAAATTTGTAATATTCATTATCCTTATAAAAGGGGTATAAAATACTAACAATTTTATATGCCAAATTTCTACCTGTACATTTTTCATCTCTACTCAAAATATCCGCAAATCTCATAATGTCAAGATATTCTTTTTCCTCAAGTATAATAGTATTAGATTTCTTCAAAAAATATAAACCATAAATATGTTCCGCCTTTTTTATAAGTTTTTGTAAATATATATCCTTTATTGCATCATTCACCAATTCCTGTATAAAATTCATGACACAACCCCCTCCAGTATCTTTTTTCTGTTACTGTCAATGTCTGTAAATGGTACTACATACACATAAAAATCATGTCCCTGCAAATTATATTCTTGAATTTTACTAGCAATATATGTAATACAGCTTTTTACTGCATTTATAATTCTTTCATGCATTAACTCTCTAAATTCCGAATTTGGCATACCCTTTTCAGTTCTATTCACTTCAATTTCAAATCCAATAAATATTCCAAATGCATCATCAACATAAAATTTTTGATTTTCACTTGGGTATATCAGTGATCTCAAAAAATCTTTTTCTTCAATACTAAAAGTTTCCTTACACAAATTATCACTTATCAATGCCTTTTCATAATTTATACCGCTTTTAGATTCACCATGCTCATTAATTTCATTTTTAAATTCATATATAGATTTTAATGCTCTATTAAAAGCACTAGTCAAATCCTTATACATTTTAGCTTCTCCAAATATCAATTGATAATTTCCATCTTTTAATTTCAAAAAATGTACCCCATCCGCCCCATTAACATATAGACTCGTTGATGTTTTTAATTCCAATTTACTCAATATTTTAGGGGCATTTAGTTGAGTTTCTAAAAAGCAGAACAATAATAATTCTCCCAATTCTCCATCATTTTTATAATATTCTTTAAATTTTTCTCTTGCCTTTTTGGACAATGTAGCAGGTCTGCCACTATATCGTCTTTTAACTTCTCGAGAAACAGAATAATCTATCATTGGATCAAGCAACCGTTCTTGCAAAATATTATAATCAAATTCATTTGCATTAATTTTTAATGCATACAATTTTAATCGTTCTCTTTTATAAGGATCTATTTCTGTTTCTAATAATAAATCAAATGAATTTAAAAAATCTGTATCTTCTAATGACATATTCAACTCTATCCACCATCACTTTCTTTCACAAATATATTTATTTTCTTTCCACTTCGCACATTTTCTCTATCATACCACAATATTCTCTCTTTTTCTATCCTTTATTTCCATAGTCCACCGACGATTTAAACCAAAAATCGACCTATTCCTTACAGCATGGATATTTTTCATATTCTCTATAAGGATAAGTCGATTTCATTTCCTATCTTCTACATTTCTCGTTTTCGATTTTTCGATTTCTTATTATCTATCCGTTACCTCTTATATTCTGCTGTTCCGCCATTTGTCTCTGCTGCCTTCCATTTCCTAATTGTCCTTACATACAGGATTAGTCCGATTCCACTGGAGATCACTTCCGATACCGGGAAGGAACACCATGTGTAGTTCAGTCCCAGAAATGAGAATAACCAGAAGATCGGCACCAGACATACAATTTGTCGTTGTAATGACAGAAACAGACTTATGCCTCCTTCTCCGATTGCCTGAAAAAATACCGGCATTGTCAGTGAAAATACTGCCGGTGCAAAACTTGCACCGATAATCGGGAATGCATGTTTTCCAATCTCTATTACTTCGGGGCTTTCCGAGAATATCCGGATCAGCATTTCCGGAAATCCGATAAATCCGATGATCCCCAGCACCATAAATACCAACGATATCAGGAATGCACTTCGCATGACCTTCCTACAACGTTCATAGGCGCCTCTTGCATAATTAAAGCTTAAGATTGGGACAATACAGGTCTGCAGTCCAAAAAGAGGAATGAAGAAAAAGCTCTGCAGCTTATAGTAGAGTCCAAGCACTGTAACAGCTGAGTCGGAGAATTTTGCCAGAATCACATTCAGTGCGAAAATATACACCGTATACAACCCCTGCATGACAATGGATGAATATCCATAGAAGTAAATTCTCTTTGCATAATATAAGATTTCCCGGAATTTCGGCGGTTTCCGGAAGCCCCGCACACCCGTAATAACAGCAGCGAGTACCTGTCCGCATACGGTCGCATAGGCGGCACCTGCCACACCCAGCTGTGGGAACGGTCCGATACCGAAAATTAAAACCGGATCCAGGACGATATTTGTCACTGCTCCGGCGATCTGTGCCACCATTGGCAGTTTCATATTTCCATAAGACTGATGTACCTTCGTCCAGTTTCCTTCAAGAAATGCTCCCAGACTTCCGATGCTTACAATGTTTCCATATATGATCGCATCCGTGATCACCCGCTCCGACGTGGCGGACATCATAACATATGGCCGCATGATCAGCACTGACACAATCGCCAGTACGATCCACGTTGCAAACTCCAGCACCATACCGGTTCCGGCTGCCTTCTCCGCCTCTTCTGCTTTGCCCTGTGCATATTTCCTCGCCATATAAGTATTCACACCGACACCGGTACCCACCGCCAGTGCTATGATGATCAGCTGCAACGGATAGATAACCGTCAGTGCAGTCAATGCATCCTCCGAATATTTCCCGACAAAGAAGCTGTCAACTATGTTATATAATGCCTGAATCAGCATCGCCAGCATAACCGGCGGTGCCACCTTCAGGAGTATTTTCCCGATTCGTTCTGTTCCAAAATAATCATTCTCTGTAGTTTCTGTATGCATAATGCTTTCCCAGAATCCTTTCCTTTACTACTCTCATTCCGTCCTGGTTGTTCTAAGATGCAATACCCGTTTCGCTTTAATACCCTGTTGCAAAATACTGATCGATTCCATTTGCAATCCCGGCTGCAATCCGGTTCTGATAATCATCCGATGCCATCTTAAGATCTTCATCCGGATTCGTCATATATCCCATTTCCACGATTGTCACCGGCACCTGTGCCCAGTTAATACCGCTCATGCTGTCAGTCTCCCATACATATTCCCGTCTGCATCCGGTCGCTGCGGTCAGTCCATCCAGCACGTCTGTCGATAGTGCTTTACTCTGCTCATATAATCCGCCATTATACACATTCGATGCCGTCTGGCAGATGGTCATCGCGCCATTCACCGATGTATCTGTGGAACCATTTGCATGAATCCGGATCAATGCGGCTGCGCCTGCATCATTGGCCATCTGCGCCCGCTCCGCATTGCTGATATCCACATCATTGGTCGTCCGGATCATAAGCACCGTATATCCCCTGCGTTCCAGCTCTGCCTGTAGCTTCAGTGCCACCTGCAGCGTCAGTTCATACTCTGCCAGCCCGCTGGTTGCACCTCTGGTACCTCCGGCTACCTTTGCTTTGGTTTCTGTTGCTCCGGGGCCTACCGGTTCCTGCTCGCTGTTGCCATACTGCTGATGTCCTGCATCGATTGCAATCAACTGTCCATTCCCGGTTACGCCCACGTTCTCGGTTGCCGACTCTGATGCTGCTTCGCTCCCCTCGGTAGGTTCTGTTGTCTCCTCAGTTTCCGTCACCACCTCCGTTGTGGCTTCTGTTGTTGCCTTCGTCGTGGCTTCCGTTGTAACAGTCTCTGTCGTGATTGTTTCATCCGTACTTGCATCTGCATCCTCACTCTTGTTACCGCAGGCAGTCAATCCTAACATTAACGTCAGTGCAACTATTACCCCCAGCATTCTCTTCCCTGTTATTCTTTGTTCGGTTATTCTTTTTTCAGTTATTCTTCTTTCTGTCATTTTCTTTCTAATTTGTACTTTTATGATTCTTTTCTTTGCCAGTTCCAATTTTCTCCGCTCCCTCCACTACCTACTGTTGTTTCTATCTCTTTTGTCATGCCATCTATTTTATCACAGGCTTTTCTCTACCACAAGGCATCTGCATTTTCTTGACATTCCTCACAGAAATGTGTAAGGTAAATGCGCAATCAATAATTACAATATTTCTATGTTTTAATATAAGGAGCGTCTGACTATGAGTGAACGGAACAAGGGAATTTTATTTATATTAATGGCTGCATTCTTCTTTGCGTTGATGAGTCTTTTTGTAAAGCTGGCCGGGGATCTGCCTTCGATGGAAAAGGCTTTCTTCCGGAACATTGTAGCGCTCTTTTTTGCGGGATTTATTTTATGTAAGAACCGGATTCCTGTTAAGGTTCCCAAGGGCGACCGGATCTTCTTATTTCTGAGGGCCTTCTGCGGCTCAGTCGGTCTGATCTGCAACTTTTATGCCATTGACCATCTGCACATCGCAGATGCCAATATGTTGAATAAGATGTCACCGTTTTTCGCCATCATCGCCTCTTACTTTATTTTAAAAGAAAAAGTGGCACCGTATCAGGCAATCTGTGTGATTTCTGCCTTTATCGGTACCTTATTTATTCTCCGTCCCGGATTTGATTCCATGGTGACCTTCCCCGCTCTGATCGGACTTCTGGGCGGTGTCGGAGCCGGAATCGCCTATACCATGGTGCGGGTGCTGGGTGGACACGGTGTCAAAGGACCGGTAATCGTATTCGCCTTTTCCCTGTTCTCCACCATTGTTACCCTGCCGTTTTTAATCCTTGATTTTACCCCGATGAACGGTCAGCAGCTCCTGTTTCTCCTGCTTGCCGGTCTTGCAGCCTCCGGCGGTCAGTTCTCTGTCACCGCTGCCTATACCCATGCTCCGGCCAAGGATATCTCCATCTTTGATTATATGCAGATCGTCTTTTCCTCGCTCATGGGCATCCTTGTTTTACAGGAAGTTCCTGTTTTCTTAAGTATCATCGGATATGTGATCATCATCGGTTCTTCTCTTGCCATGTTTCTGATCCGTCGGAAGAAAGAATCAGGACATAACCTGATCCAGTAACCGCAGCAAAGATGCTTCGAATCGTGCATCATCCTCCGGTGTCCGCTTCGCCGGGCCTTTCAGATGGTGCTTTCCTTTCCCCATTCGTGCCTTCTTGGCAAGATGCCGTTCCATCAGCATCTGATCAATATTCTCATTGGTGTACCATCTTCCGCTCTGGTGAATCGCATATGCACCTTTGCCGAGTGCCATCGCTGCCACTCCGTAATCCTGTGTCACTACCACATCGCCTTTCCGGCATACATTGATCAATGCATAGTCTACGGCATCGGCTCCTGCTCCGATCACTTTGATCTCCGAGTAATCAGACTGCAACACATGATTGGTATCACAGAGCAACAAGCAGGGCAGTCCCTGCTGCCTTGCAATCTTTTCTACAATTCTTGTTACCGGACACGCATCCGCATCTACTAAAATCTGCATCTCACATTCCCCGCTTACAGCTGATATCCCATCTCATACCATTCCTCGCCACCCCAGGTCGAGTTCGCCGGTCCATGGTTCTCATAGCCCATGCCCTCATACATTTTTATCTTATTTTCCAGGCAGGTTAAAATCAGCAGCTTTCTTTTGTTTGCCTTCTCTCTGCGGATATATTCTGATACGATTTTCCTTGCTAAACCCTGTCCGCGATACTCCGGCAATACATCTAATCCAAGCAGCATAACTACCTTTCCATCCGGATCATGCAGTCCCGCATCTGTGAAAAACTCATCCCGGAACTTCTCTTCATTCGTTGCGATTCCGTTAAAAAATCCTGCCATCTTCCCATTTTCTCTATCAATCGCTACCAGAAATAAATCTGCTGCCACCTTCACCCTTGCCCGCATAGCTTCTGCCGAGCAGGCCTCATTCGGTGGGAAACAGATCTGCTCTATCGTAATTGCCTCTTCAATCTCCTCCGGCTCAATCGTTCTGAATTCAAATCGAGTATCTAATTCCTGTTGGTTCATTTTATAACTCCTTTGTACTTTCTTGTGTTCACTGTTCTCTGTTTCATCCCATGTTTTATGACTTGCGATTCAGTATATATCCCATCGCACCTCCGACAATTCCGCCGACAATGTGTGCCATATTGGAAATATTGTCCTTCACTGCGAAGCAATCATAGACCTGCTGCCCGATAAAGATTACGGCAACCAGAATAAATGTAATCGGGATTTCTCCCTGCTTAAACTCCGTAAAAGATGCCAGCAGGATAAACGCAAATACAACACCGCTTGCGCCGCAGAGTGCGATGTTCCAGAAAAATATGTAATTGATCAATCCGGTCGCCAGTGCTGTGATACCAATTACCTCCAGCAGGGTCTTCGACCCGTATTTCTCCTCCAGTATCGGTCCCAGAATCAGCAGGTACATCGCATTTCCGAGAAAATGCTCCCAGCCGCTGTGTCCGAATACATGCGTGATCAGCCGCAGATATGTAAGCGGATTCCGAAGGGACGAATGGTAGGTCATAAATAACAGCTCTGTAATTCTTCCCTGCGTCAGGACTCCGGCCAGTGTGGCAGCGAAGCAGATCGCTACGAAGCTTAAGACAACCGGGGAATTGAATGTGATTCTTAATTTGTGTTTCATGGATGGCTCCTTACCCTATCATCTCATACTGCAGGCATTCATATTTCAGCCGGCTGCCCTCCTGTACTTCTGCCGGCAACAATGCCCGCGCAACCAGTTTCACATCCTCTGCTTCAATATCTGTCCGTTTCAGATTCGCATAATCTCCATCAATTGATACTACTTCATAATACCAGGTTTCCATCGTTCCTGTCTCCTTTCATGCCTGCGTCCGGAAGCAAAGCTCCACGCTTGTCTCTCCCAAATCGCCACAAAATCTCCGGTTATAATATGCCAAAACATGACCGACTCTCTGTTATTTAACTTTTTACTCTCTAATCGTGGCGTAGGAGTTGGTATTGTGCGGATGGTTAAAAAACGCACCATCAACTTTATTTAATCATACTTAAAAACAGCTTCTAACTCTTCTAAAACATCATGATTATCACTATATATAAAGGTTCCGTCACCATCGATTGTTCTTACAACATCAAATTCATTTTCTTTATAAATACAGCGGATAATATCACAATCCGGTCCCATTTTTTTATCTAATATCACACACTCAGCGTTCTTTAAGCACTGCATTATCATTTTGTACTCTTCTTCGTCCGGTATTCTATTATAATTTCTAAAATACAACCTTTTATCATCACCTTGCATGTAAAACGATTCCATTCTCTACCTCTTTCTAATTAGTTTTCTTTCTGCTGCCTGTCTGATTGTCATATATTTTATGCATTATAGCGAACGATGCCAATGTAAAAAATGCACCCGATGCGAAATAATCAATTACCTTTACAGGCATTCTCTTAATCTGTCTGCTCAAGTATTCTTTTTACTTCATTTTCTATGACATTTCTATGACATTTTCTGTGACATTCCTCTCTTCATTATAAGAGTTACTTAAACCAAATTTGTACCTTTAATCAATTCAGTTTTTATCTTCTCCTGACTTCCACACATAGAGCTTTTACATTCAGGAATACTCTATATCTCATTTTTATTCTATGAATATATACTTTCCCTTTCCTTTACCATTCACCGCTTTAACAACTTTC
>ULXM01058634.1_pt1 | contig 11179 bp, 9 predicted proteins | sample 1961271 | NCBI WGS metagenome assembly ULXM01 (sample SAMEA4835838, study PRJEB28245) | human gut metagenome | biome: gut microbiome; material: fecal sample | place: Denmark | collected 2008 | reverse complement strand
AGGATAGTTTAGAGAATGCTCTTAAGTTGCTCAATGAGAGTTCAGAGGTTAATGTCAAGCTTCAGGATAATGTGATAGTTATAGAGTAATCCCTGTGAGTAATTATTATTCACTAAAACATTATATTATGAAGAAGTTTGTTTTGTATATTTTATCTGCAGTGTTCATTATCACTCTTAACAGTTGTGACTCTGAGTCCAATGATGCAACTATAGTTCAAAAAATAGCAGCAGTTTCTACAGAGCCGACAGCAGTTGAGAAAATAGTAAAAAACAATTCATTTATTGACATAGATATCAATCATGCTGCCAAGCAAGCTGCTATGGGGACAAGAGCAACGGATACAGAAGAAATGGCTAAAGCAAAAGCCGCTATATATCGCTTCTATAGTCATGTTCGTCTAAATGAGAGCAAACAGTATGAATGCACTCTTACTTCAGCAAAAGAGATTAATATTTCTCAAAATCTTTTTGAAGCACTACTGCAGAATTTAGAAGCTATGAACTCTTTTATAAAGGAGGCAACAAAATCTGGTCAAAATGTTGTTGCTCCAGAAATAACTGAGGAATACTTAAATTCGCTTCTAAAGTAGTGATAAAGGAAGATGTCTTCTGAGACATGTTTTATATTGCATAATTATTCAAATTTTATCATTAATATCGTTGAAATGATTAAGGATTTCGCCTAAAAAGTTATAAAATAGAACTTTTTAGGTGAATTTTCTTTCAATTAGGGTGCCCTGTTTCGATAATGGCACGTCATAATGGCATATAAAAGAGAAATAATATTCATTAATTAATAATAAAATGCTGTTATGAGAAAGAAGAGAATTCTGTTTTCTACATGCTTGGCATTGATGGTGTCTGGTTATACAGGTAGTTACGCTGTAGCCCAAACTAATGGTGTGAAGTATGAGCAAATGATCAGTTCCAAGCCTTTGACTTCGGTATTGAAAGAGTTGGAAGAGAGATTTAGTACCAAGATTATTTTCTCTTATGAGGATCTTGATGCCTACAAAGTGAATGCTAATGTGAAAGCCAATAGCATTGAGAGTGCATTGAAGCAAGTGTTAGCTGGTCTCCCTGTGACCTATACGCAAAACAATGGTGTCATTTCTGTCAAAGTTATCTCTCCTAATTCTACTGTAGGACAGGCTGCAAAGGTTACGATTTTTGGTCGTGTGCTTGATGATAAGGGTGATCCGATTCCTGCTGCAACTGTTACGTTGCAAGGCAAGAAGGGTATAGGTACAGTTACTGATTTCAATGGTAATTTTACGATGAATCTTGACCAAGGTAAGGGTGAGACCTTGTTGGTTTCGTTCCTTGGTATGAAAACTTCTTCTTATTTTGTTAATTGTCGTAAGAACGTTAGCAATATTACAGTTACATTGAGCGATGATAAACAGTTGCTTGATGAGGTTGTAGTTATTGGTTATGGAACAGCTAAGGCTAAAGATTTGACAGGTTCTGTATCTCGTCTTTCTGAGAAAGATGTGGAGATGGCTCCAATGACTTCTAATATTGCCAGTATGATTCAAGGTAAGGCAGCTGGTGTCAATGTCATGATTTCCAATGCTTCTCCTACTTCTCCTGTTTCTTTGGTTATTCGTGGACAGGCTTCTCTTTCTGGTGATGGTCAGCCTTTGTGGGTGATTGATGGTGTGCCACAGTATTCAGCCAGTATTTCAGGTGATGTAAGCAATACTTTGTATAATTTGGATTTGAATGATGTGCAGAGTATTGATATTTTGAAGGATGCTTCTGCTACTGCTATTTATGGTTCTCGTGCAGCAAATGGTGTTGTTATTGTTACTACGAAAACGGGTTCTGAAGGTATGAAACCTACCATCGAGTTCAATGCTCGTTATGGTTGGCAGGAACTTAATTCCAACGATATGAAGACTTTGAATGCCGAGGAGTATAAGACTTATTCAAAGAAAGCAAATTTGTTGGAGGCTTTCCGTAATGGTGGCATTACCTATTTTAATAGAAAATACATGGATTTGAATAAGTTCAACCTGATTAATACCAGTCAGTGGGATATGACTGATATAGATAACTTATGGTTGCCAAATGCTTATTATAATGGTCATGATAACTATTGGGATATGATGACCCAAAGTGCTGCTGTCCAAAACTATAATATTTCTATTCGTGGTGGTTCTCCCAAGACCTCTTACTATGCATCTGTTAGTTATAAGGATCAGGATGGTATTGTCAAGGGTAGTAATTCACGAACCTTTGGTGGACGTTTCAACTTTGAGTCAATGGTTTCTGATAAGTTGAAATTTGGTATGAATATGGATGCTTCTTCCCGTAGTGCTAATCAGAAGGATAATATGCTTCATCGCCTGATTAAAATGCGCCCTGATTATCCAGCTTACAACGAAGATGGTACTATCAATACGATTGACTTCTATACAAAGAATCCTCTTGTAGAATTGAAGGACTTGAATTATAGTGTTTCCAGAAATATCAATGCATCTGGTTTCTTGGAGTATAACATCTTCAAATTTTTGAAATTCCGTACCACTTTTAATGCCCAGTATGGCAATGCCAAGTCAGAGAGTTTCACACGCCGTTATTATGATTCTGACACAAACTCAGGATCTCAGAGAGATACACAAAACTATACGATAGTATGGGATAACTTGTTGACTTTCTATAAAACTATGGGCAAGCATGACTTGCAAGCCATGTTGGGTCATTCCGTAGAACATATATCTGCTGATTATATGTCAGCTTCTGGTACTAACTACCCTGATGATGACATTTTGACCAACTTAGGTAGTGCTGCCAAAAGAAGTAAAATGAATAGTAACAAGAGTGCTGCTTCTTTGGTTTCAGTCTTTGCTCGTGCTCAATATAAGTATAACGACAGATATTTATTAACAGGTACTTTCCGTACTGATGGTTCTTCTCGCTTTGGTAAGGATAACCGTTGGGGTTATTTCCCTTCAGTAGCTGCAGGTTGGATTATGACTGAAGAGGAGTTTATGAAACCTCTGAAAGATGTCGTAAGTTATTTGAAGTTGAGAGCTTCTTATGGTTTGACAGGTTCTCAGAACTTAGGCTATTATGACTTTACCAGTTATATGGGTTCTAATATGTTCAATAAGCAGCCTGGAATTTATCCATCATCTTTGGGTAATAACACTTTGCAGTGGGAATCTCAGACACAGACGGATATAGGTCTTGACTATGGTTTCTTGGATGACCGTATCCGTGGTTCGTTTGGTTGGTATCGTAAGTATGTTGATAACTTGATAACAAATCGTCCTGTTCCGATTTCTTCAGGTTTCTCCTCTGCTAACCAGAATATAGGTGCCATTAGTAATACTGGTATTGAATTCGATATTACTGCAGATATCATCAAGAATCATGATATGACTTGGGAGGTCAACTTCAATGCAGCTCATAACCGTGGAATCTTGGAGAAGTTGAATGGAGTTGACAAGTACTTGGGTGGTACAGCCAATGACAACTACAAGATAGAGGAAGGCGGCAAGTTAGGTCGTTTTTATGGATATGTAGATGCAGGTCGTTTGTATGAAAATGGCGAGGAAGTTTGGGCATGTAAACCAATTAATCCTTCTACAGGAAAACCAACCAACTATCGTGTTACTTCATGGACAGAAGATGTAGGTGATGTTTATGTTGTCGATCTTGATGGTGACGGAAAGATTACTGCTGATGGTGACCGTACTTATATAGGTGATGCCATTCCTGATATGTTTGGAGGTTTTGGCACTACTTTGTATTGGAAAGGCTTGATGTGTAATTTGACATTTACCTATTCTATAGGTGGTCAGCGTTATTGGAGTGATGAAGCTTCTACATTTGACGGTACCAATGTGTATAATGCATTGAATATAGTGAAAGATAGCTATACGATGGTGGGTAATAACAATCCAAAGTATCCTGTAGTAACTCACTATGGTATGGGTCAGAATAGTGTATTTACAAACCGCTGGTTGCATGATGCTTCTTATATGCGTCTGAGTGCCTTAAACCTCTCTTACAAGTTCCCTGTGGAATGGTTCCGTAAGTCTGTGGTTAAAGGAATAGAGTTGACATTCCAGGCAACCAACTTGTTTACCATAACGAAGTATCCAGGCATGGATCCTCAGGGTAACTTCAAGGCTAGTGCGGGATTGTATGGATATGGTACAGATTATAGTACTTATCCTTCTGCAAAGACATTTAATGTAGGCGTGAAAGTAACGATTAAATAAAGAAACAATGAAGAAAATTAAAATATTCAGTTTGTTGCTGGCTGGAAGTTTGTGCTTTACAGCTTGTGATGACTATCTTACAGAAACTCCAAAGCATTCCTTGACTACAGATAATGCAGTTTTGGATTATTCTGGTGCAAAAAATGCTGTAAACGGCATTTATGGTGTATATGAGACTGGCGGTTCTAATCTGGGAGGATTTTTGTATTCTTACCTTCAGTGCATGGCTGGATTTTGGACATATAGCAATGAGATGTATTCTATGAGCTATAAGCAGAGTTCAAGTACTACTGCCAGTCAATGGTCTCAGTTATATGATATTATTAATGCTTGTAATGCTGCCATCAATGGTATAAACAAGCTGGATGACAGTTGTTTTCCTTCTGTAGCTGACAAAAACTCACTCTTAGGCGAGGCTCGTTGTTTTCGTGGTTATTGTAATTTGGAATTATTGTGGCTCTATGGACATTGGTTTGACAAGGCTGATTCTCCATACGGTATCATCTATCGTGATAAGACTTCTGAATTATCTAACTTGATGGTGGGCAGAAGTACAGTTGGTGAGAGTTATCAGTATATTCTTGATGACTTGGAGTTTGCAGAACAGAATGCTCCAGATTATACCACTGCATATCGTATGAATAAACTCTTTGCCAAGGCTATGCATGCAAAGTTGTTGCTGGTTCGTGGATGGGAAGGAGATTATGCTAAAGCTTTGACATTGGTCAACGAATTATTGGCAAACAATTCTGGTTGGCAGATGGAAACCGATTTGGCTAAACTTTACGAAAATGGCTGGGATTCCAAAGAAAACTGTTTCTCACATTATTTGGGTGATAATGCGGATTCTTATTATGGTATTTCTGGTTCTGAATTTATATACTCATATGGTTTATATTATAACAATGAGTTTACAGATTTGGTTCAGGAATGGCTTGATAATGATGCACGCCATGATGTGACTTTTGGTACCGCTCGTGCTCCAGAAACATGGGATACCAGTACTAAAGACAATATCTTGACCAAGCTTTATCATCGCGGCCGCTATGCAGGAAAGAATGATATGTATGCTACTTATCCTATGCGTTATGCCGAGCTATATTTGATGAAAGCTGAATTGTTGGCTCGAACTAATCCTTCTGATATTCAGGGTGCTTTGGCTCCTCTGAATGAGATGAGAGCCAAATACACCAATCCTGTAATGGAACCTGTCACAGGTATCAGTACACATCAGGAATTGATGGATGCGATTTTCAAGGAATACGTAGTGGCTTTGTTCATGGAGAATGAAACCCCTTGGTTTGCATCTTTACGTTTCGAGCATGATGGAAAACCATGGATTTATACATTAAAGCCAGAAGTCAATTTCAGTGAGAATCAGTATTGCTGGCCTATTCCTGATGATGAGATTCATGCTCATAGCAATGTTATAGAGCAAAATCCTGGACTTGAATAATAAAAATAAGTAATAAGATAAGACAATGAAGAAGATTATATTTAGTATGTTAGTTCTCTTTGGAGGATTGATGGCGTCATGTAGTGATGATATGGATTTGGTCATTCCTCATGCCGATAATATCACTTTTTCGGAATTAGAGATTCCAACTCGTTTCTCTCATGTCATTCCTGACAATGGGTTCTCCGTTGCGGGTATGAATTTCAATACAGTGAAGGCTGGTAAACAATTGGCAGGTGGTTTCTGTTATAGTAATCGTTCTTTGCGCTCTTTCACGTGGGGAGGTGACGAGACAGCTGTTGACTCTATGCGCTATAGTGTTTGGTCAACCAAGCCTAATAATACAGGTACATATTTGGTTTGCCATATCAATGGTGATGATGCTTACTTTACTTTGGACAAGCCAAAGAAGATTGAGTACATTCTTGTATCTAATACAACATGGGATTATCTTGCTATGACTTGTGGTGATACATACGGAACAGCGGAACAGCCTATGCTAAATCCTAATATTCCCAGCAAACCAAAGGGAATTTGGCATACATACGTTGAAGGCGGTGTAAGGAAGTTTGGGAAAAATGACTATTTCATAGTTACAGCTAAGGGGTACCTTGCTGGTAGTGAAACAGGAAGTGTTAGTTTCGACTTGGCTTGCAAGAAAGGACATAACGCAGACCATCCTACTTGGGATTATATAGTAGCTGATTGGATGAAGATGGATCTTACGGCTTTGGGTACTGTTGATAAGGTTGTATTCTATTTAGATTCATCTGATAAGGATGAAAATGGTAAAATGCGTACACCTGCTTGGTTCTGTCTTGATGGTTTTCAATTTGCAAAGTAATACAACTAATAATATCAATAAATGATTAGTAAAAGAATATTTAGTATTGCATTGACATGGCTTGCCGCTATGTCAATGCACGCAGGAACTTATACTTTTAAAATTGCTCATCCGGAGGAAGGAGCAAAGTTGAAGTTGACTTGGTGTGCATCCAATGAAATAATGGATGTAGATGTAGTGAATGGTGTAGTTACTGTAAAAAAGGATGGTTTCACTCCACAGTACGTACAGGTACGTTATGGTAAATCTTTCAGTCGTAATTTATATCTGGAGTCAGATAAAGATCTGACTGTAGATTATGATACAGAATCTCGTGTTTTCAATTGTACTGGTGATTTGGCATCTGTCAATAACTATTTGTTGAAAACTCGCTTTGTATTTCTTGGCTTTAATGATTTTGGCAAGGATGAGGCTGCTTTTATCAAGAGTAATGATAGTGTATATGAGGCTAACTTGGCCTTATTGAAAAAGGCGGGTTTACCTGCTAAATTCACTAAGAAAGAACAAGAACATTTGAAATTGCAGTCTTATTCTAAGTTCACTTTATATAAGTCATATTATCCTTATATTCATAAATTAGAGTCATTTGTGCCTTCTGCTGCCTATTATACCAAGTTGAAGGAATTGGCTGTTATGGATGGTAGTTTGTTTGAATATCCTGAATACGGAGAGTTTATCACGAATTCTATTTTGTGTCAGATTTTTAAGGGTGGTGATAGAAAACAAGAATTTATGAACTTCATGGATGCTCATGTTGCAGATGCTCAAGTGAAATCTTATGTAACTAATGCTTATCTTTATGGTGTGGTTTCTGGTTCTGGATTGGATGGAAATGATGAAGTAATTGCATACTTCCACAAGAATGTAACAGATGCCAAGAATATAGAGAAGTTTGACAATTTGTGCAAGCAATGGGAAGCTTTGAGAGCTGGTAATCCTTCACCTTCTTTTAATTGTCCTGATATCAATGGTAAGATGGTTTCCTTGGAGTCTCTGAAGGGTAAATATGTTTATATCGATGTTTGGGCAACATGGTGTGGTCCTTGTCGTGGTGAACTTCCTTATATGACAAAGTTGGAGGAAGCTTATGCTGGAAAAGATATTCACTTTGTCAGTTTGTCTTGTGATCAAAATAAACAGGCTTGGGAAAAACGAATCCAGAAAGGAGATATGAAGGGCATCCAGTTGCACATGGGCAACAAAGATGAGTTTATGAAAAAATATCTTATCAATGGTATTCCTCGTTTCATCTTGCTTGATCGTGAAGGAAAGATTATCAAGGCTGATGCGCCAAGACCATCAAGCCCAGAGACTTCTAAGCTTATTGATGAATTATTGAAGAAATAAATACAATCTCTCTCTTGTAAAACAGTGGTTTTGAAAAATATTATTGGCACGGCTATCTGAGAAGATGGTCGTGCTTTTGGCTTTTATAGAGCTGCGCGAGCACTTAATCTTTCTGGCTGCTTATTGGTACACAATTCTTCTGTTTCTGCTAAAGTGAATGGATGGAGAGGCATCACATCATTTCCTTCTTAAACCAGAGTTCAAATACACAGTCGGCAAGAAAAACACCCTGCTTCTCGATGTAGATAATCTCTTTGTCAATCAGAGATTTCTTGATGCGGTCTTGCAGACATTCTTCATTCCCTTTCTTCTTGATTTCTGATGCAAAAGTACGCAAAAAAAATAAAGTTCACAAGTTTGTGGACCACAAACTTGTGAACTTTAATATTATTTTGGAAATCAAGAGGTTACAAGCTATATTTATCTTTTAAATGAATATTTATATGTGGAAACGCGATATAATACTGAATTGCTAAAATGAATTATTTATGATAATTTAAGTACATATGGATATTGATGTTGTTTATGCAAAAAGGTCAACTATTGGTTGTCCTTTTGATGATAAAAAACTAACACTTTAACATCTTGCAATATACAAAGAATGTTTTGGTTACGAGTGCAAAGATAAATCTATTTTCCGAAAAACATATAATTTTGTTTGCTTTTAAGAATAATGGTTAAAGTTAAGTTGAAATATATTTCATTTTATAGTCATTATTTTCATGGTTTAATGCAATAATTTAATGGCTCATTCGTTTATATAGAATATAAATTGTATTTTTGGCAGACTATTTGAATTATGAATAAAGATATTAATCGTTTAAAAGTCGTTTTGGCAGAAAAGAAGAGAACAAACAAATGGCTGGCTGAAGAATTGTCCAAAGACCCAGCCACAGTTTCCAAATGGTGTACCAACACATTGCAGCCAAATGTGGAGACACTTGTTGATATAGCTAAATTGTTAGATGTAGAAATTCAAGAGCTTTTTTGGCCAATATATAAAAAATAAATGTATATGGACATAATTTTATTAATAATAGCGATTTGCTATCCTTTTATATTTAAATATATTGAGCAGTATTCTTTGCAAAAAGGGAAAATGCTGCTCAAAAGGAAGATGTTCGTGATATTCAATACGAATCAAAAAAGGAGAAAATATCGCAACTAAAGAAAGAGATTTCATGACTATGTCGTAGAGTATATGAATCAGGCAAAGAATACGAAACTCCACCAAGTGGCAGAACTCTTTGGCATCAATGAGCTGTTACTAAAAGAAATCATGTCTTCAGCCGTTACAGCAGACAACTTGAACTCGTATAATCGTTTTTCGAAGTTAACTGCAACTATAGACAAGGCTAAGGCAAAACAATTCTTTGAAATGACAGAAGGTACAAAACTGCTTCCATTTAAGGTAAAACCAAAAGCGGAATTGTTTTTGCAAGATTTTATATTAAGCAATGGCAACATGGATATTCCAGAGTTTGGCCGCAAGTTGACAGACATAAATGATGATATCCATATCGTGGAGTTTGCTGACACTTTAATGACGATGCATAATGGCATATCTGTACTTCTTTTGGAAAAAGAATGTATAGAGAGGTTCGGCGAAGAATATTCAGCAATGTCTGTATCTGATTGGTTCAAGGTGATATATTCCTACGTGAAAGCCAAAACACATAGATATGACTTAAAACAGGACGAAATTGTTTATTGGAATGTTGCAGAAGATAAAACGAAATGAACAAAATAAATAACATATACGAAATTCTTTCTGGAGGTGAGCGTGTCACCTTAGAATGTAAAAAAGCTACCAAGGGTGTGCCTACTTCGCTTTGGGACACTTATTCAGCTTTCGCCAACACTTATGGCGGAATTATTCTCTTGGGTGTGGTAGAACACATGAACGAACAAGACAATAACAAACGTTTTGAAATAGTTGGTGTTGAGGATGCCGACAAGATTCGCAAGGACTTGTGGAATACTGTCAATAGTAGAGAAAAAGTCAATATCAATCTCCTATATGATGATGATATTCAGACTATAGATATTAACGGCAGAAAAGTTATTGCTATTAATGTGCCTCGTGCAGACTATACTGTTCGCCCTATATATATCAATAACAACCTGTCAAAAGGTACTTTCAAACGCAATCATGAAGGAGACTATCATTGTACGGAACAAGAACTAAAGATGATGCTTCGTGATGCCAATGAAGCTGGCAATGATGGTTTGTTGTTGGAATACTATACGATGGATGATATTGATATTCCAACCTTGGAGCGATTTCGCCAAATGTTTCAGAATTTACATCCTGAACACCAATGGAACTCGTCTGAACATAAGGAGTTCTTGATAAACTTTGGCGGCTATGCGAAAGATCGTAGAACAGGAAAAGAGGGATTGACTATGGCTGGACTTTTGATGTTTGGAAAGGGACTTCCTGTTCGTGAGCGTTTTGACAATCTGCGTATGGATTATATCGATAAGTCTAATCTGATTGGAGACCAACGTTATAGCGACCGTCTGACATACGACGGTACGTGGGAAAATAACTTGTTCAACTTTATCCGTATCGTTATTCCGAAACTGACATGTGATTTACCTCGCCCATTCAGTATGGAGGGTATGGTGCGTAAAGACGATACGCTTCAAGCCAAGGCTGTACGTGAAGCTGTTACCAATATGGTCATCCACGCTGATTTCATGGTGAATGGGGTGCTGAAAGTTGAGAAATATGATGATTGCTTCGTACTGACCAATCCTGGACTTTTGAAACTACCTATTGATCAGATTTATAAAGGTGGAGAATCAAAAGCACGTAATCAGCGTATGCAAAATATGTTCCGTATGATAGGATATGGTGAGAATTTAGGCTCTGGCTTTCCTCTCATTTTAAATGCGTGGAATGAAAAGCATTGGCTCAAGCCAGAATTATTGGAACAGTCAGAATTGTTACAAGTAAAACTGACTTTACGTATTCAGAATGAGCCGATAAATGAGCCGATAAATGAGCCGATAAATGAATCTCTATCCAATCGACAAATTGCTATAATTAAGGCTATTCAAGAATGTCCATTCCTTACAAGGGATGAATTAGCCCAAAAAGTAGGAGTGTCGCTTGCAACTTTAAAAAGGGAAATAACGATTTTACGAAAGAATTGCTATATTGGTCGTGATGGTAGCAATAAAAATGGTCAGTGGATACTTTTAAAAGTTTGAAATATCCATTGCCATTTTATCTTGCAAAACTGCGGTTATAAGTATTTCCACCCCACGATGGCTTGCTCCATCTCCT
>ULXM01045550.1_pt1 | contig 11221 bp, 7 predicted proteins | sample 1961271 | NCBI WGS metagenome assembly ULXM01 (sample SAMEA4835838, study PRJEB28245) | human gut metagenome | biome: gut microbiome; material: fecal sample | place: Denmark | collected 2008 | reverse complement strand
GACCGTCAGGTTCTTCCTCAGAGGTCTCCGTGCCGGTGATATGTCCACCGCCGATCTCCACATTGGAGAAGTTCGGAATGTCAGCCGCGCCTTCACCAAGAGCCGTATAGCCCATATAGGACTTGAGAGCGTCCGCCGCCATATTGCCGGACATGACATCCCCAGATCCCGCACCGCCGGTGGCAATCCGGCTGATAACGTTATTGGCAATATCGCCGCCCTTGGTCACAGAGGCACGGAACGCCATGCCGCCAACGCCGCCGCTGCCTGTGCCGGTGGCGTTTCGGTATGCGCCGTTATAGAAGCTGCGATTGGCAACACCGGCCAGACCACCTTGCAGGAAGGTATTGCTGTCACCGCCACTGCCACCGGTGCTTCCGGCTCGCCCTGCATTACCGCCTCGACCACGGCCGGCAACACCACGGGCGGCGGCGATGCTCCGTGCGGCCAACATTACCTCTGCCAGCATGGAGCCGCCTGTATGCCCTACGTTGATGCCCAAGCCTTGCATGAAGCTGTCGATCTTCTGTGAGATTTTCAGAAAAGCTACCGCGCACAAGAACCAAACGAACAGGTTTCCAGCTACGCCTTCTTTTCCAGACGCTGATACCTGAGACTGCACATCCGATTCTGTCAGCGCAAAGACGGGGATCGTGAGCGCACATATGACCAGTACGGAAAACACGACCCCTGTGATGTATTTCATTTTTTGATTCATGATCGTCTCCTATAGGGATAGGGGGTTTGCCAGGAAGGTTCCCACCATAGTGATGAACAGGCGCAGGCACCATGCGTTCATCAGCAGCAGGAATATCTGGCCGCCGAACATCCGGCACCACGCCTTGAAGATATTGGAGGTGGTCTGTGCCGCACCCGTAGCAAAGGCCACAGGCGCCGTGAATACCAGAACGCCCAGCAGCACATAGCGCTCCGCCGCCTCAAACAGCAGCTTGATATAGTTCCATGCCAGTATGAGGACGAGGATCAGGGCGATAAGGGCCACGGCGCCATTGGCGCAGACGCCGATGATAGTAAGAATGACTGAGTTGAAGTCGGCAAAATTCAATGCGGGCAGTTCGGACGACATGATCCATGCGTAGGGTGTCCCGCCGATCTTCAGTATCAGCTCCACAATTTCATCCGCGAAAAAAGCCAGCAGGATGAACAGCACAGAGCGGATCGTCAGCTTTATCGGGTCTTCCGCTTCCACACCGGCCACAAGACCATAGTTCTTGAAAAGCTGCCAGATCAGGTTCAGCAGAATCATGCCGATAGCCAGTGCCACAAAGATGTTGTACATCGTCTCCGCGGCGGGGAAATAGCGCAGGAAGGTGCTCATATCGCAGCCCAGCGCTCCCAACACAGAGGTGTTGATAAGGTCTAGGCCGTACATGACCTGTTCTGCGATCCATTCTACAGTGCCATCTAATATGCCCATAGCACCACTCCTTTCTCAGTCGGGCAGCGAGGTGTTATCCGTTCCATCTGCCATCCGCGAAGAAGGGCGTCACATAGGACATGATGAAGCCCAGACCGTTGAGGATCGCCCAGGTGATGATGATACGCTTGAGCCATGCGCGGCTTTCATCCACGGTGCGGCCGCTGCGGGAGAAGTTCATCAGCAGCAGAGCCACCGACGCGGTGACAATGGCGGCGATAGTGGAGATCAGAAGGATTTGGTTATAGACATCCTTCATGATTTCATTGGCCTTCTCCCATACAGTCGCGGCAAAGACCGGTTGGCAGAGCATAGCGGCCATGGTCACACCCGCGAAGGCCGCGTATAGTGCCTTGCCGGGACTCGCCCTGTGGAGATGTGTGTTGGTCAGGTCATGTTTTTTCACTCGTGATACCTCCTGTGATACAAAATTGTGGAAAGGGGCGGCCCTGAAGGTCGTCCCCAGCAAACTGCCCAATAGCCCGGAAACACAAAACACCACCCTCGAAAGGATGGTGTTCTGTGTAACGAAAGGAGACTTTACAGTTTTGGGCATGCTTAGTATATCACACTCAGATTTGCACCGAAATCGCAAAACCGTGCCAATGTTGTGGCGGGAGAGTGCCGCCCAATGTATAACACAAGATTTCTTTATGTCAATGTCCTATATAGAAGGTCAAGATGCTTAATGTTCAACCAAGAAATCATTATTTTTCGTCAATAATTATCTTTCCTCTTTCTTCATGGTATCCAGTGCTGCCGATTAGATCAGTAATCTTGGTCTCCAGCAGGCTTTGATTATCGTTGCTGATTCTAACACAACCATATGTCGGGCGTAGGGGGTAATATGGCAAACTTGAGTTTGTTGCCGGGGAGCCACCATGGATCATTATCCCGCTTCTTCTAGAGTCAATGATTGCACCCTGTACACCTATCATACTTACAACCTGGTATGGACCATAAGAATCTGTCTCTGCGCGATGGCCATCTAAGACTCCGGTATAAGTCCCCGTCGGCGTATTGCCGTTAGTAACATACATGGATGCGTTTGAACCGGATCTTCCCAGGCATTCTACATACATTTTTCGATAACCTCTTGCGTCATAGAGTGCAAGTGTCCCTTTGTTGTTCCTATTTTCAGGGAGCGAAATGTCAATCTCCCATTTTCCATAAACAGTATCGCTACTTCCGCTCTGCTGTGAAGCCAGCAGGGTTTCACCATCTTGTGCATATACCCTCACAAGTGTATATACGGGGCCCCATTGGGAAAAGTTTATGGTATAGCTTTGAGGAAGTGTATTGACACCAGGAGGAATAATAACCGTCTTCGTGCTTACTTGAACAGGAACTTTGTTATATACGAGGAATATTTTAGTTACATACGTCCTTGCGGAACCGGTATCAGGGTTTTTATATGTGACGCTCAAGTTTTCGGACTCTTCGAGTCGCAGTGGAGTGGTAGTATAGTGAATATTGCTAATTGTTACGGCGCTCTGTGCGGCATAAGAGTCTACTTGTCCGCCAATGGCCGCAGAGACCTCGCTAGTCCAAAATGTCGATAGATCGACGTTATTATTCGCAATAGTTGCTTCAACAAGGGCCGAAAAATAGTTCTCGGAAGGGGCGGCGTTCTTTGCGGTGTAATTCCCGTGTTTGATTACATCGTAGGCAATGCCTCTTGCAATATAGTCAACCTTATAGGAATCCATGTCACAAACAATTTCTTCAAGGAGTTCAGGTTCCAAGCGATAGACATCTGCCATTAGCCCGAAAAAGCTTTCATCTGCACCAGATGTATAATCATGCCTTTCGATGAAGGAACGAATAATGTCCGGTTGAAACATTGGCGGTTCGGTAAGCGTATTGTCTGTTAGCCCTTCGAAACTCTCGGTATCATTGAAACTCATGATTTCATCCAAAATTTTGTCTAGCACACGTGATTTTGCCGCATCATCTTGCGAAAGCGCCTTGCGCTGCAAAACGCTTTGCTCAAATGCATTAAAATCATCATAGGATTTCCCGTATACAAGAAGCATCACCGCTATGTCAAGTTGATTTTCAGGACAGCTGGCCATAGCTGAGAGAATACCCTCTGGATCTGCATCAAAGGCATTCGCAAGTTCTCCAGCGACACGTTCACTCTCTGCACCATCACTGAACTCGGCCTGTGAAAGTAATTCACTATAGTTGATCTGTGGGGTAGTTCGATTTTGGCTGGTATACGCTGCGGCAGGAATAGCACTACTTAAGGTAACAGCTATCACAAGCACGCAAATTGTTAACCAAGTGGCTACTGTTTTTTTCATATCCGTACCAATCCTTTCTTCAATATTCGACTTCTACTTACAAATCTCCTGATGTAGGTATTCCTACATCTTCAATTGTTTATTGATTTAGGTGAATAAAACATTACACCTTTGATGAATTATTAATTACACATAGCCACAATTTTTAACTAGTCAAATGCGAAAAATCAGAAACAGCGCCGCCTATTGTGAAGGCGCTGTTTCTGATCATCTTGACATAGCTTTGGAGATGCTCGATTTTAATCGGTTTTATAGCGTAATTTCAAGCCAATACAGATGCCGTTGTTATGTAATGGCAATGTCGCAATATTTATTCTCTTAAGTAAGTGAAATTATAATATCCGCTTACCGATTAGCGTAGTATCATTGATTTCAAGGGGGCAAATATTACACAATTTGAAAAATCGTCACTTGAAAATGCGGCTGTGAATATCTGACATGTTTGGGCGCATATCTGGAGAATGCCTTCTGTCAGACACTACCCAAATCGTTCTTACGGCAAAAACAACACAACACCATTCCACAAGATGGTGTTGCTTATATTATCTTAAAAATAAACCGTACATCTTCTGCATAAGAAGTTATTGTTTCGTGCGTATCTATGCATTGTTAGCTTTGCCGCTTACCCTTCTGCGCAAACCTCTCCCATAACGTCAGACCTGTTTTCTCTACAATAGCGAACCCGAGGCATCGATATCCAACTAGAGTTACGGAAACGGGGGTAGTAACTGATGTTACGGATGTGCAGCATCTTTTTTTGATGATCTTTTGCGTGTTCATCGACTAATGCAAGATATATACTTTGATCACAGCAACATCAAAACGGTGGCCTGCATCACAAGGTTACGATGGCAAATTATAAAATGTGATTGATGAAAAGAGAAATTTACAGTATAATATGATTGTAATTAGTGCTTGCACGGAACTCTTAATAAACGTAGTCACATAAAATTTCTAGTTGAGTTAAGTGCAATTGTTAGACCTTAAAGAATCTATTAGGCTAATGACACCATATACATATTCAAAATTCGTGGTCTGTAAGGGATAGAACGCTATCGTCTGAAAAGAGAAGGAACTATATATGTATACTATATTTGATTGGGAAAATGAGGGAAAATGTGTTTTCCATCTGAACAATAATGCTTTAGTTGAAGCAGCCCTATTTGAACATCATGATTCAATTCATCTTTGCGTTCCTACGCAAGTCGGATGTAGTATGGGATGTAAGCATTGTGCTACCACTTATGCGCCAATTCCATACATGAGAAATCTCTCGTCTACTGAACTCATTGAAATGATTGAGGCAATAAAAGAACGTGTGCAATGCAAGTCTAGCCCGCTAGTATTAAGCTTTTCTGGACATGGGGAACCGATGATGAATTGGTGTAATGTTCATAAATGTATTAGCAATTTTCATGATAGTTTTTCAAACATCTATGTTACGAGCATAGGCGTAATTAAAACAATGAATAACATCCTGTCAGATGCCGATTTTCACCCTGATATTTATTTTTCAATTCATGGATCAAGTGACAAAGAGAGAGCTCTACTAATTCCCGCTACAAAAAACAAGGCAATTGCTAATTTACAACATATTATTGACTTTGGAAAAGCTTATACCCAGCAGGGTGGACGGGTCATCTGGAATTATATGATATGCAACATTAATTCGTCAAAAACCTCCCTTGAGCATCTACTTGAACTTTGCACACATATTGATTATCCTCTTGAGCTTCGTTTCACTAAATATATTGATATCCACGAAGATGAGTCAATCTATGCGGTTGAGGATAATATTAGCAATCTTTTCTGTCAAAGGATACTGCTAGAAACAAAGCCGAATATTTGCGTACGCTTGTCTAAGTTGGAAGGAGAAGGTTTAGGGATTGCTTGCGGCCAAATGAGGGCTTATATTCAGAAAAACAAGTTAACAGATTAAGTGAGGTGACAAGCGATGAAGTTTTTGATCAGAAATATCCACATTTTTTCTACGGACGGGGAAGAAAGCATCTTTAATTTCTCAGAATCGCTGACCTTTATTTATGGCAATGTTGGCGCAGGTAAGTCAACATTGATTAACCTAATTATGTACGGGTTAGGGGGTAATCTTATTTGTACTCCAGCCGTCAAAAAGTGCCTTAAAGCCGTACAGTTGGAGGTAGCATTAAATGGCCGTCCTTTCAGATTTTTTAGAATGGCAAACTCCAGTCGCATTCAAATTGATGATGTGCTACGGAGTCAAAAGATCAGCATACCACAAAACCAAATATCTTCATTTTTATATAACCAATTCTCTCTTCCTGATCTATACCTTGCATTAGGGAATATTGAGGATAAAAAGATTAAATTGTCGTTTGCTAATTTCTGCTGGTTTTCTTACTTGAAGCAAAGTGAAATGGATAGCAGTTTCTTTCATTTAGACAGCGATAGCGTTTATAAGCAGAATGCTGCGATTAATGTTTTATTCTCATTCTTTGAAAGTGGGTTCTTAATCGATCAAAAGGCAAATCAGCAGTATCGTGAGCTAAAACGGCGTATACGCCGCTTTGAAGAAGGTGGCGACGTATTCAAATACCTTGAAAACATATTTTGCAACAATGATAATTCGAGTGAAACTAGTATCGGTGCGGCAATTATGCGACAAAAGCAGCAGATTGCAAATGCCCTTTCTAATTCTACCCATTATAGCCGTGACGATGTATCAGATCTTTTGAATATGCAAAAGCAACTAGATCAACTTGAGCTTAAGGCTGCTTTTGAAGTAAAGCGAGATAGATACTATAAAAAGCTCACGTCGCTTCAAAGAAAAATGGATGAATCTGCCAACAATGCTCCTATTAAACAATCAGAAAGCAATTCGAATGTTCAACAACTTTATAGTCTATTCTTGGATTGCTTAGTTAATATTGGATTTCAAGGGGTGAGCAAATTTGATATAGTCCGTATGGATGCAAAGACTTATATGCCGATACTTACTAATCCATATGAAAACAGAGAGGTTTCTTTTGAGAATTTAGGCAGTGGCGGAAAAAAAACAATGTTCAAAATTTGTTTTGCTTTGGCGGTACATAGATTGCAACATTTAAAACCGGAATATAACTATCTTCCCTCTTTCCTAATTATTGATACACCAATGAAGAACATTAGTGAAAGAGAAGACTCCGTAATGTACGATAAATTTTATCACTATCTATTCGAACTCTTTTCAACAGAATTAGCAGATACACAATTGTTCGTTGTTGACAAGGAAAAACATGATTTAGCAGATTACCGTTTTTGTGAGGATGTTGTATTGATGCGGATGACATGCGATGACTGGATGAATCCTCCGCTATTCAAAAATTACAAAGGCTTATAAGAGGTCGCTATGGATAATATCACGAAGGAAACATATGAAACAATCCAAAAGCTCATCCTTGAGTCGGAGTGGGGGAGGACAATAACAAATACAGCGTTGTATAACTACTTATTTAGCGAAATTTATGAGTTTTTGGAAGGCTGCAATAATCGAGACGAAGATAATATGCTTGAGGAAGCATCTGATGTTTTGATGATACTGCTTTACATTGTGATTAAAAATACAAGGAATTCGCAGGCTAATCTGATTGAGGAATTATTATTTAGAACCAATAAAAAACTACATACGAGATATTCTGTTTTTTTCGAAGGCAACCAAGATGGAAAAGAAGAACTCCATTGGGTTCAAACTAAGTATTTAGAAAAAGAAGTGTTACATTATCTTTTTTGCCCAAATGCTAATTGCAACCACTATGCAAAGACAAATCGAGGCAATATGGTTGTAAATGGCAATCAAGTTAAGTGCCTTACATGTGGATATACGAGTTTGTGCAGCAGTAATAACATTATTTTATATAAAAGTAAATATCGCAGAAAACTTATGGATTCATTAGATAATAGCTATATAGGTTATATCAATGGCACACATAGTTTTGCGGATGATTATTTAAGCTCTCAACACGAAGAATATGTTAAAGTTGTTCGTTATTGGGCTACTAATAAGGCGGGAAGTCTTGCACTGAGAGATTATTTTGCTTCTAAGCACGCTGTCCCTCAAGAGACTTTTGATGAATTTTTGATGTCGCCTCTTCGCAGCTTTATGAATTCTGAGTTGAATTACCAATTCAAGCCAATCCGCTCTACTATAAAAATCTACGATCTCATAATCAAGCTGATCAACACCAACTACATTGAAATCAAAAAGCGGTTTTGTGGGAATGAGAACTCAGAGTATTGCGAAGTATGGATGAGCTACATACGACAGTTAATAAAGCCTATGGAGCTACCCATTTCAAATGAACCGTCTGTGGGAAAGCCTCCGCTCCATTTGAATGGAACAATAGCTTTGTTGAAGGAGAGTCAAGTGGTTATCTCCAATGCGTATATTTTGTCTATGGATGTTAACAAGAAAACAATTCCTGCCTATCTAGTTTTCTATTCGGGCAGCAAAGATGGAAATGGTGCCATTTTATGGACAGATATAGCAAACTGCAAACTGAATTCCCAAGTAGGTCAAGTTCTGATGTCGACAGTTTTGAAGTTTAACTTACAGCATATAGGTAATCTAAAATGTGTATTGCTAAATAAAAAGAAGAACTTAAACCAAGAGGAACTTTTAGCGTTCTTAAAAGACCTTTTGCCGATGATTGATTCAATAGAATCATATTCAGTTTAAGATACAAGCCATAAAATGGATTGCAAGTTAGAGGAGGCAAAAAAATGATTCTCTTCTATGCATTTGATAGGGAAATGCTAAACGCAGCAGGCTTCTTAGAAAAAGATATTAGAAGCCGTAACGCTATTGAAATGGCAATCGAATGCGAACTGAAGACGTTGGTCTTTATCATGCCTTTAGATGAGCGGGTTGTTATTTCTCCCTCTTTTCGCTTTGAGTCTGAAATGTGCCGGAGAATTTTAATGCGCAATCGAGAGTTTATAGAAAGCGGTGTTATCGCCGAATATAGGCGAGAAGCCAGCATAGAGGACTTTTGGGCCAAAAAAAATGAAACTTATCGTGGGGCGATGGATATCTCGGGGGAATACCGCAAAGTGTATGGACAAAAAGAAATTTATAACGAGGTTTCGTCATTGTGGATAGATCGTGTTCCTAAGCAAAAAGTAATTGGTCAAGTTAGTAGAGACACCTTTATGCTGAATATTAAAGAACAAGGCCGGAAGTACAATGTTCCTACTGAACAGATAGATAATGTCCTCAAAGTAACAGATGAAACAAGAGAGGATACGTTCTTGTGGGAAGTTGAAGCGTATATGCTAAGTAAATATGGCATATCAGATGATATAGTACGGAGACTAGGTGTCAGGGAGGCGATGAACCTTAGTTATCTGGATGTTTTTGCAAGTCAGGATTTCGACTTGTGCAAGTCTAGCTTGGGACTAGCAAATATTGAACATATGAATCCGTCCTATGATATGCTGCGGATAAAACCGATTTTGGAACGGTTAGGCATCCTAAAAGTAATTACATCTTTACCTGCGGAAAGATTGTTGTATATTCGAAGCAATCCGGAAGTGCAGGCTATTTTAGAGGTATTGCGTGAGCATATAATTGTTAAAGACGAGTCCCTTGTAACAATCTGTAATGCAGTTAATAATACCGGTGAACTTATGTCATTAATCACAAAACTTATGATACATACCTCGGGAGACACTAATATGAATACATTTTCTGAGCAAGACGATATGTTAAAAAAGAATACTTCTCGGATACTCCATCTGTCCGATCTTCACTTTACCGATGAAAAGGCGATGACTAGTCACTATTTTTACTTGAAACTTGACCTAACAAAGAATTTTCATATTTCAAAGATTGACTACCTCGTCATTTCTGGAGACGTGTGCAACATACCAGATAAAGACCTGTATAAGATTGCTCTATCTTTTGTGCAAATGCTTTCCAAAGATTTTGCTATTCCTGTTGAAAACCTCATCCTCGTTCCTGGAAATCATGACTGTGATAGGAATACATCTAAAAAGGCATATGACAAAAGAGAGCAGAATATCGTTGATAAAGATGTATATGATAGTCGCTATAGCTCATATAGTAAATATTTTTATGAGCAAATCAAGAAAAAGCCATATCCTATGAAGCCTATCGACCAGTTTGAAGATTTTGTTTTTGCTAGTGATGGCCTCTGTTTTTTAGGGCTGAATTCTTGTTGGCAAATCGATCACAAGAATCCTATGCGATCTTCTATCTGTATAGAAGCAATTCAAAAAAGTGCTTCTGTTTGGCTCGATACTGAGGACTATGTTAAAATAGCCGTTTGGCATCATCCGCTTTCAGGATGGGCATCAATTCAGGATACAACTTTTATGGACACTCTAGCTACAGCCGGTTTTAAGGCTTGCTTTCATGGACACATCCATGAAGCTAAAAACGAACTTTTTTCTTACGATGCGCACCACAGCATTAAAATGATAGGCGCGGGCACATTTGGTGCGATACAAAAGGATCGTGGTGAAGGAATTCCTCTCCAGTACAATTTGATTGAGTTTGACAAGGAGCGACGGCATTTAATAGTTCATACAAGAAAGCGAGAAAAGAGTGATGGGATGTGGCAAGCAGATGCGAGATGGGATAATAAAAATCACAATCCAAAATCATTTTATACTGTAGACTGTAGTACCTAATATCTTTGTATTATGAAATAGTAGGTTTGGCGACTTTTCAAAGCCATGTGCTAGACTGAAAGGGCTGCTGCGGATTGGCCTTTCTTCCTACCGCAAGACAGTTGATGTAGAACACGTTACAAGACAGGACGTTTTGTGAATTCGACATCAATTATTACATCCAAAGGTTTTCATCTTACATTGAATGATGAGTCTGTAAAAAAAGTATACACTCAGAAGCTTTCAAGTAGCCATATGAATGTTCGAACTGAGCGCCCCATTGAGCACCAATACTTCACTCCATATCATTGGTGTATTCAAAATCCTGAGCTAAATTTTGAATATAAAATCTTTTGGTAAATGCTTTTCACGTTCTGATCACTATTATCCGTTGTTTGAATTGTTCGTAGTAAACGTTAGGCAAAGCCAACATTTCTTTACCCTTAACTGACCGCCTATCTTGCCGCTGATAGACGGTCAGTCTAATGCATCATAATTATCATGCGGGCTTAGAGGCCAACCTCCGGCACAAACTTCTCCAACAGTGCCAGACTCTCCTTCGACGAATACCCCCACAGCACCGAACTCAGGGCATCAATCGCCATCTGACGCTTGCGGAAGTAGGTGCGGTAGCTGATGTCCCGAATGTGCGGCTCCAGCTTTTCGATGATCTCCTGCGTGTTCGCCAACTGCTGCGGAGACAGATAGGTGTAGTACAGCAGCCAGTAATAGCTCTCGCCATACTTGTGCTTCGTCCGCAGCAGCTCCACGGAGGTGTCCAGCAGCTTCAGCATTTTGTAGCTGCGCTCGATGCAGCGGGCATGGTCCT
>ULXM01053878.1_pt1 | contig 11242 bp, 5 predicted proteins | sample 1961271 | NCBI WGS metagenome assembly ULXM01 (sample SAMEA4835838, study PRJEB28245) | human gut metagenome | biome: gut microbiome; material: fecal sample | place: Denmark | collected 2008 | reverse complement strand
GTCCATGGCTTCTCCGCACGTTGCAGGCGGCATGGCCATTGTGCAGCAGGCACTCAAGGCGCGCGGCGTGACCGATGCGGGCGAGCGCAAGCATTTGACCGACACCCTGCTCATGAGCACGGCACACATTCTTTATGACGAGAACGGTCATGCCTATTCTCCGCGCAAACAGGGCGCCGGCCTGATGAGCATTGCCGATGCCGTGAATACCAAGGGCTATCTCTCCGTTGAGGGACAGCAGCGTCCGAAGCTTGAGCTGAAGGACGATCCGGAAAAGACCGGCGTGTATACCATGCGCTTCACGGTACATAACACCGGCGACGAGACGCTCTATTACAACATTAAGCCCATCGTCCTGACGGACGGCACAACGGTCTATGAAAACAGTGATAACGAGAAGTTCGTGACCTCGAGCGAGAGCGCCATTGAGCTGGCACACACCTTCACCACGAACTGCGAGAACAACCGCGTTGCAGTAGCTGCCGGCAAGACGGCCGCAGTCACCGTGACCGTCACGCTGACCGATCCTTCTCAGATGGCCGCGTTTACCAACGGCGCGTTCGTGGACGGCTTTGTCACCCTGACGCAGGTGGACAAGGACGGCGGTGAGCTGGCCGATTCCATCGATCTGGGCGTGCCTTTCCTTGCGTTCTACGGCGACTGGACGGTTGCGCCGATCATGGACTCTACCGACTACTGGGAGACTCTTGACGGCTCGTCCAGCAAGGCGCAGGCGTATATGAACACCGCATTCTCCTCCTCCAGCGAGAACACGGTCGATACCTACATCGGCGAGAACAGCTACGCAAAGGTTCCTTACCTTGCCGACCGCAACGCCATTTCGCCTAACGACGACGACTTTAAGGACAGTCTGACGGGCATCTACACGGGCCTGCTGCGCAACACAAAGAGCTTGAAGTATACCATTACCGGTGAAAACGGCGAGGTATATTACAGCAAGGTCTGCGAGTATGTTGCCAAGTCCATTTACAGCTACGACTATTACCGCATCACGCCCGCAGGCGTTGACGTGGAATATGACGGCATCGCGCCGTGGTACGGCACCGATGCGCACAATTCCAAGCTTCCCAATAATACCAAGGCGACCGTCCGCATCGAGGCGACCCTGCCTTACGGCGACGGCGGCAGCAAGAACCTCAAGAACTCTTGGGAATTCCCCATTACGGTCGATACCGAGGAACCGGAGGCCAAGAACCTGAAGGTCACCGAGTCCGAGGGCCGCTACTACCTGAACTTCGACGTGACGGACAACCAGTATGTCGCGGCGGTCATCTTCTACAATGTGGCCAACCATGAGATGCTCTACGGTCAGCAGGGCTTCGGTGAGATGAAGCCCGGTATGACCAGCCATGTCGAGCAGTACGACGTGACCGGCATGGGCGAGACCATCGGCATGATCGTGCATGACTACGCCGGAAACTCCAAGAGCTATAACGTCAAGGTTCCCGGCAACCCCGACGATCATGCGACCATCGTCCCGACGGACATCCTCTGGACGGAAAAATTCAACGACGCATGGCTCCCCGACGGTTGGAGCGTTGAGTCCAAGAGCGGCTCGCCGAATACCTGGTATCGCGGCGAGGACTACGGCGAGGACTACACCGCCTCCATTGACTACGACGACGATTATCAGCAAAACGAGTGGCTCTATTCCCGCACGACCGATCTGAGCAGTGTGGAGACCGAGACACACATGATCTTTGATTTCTACACCACCTATTGGTATACCGTAGAATACAAGCACTGCAACCTCTTGGTCATGGCCTCCGACGACGGAACGAACTGGGAGGAGATCTGGAACCTCCAGCGCGATTCCGGCCTGTTCACCGCGTGGACAAAGACGCAGGCTAAGGTCACGATCCCCGAAAAGTTCCAGAGCAGCAAGAATCTGCGCTTCGCGTTTGTCTATACCGGCAAGGGCGGCTCTGCGCTCGACCTTGACAATGTCGTGCTCTACTCCGATGTCCGTGAGGATTACATCGAGGTCGATGCCACGGCAGGCGAGGGCGGTACCATCACGCCCGAGGGCAAGACGCTCGTCAAGAAGGGCACCAGCAAGACCTTTACCATTGCTGCAAATGAGGGTTATGAGATTGAGAACGTTCGGGTCGACGGCGTCGATCAGGGCCCGATCAGCTACTATACCTTCGAGCGTGTCGGTCAGGATCATACGATCTCCGTGACCTTCAAGCAGGCACAGACCGGCGGCGAAATTGCGCTCTTTGACAACAATTTTGATGCTGCCGACTTCCCGGGACAGGGCTGGACGGTCAAAAAGACCAACAGCGGCTATTCTTGGCATCAGGCACGCAATACCTATGTTTCTACCGGTACTGCGGACATGCAGGCAATCGTGGATCCCGACGAATACGATGGGGAGGACTGGTCCAGCGGTGCGAAGCAGGATGAACTGCTTATCTCCCCTGTGGTCGATCTGACCGGCAAGGCGGCGAAGCTTTCCTTCAATTACGGCTTTGCCCGCAACGCGCTTTACAGCGGCAAGATGACCTTTACGGTCGAGGCCTCCACCGACGGCGGCAAGACCTGGAGCGCCATCTGGAATGCGAAGAACGACGTGGAAAACGGCTCCGGCTATTTCCAGACCGGCCTTGCCGAGATTGACGTTCCCGCAGCCTATCAGACCGCCGGAGTGCAGTTCGCTTTCCGTTACTATAAGCCGGTAGCAACCGACGCAGGCTATGTTGCAATTGACAACGCCAAGCTCACCGTGCCCGGCACGGCCTCCGGCAGCATCGTTCTGACCACGCTGGCAGGCGAGGGCGGCACGGTCTCTCCCAAGGGACAGACGCAGCATGCCGCAGACGAGGCTGTCAAGGTCACGTTTACGCCGGATAGCGGCTATCAGCTCAAGAGCGTCAAGCTCAACGGCCGCACCGTGGATGTTTCCGCTAACGCGCTTGACCTGACCATGGATCAGAGCTACTGCGTGAGCGCAGAGTTCGAGACCATCCCTGATGTGCCGACGGTCTACTTCGAGAACGACTTCGAGTCCATCGCGGGCGACACCTTCCCGTTCCACGGCTGGAAGGTCAAGACAACGGACAGCACAAACAAAGGTTACTTCACATGGAAGCAGTATGGCTACTACGGCTCTGCATGGAGTGACTCCATGCACGCTTATATCACCAATGACTGGAATGGTGTCAAGCAGGACGAGCTGCTGATCTCCCCGGCGGTCGATCTGTCCGGCACGCGTGATGCGGTTCTGAGCTTTGAATATGCCTACGGCGTCTATGGCGCAAAGAACAAGACCTATACGGCGACCGTCGAGGCTTCCGTTGACGGCGGCCAGACGTGGAAAGCAATCTGGAACTTCCAGGATAGCTACAAGGGCCAGAGCGGCAGTGTCATCACCGGCAGCGCCGAGGTCAAAATTCCCGCCGATTACGCCGTGAGCGGAGCACAGTTTGCGTTCCATTATGTGAACAAGAACGACGATATCGGCCAGCTTGCCATCGATAATGTCAAGCTCAAGGCCGTGCAGGACGGTCCGGTCGCCACGCAGTACACCATCACCGCTCAGGCGAGCGAGGGCGGCACAATCACCCCGAACGGCGAAGTCTCCGTCAAGGAGGGCGCGTCCCAGACCTTTGAGATTAAGGCCGCAAGCGGCTACGAGATCGCAGATGTCCTCGTGGATGGTCAGAGCGTCGGCGTGGTAGAGACCTACACCTTCGAAAATGTCACGGCGGCTCATACCATTTCCGCCAGCTTCAAACTCGGCGCGGTCGAGTTTGACAACGACTTCGAGCAGGACGATTTCCCGGGTCACGGCTGGACGGTCAAGTCCACGCACACCGACCCCGCCTGCACATGGTATGTCGGCACGAACCGCAACCTGAACACCACACGTCAGGCACGCATCGATCTGGATTATTTCTATGATGATTCCGGCGATAGCTGGAGCGTCCACGAAGTGCAGCCGGCAAGCACCGGCAGCGATAAGGCGCAGGATGAGTACCTCATCTCTCCGGCGGTCGATCTGACCGGCAAGAGTGCGACGCTGAGCTTTGACTACCTGCTCCATCGTTCCACGCTGTTCCAAAGCATCTATAAGTTTACGGTCGAGGCTTCTACCGATGGCGGCAAGACCTGGAATGTCGTCTGGAATGCGGCTGAGCTTCCGAACCCCGGCGGCTGGACGCTGAAGGGACCGGCTGAGATCACTGTCCCGGAGGAATATCTGACCGCAGGCACGCAGTTTGCCTTCCACTTCGCAAAGAAGGCTAGAACGTACTACACGGACAACGATTGCTGGAACGCCATCGATAACATCAAGCTGACCTACGGTTCCTCCTATCCCTGCGCCGACGGCCATACGCTTGTCGCGCACGCCGAAGAACCTGCGACCTGCACGGAGCCGGGCAAAAAGGCTTATTGGAGCTGCGAAGTGTGCGGCAAGCTGTTCTTGGATGCCGAGGGCAAGAACGAGACGACCGCCGATGCACTGGTCATTCCGGCAGCGGGTCACAACCTCGATAAGCTTGAGGGAACACCCGCGACCTGCACCGAACCGGGCAAAAAGGAAGCATGGAAGTGCTCCGTCTGCCAGAAGCTCTTTGCAGATTCTGAGGGCAAGCATGAGACGTCCGAGGACGCTCGCGTGATCCCGGCCAAGGGCCACAACCTTGAGGGCGTCGCAGAGATTCCCGCAAGCTGCACGGCCACCGGCACAAAGGCCTATTGGAAGTGTCTGAACTGCAACAAGCTCTTTAGCGATTCCGAGGGTAAGAACGAGACAAGCTTTGAAGCACTTACCATTCCGGCCAAGGAGCATTCTTTGACCGAGGTCAAGGAAGTTCCCGCAACCTGCACCGAGAGCGGCAAGAAGGCCTATTGGAAGTGCGAAGTCTGCCAGAAGATTTTCAGCGACTCCGAGGGCAAGCATGAGACGACCGAAGCCGAGCTTGTGATTCCGGCTAGCGGCCACAAGCTCTACAAGATCGCTGGAAAGCCCGCGACCTGCAATGAGCCGGGCATCAAGGAGCATTGGCAGTGCTCCGTGTGCAAGAAACTGTTTAGCGATTCTGAGGGCAAGCATGAGACGACCGAGGCTGAACTCGTCATTGAGGCCAAGGGTCACAAGCTGACCGAGGTCAAGGAAGTCCCTGCGACCTGCACCGAGAGCGGCAAGAAGGCCTATTGGAAGTGCGAAGTCTGCCAGAAGATTTTCAGCGACTCCGAGGGCAAGCATGAGACGACCGAGGCTGAACTCATCATCCCGGCTGTCGGCCACGACTTCACCGTCAAGACCGTCAGCGAAAAGACCCTGCGCTCCGCTGCGACCTATGCGGAAAAGGCGACCTACTGGTACACCTGCTCCGTCTGTGGCGCGCTGAGCGACACGCTGTACTTTGAGGACGGCGAGGTGCTCAAGCACGAGATCAAGGGCGACGAAAGCTGGACGAAGGGCACAAAGACCGGCCTGACGATCACTGTGGATGACGAGTCCGTCACCGGCGTACAGATCGACGGAAAGGCGCTCTCCGACGCGGACTACACGCTCAAGGGCAAGAAGCTAACGATCAAGGCCGAGGTACTCGAGAAGCTGTCCGTCGGCAAGCACACCGTGACCGTTACGTTTGAGGCCGGCTCCGCCGAGTGCAGCCTCACGGTCAAGGTCAAGGCTGCCACGCCCACGACCGGCGATGAGACGTCCATCGGTTGGCTGATTGCGCTGACCGCGACTGCCGGCTGCGGCATCATTGCACTGATCCTGGTGCTTGTGATTCGTAAAAAGAACTCGCATAAGGACGAAAAGTAAGCACTGACTACTAATGAATGAAAACTGCACGGGATTATCCCGTGCAGTTCAGCCCGTCAAAGCCCCCCCGCTTTCGCGCAGCGAAAGCGGGGGGTTCTCTTGCAATTTGGGGAAAAATTAGCGAATGCAAGCCGGAAAAAGGAGTTCCTCCAACTCCAATTTGCCAGCTTTTTCAGATTTATGGCAACAAATTTAAGCCTGACCCATCTGGTGACAGCGGCCAAGCCTCGGTGATGTGTATAACGCATCGCGTGTTTCTCTTTCGCATCCGCAAAGGCCGCCTTGGGGATGATTTTCGTCGTTCTCATCTTCAATGGGTTTCTTGCTCAGCTTTTCTCTTTCCACGTTGACCTCTCTGCGCAGCTGTCCGGAGTAGGCCTTTGCCGCCTTTGCCACCTGTTCCTTCCGGAACTTTTTCTTATTCGCGCTGGCTTTGATTTGGGTTCCGTCAATGAAAATTGCGCTGGGATCCAGCATCCTGTTGTTCAGTGCCTTGTTGAGAATATGCTCAAAAATTTCGCTGGTCAGTTCATCTGGGAAGCGCTTGCAAAAAGCATAGCTCACCGTCGCAAAGTGGGGAATCCTATCCAGTAATCCATACCCAAGAAACCAGCGGTAAGAGTTTGTATCCTGAATCCTTTGGTGGGTCTGCCGCAGAGAAGGAATGCCGAACAGGTGCTGAATGAGCACCATTTTTATAAGCACAACCGGATCGGTTCCGGGGCGGCCGTTGTCATGGCAATAGTACGGGTCAAGTCGTTCATACAGCCATTCATAATCCATGACCTTTTCTATTTTTCGCAGCAGATGGTCTTTCGGTACCAGTGCATCCAACTCTACAATGATTGGCTCGCGCCGCGCGTCTCTTCTCCAGTCTTCCATGAAAACACCCCTGTTTCCTTTATTATACCAGAAACCTGAGCGTTTTTGTAGTTTTTTGACAAGCTGAGCCCACGGCAGTTTTGCCGTGGGCTCAGCCTTTTTATTTTAGCGTGTCTTGCTTTCCTTCTTGCGCTTGCTCAGAACGATCACAAGGCCGACTACGATCAGAACAACTGCGCCGCCAATGACAAACCACAGCCAAACATGGCCGCTTGTCTCAGCAGGGTGCTCGTCGATGACGGGCGCGGTGTCCTTGACCGCTGCGTAGGCAGGCTTGCCGACATCGGCATTGCGGTCAAAACCGGCGGGCGCATCGCCGCCAATGTCCGCATCATCCAGACCGGCCAGCGCAGAGCCGACGTGCAGCTCCACGACCACGTGAGCTGCAGTATAGCCGTCAAGACTGCCGACCATGATGTTGCGCGCTGCGTTGCTCCAGTCGTTCTGCTCGCCGAGGTAGCCGACGGGCACGCTGCCGTCATAATACGTCGTTTCCTGCGGCGCAGTCGTGACCCATTTGCTGCCGTCGAACAGCTCAAGGCGGATGTTGAAGTTGCGGTCGTTGTAGCGTACCCAGCCGTTGTCGCAGTATTCGTCCGCAGACAGGAAGCTGTTGAGATCCTTGTTTGGCATTGGAATAGAAAAGGTCGACGGTATTGGCCGTGAGGTCGCCGTAGTTGACGGCCGTGCTGGAGACGTGGAAATAGTTCTCCTCACCGCCGCGCAGCACACCGAGATCGATGTCCACTGGGACCCAAACCGCTGCCTGACCCTTATAGGGCTGAAGCGAGGTCTCAAACCAGTTGCCGTTCACGCGGACACGCAGCTTGACGTCCTCATTGTCCTTTACGTCCTTCACGGCCGGATTTTCCTTGGGAACGCTTGTGCTGTGGGAAACGGGCAGTGCCGAGCCGCCGCCGACAGACATAGGGGTTATCCTGCACAGTGAGCTTGTTGCCGATGTGCATCTGCACGCGGAGGCGCGCCTGCGAATAGCGACTGAGGTCGCCGAGCACCAGATTGCGAGCGGCATTGTACCAGGTGTTGTTGTCTCCGAACAGGCCAAGGACCGTGTGCTCGTCATAGGCGTAGCTCTCGCCGGAGGGCACGCGCACCCACTGCGAGCCATCATAGAATTCCAGCACAAGGTTGATGTTTCTGTCCTGATACTGGGCGAAGTTATTGTCGCTGTAAGGATCATTCGTCAGGAAGCCGTTGAAGCCCTCCTCCACGCGCGTGGCGTAGAAGTCCACGCTGCTGTCGGTGAAGTTTCCGTAGGAGACAACGTTCGTCGTCAGGCCGAAATAATTCTCCTGACCGCCGCGCAGCAGACTCATGTCGATCGGGCAGGTAACCCAGTCGCCGTTGATGCCGACATAGTCGGAAATATCCATCCAGCGCCATGTGCCATTCACGCGCATCCAGAGGATCGGCGTGCCGCCGTTTCCGGAGCTTTGTGCCGCGCCGGGTGTGGGTGCGGTGACGGTATGGTCGGAACGGCTGCCGAGGTGCGTGCCGATGTGCACCTGCACCGTGATTCGCGCGTATTGATAGTCCGTCGTCTCGCCGAGGAACAGGTTCTTTGCCGCGTGGCTCTTGCTGCCGTCTGCACGGCGGCCGAGCTGATAGGACGCGTCGCAATAGGTCGGATTGGTGCCGGTCAGGCTCTCCCACGCCATGCCGTTTTCGTCGGTCTTTACATACAGCGCATCCCCCAGATACCAGCCGGCAAAATCATAACCGTCCTTCTTCGGGTCGGCGAGTTTGACTGCCGGAGCATTCCGTAGCTTCTGCTCGGACACTGTGCTGCCGCCGCCAGAGTCAAAGGTCACGGTGAACTCGTCGAAGGACCACGGAAACACACCGCAGTTTTCGATTGTCCCACCAGAAATGGCGACGATTGCCGTGCTGTTTTTGCCATAGATCGCATTGCCGAGACCGCCCAAGTCCACCTTGCAGTCCTTAATGATGCCGCCGGTCATGGTGAAGCTGCCGTTTTCGTATATATTCACCGCACCGCCGTTTGCCCCGGCGGTGCAGTTTTCAATCGTTCCGCCGTTCATCACAAAGAAGCCGCCTTGCTTAATAAATACCGCCCCGCCGTCATCGTCGGCTCTGCAACTGCCGGTGATGCCGCCGTTCATCATGAACTTATGCCGTTGCCGGCAAGAGGGACAGCAGCATACAAAGCGTGAGCAGAATCGTTACGAGTCTTGCGTTGATGGATGTTTTCCTGTTTGCTCCTTCCTGCGGCCTTCACCGCATTTAATTATCTCATTATACCATAGGCGGGAGAGGGCTTAGAACCTTCTTTCCCAAATGTCCATTGACTCTTCGGAAAACATCTGTAAATAAAATTCCTTGCAATTGCCGGATTTTCTCGATATAATAAGAAAAAACAGATTGGAGTTGAGAGGATGCGCTATATTTCCTGCTGAACGTTGGGCTGACAGGCAGAAGCGGTAAGGGAACCGCTCAGCTTTGCTATGCCCTGATGCAGGAATATGCGTGTCCCGGTGCAACATCGGAGGAGTCTGCCCATCGGGGAGGACTCTGCCCTAAGGCTGCGGGATGCTTTCCTGCGGCCATTTCTCTATTTTGGAGGGGATACGATGTCACTGATTCAAGTAAACGATCTGAGTTTTTCCTATGACGGCAGCTATGAGCCCGTCTTTGAGCACGTCAGCTTCCAGATCGACACGAACTGGAAGCTGGGCTTCACCGGATGCAACGGGCGCGGGAAGACGACCTTTCTCCGCCTGCTTCTGGGGGAGTTTCCCTATCAGGGGACGATCTCCGCAAGCGTGCCGTTTTCCTATTTTCCTTTTTCCGTGAAGCGTCCGGAGTCCTTGGCGATCGAGGCCGCGGAGGAGATGAATCCGACGTATGAATTCTGGCGCTTGCAGCGCGAAATGGCGAGATTGCGGTTGGACGAGGCGATGCTGTACCGCCCCTATGCCACCCTCAGCGGCGGCGAGCAGACGAAATTGCAGCTTGCGGTCCTGTTTTCCTCGGAGAACAATTTCCTCCTGATCGATGAGCCGACGAATCATCTGGATTTGCAGGGGCGGGAGCTGGTGAGCCGCTATCTCGATCAGAAGCACGGATTTCTTCTTGTTTCCCACGACCGCGCCTTTCTCGACGGCTGCGTAGACCATATTCTGTCGATCAACCGGGCGGACATTCAGGTGAGTAAGGGGAATTTCTCCACATGGATGGAAAACCGGGAGCGGCAGGACGCCTTTGAGCAGCGGCAGAATGAAAAGCTCCTACGCGAGATCTCCCGCCTGAAAGAAACTGCGCGCGAAAAATCACAGTGGGCCGGCATGGCGGAACGCCGGAAGATCGGCAACGGGCAGGAGGATAAGGAGAAAAATTTCCGTTCTTTTCAGGGAGCGAAGGCGGAGCGGACGATGGCGCGCGCAAAGGCGATCGAAAAGCGCCGCGACGCTGCCATTGAGGAAAAGAAGGGCCTGCTGAAAAATCTGGAGCGCCGGGAGGAACTGAAGCTGATGCAGCTCCCGTTTTATACCCAGCGGCTGGCGGAGCTGCGGGAGATCAGCATTGCCTATGAAGGCCGACCGGTCTGCAAGGGCTTCAGCCTCTCCATTCGGGCGGGGGAGCGGATCGCCCTGCAAGGCCCGAACGGCTGCGGCAAGAGCAGCATCCTGAAGCTCCTGTGCAGACAGGAGATCCCGCACACCGGCGAGGTCTGGCGGGGCAGCGGTCTGCGCATCTCCTATGTCGGGCAGGACGCTTCGCAGCTCTGCGGCCGCACGGCGGATTTTATCCGGGAAAGGGGAATTGACGAGAGCCTGTTTCTTACGATCCTTACCAAGCTGGACGTGCCGAAGGCGCAGACGGAGCGCGACCTGCGGGCGCTCAGCGCCGGGCAGAAGAAAAAAGTCCTGCTGGCGGCCTCCCTCTGCGAGCGGGCGCATCTGCACGTCTGGGACGAGCCGATGAACTACATCGACGTGATCTCCCGAATCCAGATCGAGGAGCTGCTGCTGCAATTCCGGCCGACCATCCTCTTTGTCGAGCACGATCGGGCCTTCTGCGAGCGCACGGCGACGAGGATCGTCAGAATGTAAAAATATCCGGCGCGGGCTGTCCCGTGACGGGCGCTTTTTCAGAAGCGGAGCTTTCGCGAAGAGGATGATCAGATCAGAAAAAACCGCCCTGTGGAGCTCCACAGGGCGGCGGCTGTTTTGAAATCAGTCTGCAACGTAGGGCAGGAGAGCGATCTGACGGGCGCGCTTGATGGCGATGGTCAGCTGGCGCTGATGCGCTGCGCAGGTGCCGGTGGTACGGCGGGGCAGAATCTTGCCGCGCTCGGACGTGTAACGGCGGAGCTTTGCAGAATCCTTGAAATCAATGCTGGTAGCCTTCTCGACGCAGAAGTTGCATACCTTCTTGCGCTTACGCGGGCGAACTCTATCGTTTGCCATGATGAAATCCTCCTTCTTTCAGACTCGTGTGGAAAAGCAATAAAATCAGAACGGAAGCTGGCTGTCGTCGTCCTCAATCATGGAGAAGTCGGACGCGGGAGCC
>ULXM01079646.1_pt1 | contig 11360 bp, 11 predicted proteins | sample 1961271 | NCBI WGS metagenome assembly ULXM01 (sample SAMEA4835838, study PRJEB28245) | human gut metagenome | biome: gut microbiome; material: fecal sample | place: Denmark | collected 2008 | reverse complement strand
GAAAGAGGCTTCTGCCTCAAAACAGGGATGTCTATCCTAATTTGTTTGATGAGCAGGAGTTGTACCCGGAGGAGCTGACTTATTATTACTGTACCATGTTTGATGAGGTTCATTATGCGGGCAGCGCCTACGAGTTTTTGAAGGGAATGCCTATGCATGAGCAGACGCATCCGCCTATGGGAAAATATCTGATCGCACTTGGGGAGATCCTGTTTGGAGTAACGCCCCTTGGGTGGCGTTTTGTGTGCGCTTTGCTTGGCGTTTTACTGGTGCCGGTTTTTTACTGGTTTTTGCAGCTGCTTACAGAAAACGCCCAGGTTTCCCTGGTGGGATCGGCACTCTTTTGTATGGACTTTATGCATCTGACCCTGTCGAGGATCGCAACCCTGGACAGTCTGGTTGCCTTTTTTATCCTGCTTATGGCAGCGCTTTTTTTGAAGCTGCTGAAGATGGCGGCAGAGGAGATCTCCTGTGGCCGGAAAGGCCCGTCTGCAAAGGTGTTATGCCTGATGCTGTTAGATGGAGCGGCAGTCGGAATGGCAGTGTCCACAAAGTGGACAGGGTTTTATGCTATGCTGGGCATGGCGCTTTGCTTTTTGGGGGCGGTGGGAGTATGGTGCTGCAGGGCCAAAAGAAAAGGAACCTCCTGCCGATACAGCATCCTGCTTTTAGCAGAGGGGATTGGAGTATACAGTGTGATCCCCTTTGTGATCTACCTGCTTTCCTTTGTGCCTGTTATGAAAGCGCTGGGTGAGAAGAACCTGTTTCAGGTTATGTGGAAAGTTTCTGTATTTATGCTGGACTTTCACAGCGGCATTACCTTTGAGCATCCATATGCCTGCGCCTGGTACACCTGGGTACTTGACAGGATACCTCTTGTAGATGCGGCCGCCATTTGTGCGGATGGCAAAGTAAGCCTTGTGGCAACCTTTGGAAATCCGATTATCTGGTGGGGAGGGCTTGGAGCCTTTTTTTACCTACTGGTCAGAACCATAAGAAAGCGTGACAGGGTGGGAGGAGCATTATGCTTTTGTTATCTGACCATGCTGGCACCCTGGCTTTTTGTGACCAGAACCGTGTTCATTTATCAGTATTATGTGAGCAGTATTTTCCTGTGCGGAATAGCGGCCTATGTGCTGTGTCTGTTATCCGTAAAATGGAAGCGGCTGCTGCCCCTTTCCCTGGATATTACTTTTTTTGTATTCATCATTTTCTTCCCCATTTTGTCAGGATGGCCGGTCAGTGTGTACCATGTCGGTGTTTACCTGCAATGGCTTAGAACATGGAAGTTTGTATAAGGGGGGGATTGGAAAGTGAACGGAAAGAAATTATATCTTGTAATGATACCTGTCCTCCTTGCAGCTGTATGCGGAAGCTATCTGCTTTATGAAGGGCTGGGATTAAAGGTTTACATAACTCAAATCCGATGGGGAGCTGCTGCGGCGCTTTTTCTCTGCACAGCCGGGACTTTGCTTTTCTGCCACCGGGGAAAGCTCTCTGTGGAAAAGGGGATTGCCCTGCTGGTGCTGGCAGGCTGTCTTTTAAGGATCCTTTATATGCTTGAGACGCCTGTTACCCAAAGAGGACATGATCTGTTTGAACTGGACAGCAGTGCGCCCGGAAAGGCAGGGTACCTGCTTCGGATCCTGCAGGAGCACAGACTGCCGGAATCTTATGTGCTTCAGCTTTACCAGCAGCCCTTCTTTTTCCTTCTGGGAGCAGGAATGTCAGGAATATTGAACGGAATACTGCAGAGAACAGATCCCTTCAGCCTGGTGGACGGTGCAAAGGTAGTGTCCTGCCTTGCCTCCTGCTTTAGCCTTTTGGCCGCAGAACGTCTATTGGAGCGGCTGGCAGACGGAAAAGACAGGATCTACGGAATGCTGCTTCTTGCCTTTACGCCGGTATTTCTCTACACCGGAGGACGACTGGGGGAAAATGCGCTGTGCCTTCTTTTCGTGGTGCTGGCGCTGCTTTATACTCTGAGGTTTGAAGAAGACCCTTCCTTTTTCCATATTTTTATTCTGGCCGTTGTCTATGGCTGCGGCATGATGACGAAAATTTCCTGTGCGGTTCCGGCTCTTTATACGGCTTATGTTTTTGGAAAGAAATGGAAGGTGGAAAAGCAAAGCAGAAAAAGCCTTACAGGGAAATATGTTGTTTTTGGGATCATTGCCATCCCTCTTGGAATGTGGTATTCGGTGAGAAATCTTGTGCTGTTTGGGCAGAGTCCCTGGTATGTTCTGAGGCAAAGCGAGGAGGGAGGGCTGTATCACGGAACGGAGTCCCTGGCGGCGAGATTTGTGATCCCGGATATAAAAAATATATTTGTAACGCCTTATGCCGATCCTTATACCGACTTTAATTTACCTGCTTATCTGATGAAATCAGAGCTGTTTGGCGAATTCCGCTATCAGGCGCCCCTGTGGCTGCCCACAATCCTTTTGATGCTGAATGTGGCGCTTTCCTTCGGGGCAGCGGCTTATGGGATCTTTTTGCTGATAAATCAGAAAAGGGAAAATGCGGGAAAGAACCGGATACTGATCTGGGGGCTTTTGTTTGGGCTTTTTGCGGCCTGGTCCTATTTCAGATATCCTTTTGGCTGTACCATGGACTGCAGGTACTATATGATGCTTCCGATCTGCAAGGCAATGCTTCTGACGCTGTTTCTTGGCCGAAGCGCAGAAGGAAAATACCGGGAGGAGCTTGGGATAATGCAGACCGGGATCAGAGGCTGCATGGTTTTATTTGCATTGACAGCGATCCTGTGGTTTGGAATGATCTAGAGCCAAGGCTCTTGCGGCAGCGCTTGGACATGATGAAAGCCTCGCACAAGGCGGGGCTTTTCAGGTTATAGTTGTAAGGACATAAAAAAAGCAGATGACGGGAATCGAACCCGCCTCCTCAGCTTGGGAAGCTGATGTTCTACCAATGAACTACATCTGCATGGCTTTTGAAAGCTTTCTTATTATAGCACACAAAATATTTGGTTGTAAATAGATATTGGAGATTAGTTAGGAGATCTGTATGCACGAAGTAGAGGTGAAAGGAATCCTTTCTGCCCAGAACGGCATGAATCTTTACAGGGGCTGTACCCATGGGTGCATTTATTGTGATGCCAGAAGCACCTGCTATCAGATGCAGCATGCCTTTGAGGATGTTGAGGTGAAAAAGAATGGGCCGGAGCTTTTGGAACAGGCGCTGCGGCGCAAAAGAAAGCGCTGCATGATCGGCACGGGAGCCATGAGCGATCCCTACCAGCCGCTGGAAAAAGAACTGCGGCTCACCAGAAGATGCCTGGAGCTGATCGATGAATATGGCTTTGGGCTGGCCATTCAGACCAAGTCAGACCTGATCCTCAGGGATCTGGATCTTTTAAAGAGCATCAGCCGTAAGACAAAATGCGTGGTACAGATCACCCTTACGACCAGTGATGAAGATCTGTGCAGGATCTTGGAACCGGGGGTGTGTACAACCAAAAGACGCATAGAGGTGCTGCGGATCCTGAAGGAGGAGGGGATCAGCACGTTGGTCTGGATGACGCCGATCCTTCCCTTTCTCAATGATACGAAGGAGAATATCGAAGGGATCCTGGATGCCTGCGCAAGGGAAAAGGTGTACGGCATTATGAATTTTGGGATCGGGCTGACCTTAAGGGACGGCGACCGGCAGTATTTTTACCGGAAACTGGATCATCACTTTCCGGGACTGAAGCAGAGATATGTGGAAACCTACGGAAATGCCTATGAGCTTCCGGTACCGGAAGAAAAAAAGCTGATGGCCTTTTTAATAGATTTTTGCAGGAAAAATAAAATGGAATGGCGGTCAGAGGAGCTGTTTGCATATCTGCACCGGTTTGAGGACAGACAGGAAGGAAAACAATTATCCCTATTTGACTAAAAAAGAGAGAAAAATTTTGCCTGTGCTATGATCAGAGGACGAAGAAAGGGAGGAGGCAGAGCTTCTTCTGGGGGAGAGGCGGCGCTGTCTTTCTGAGCAGCAGAGAGTGGAATTCGGAGAGGGGATTTTGAAAAAGCTTCTGTTTGAGTTCTGCGACTCGCCTTACCTGGAACAGGAGCAGCTGGCAGAGACTCTGGCAGCTTTGCAGGAGATCTTTTACCTGTATAAAAATGAATCGCTGGAGGAGCTTACGGATGAGGAGCTTCTTTCCTATATGAAAGAGAAGTTTGACGGGGAGTGCAGAGGAGATCTGGAATATCTATCAGGAACGGTACTGGAAGAATTTGCAAGAACAGTGCGAAAGGGCACCCGCAAATATATTGGAAGATACAGGGAGAACGGGGATGGAATATAAAATGGAGGAGCTGCTCCCCATAGTGGAGGAGCTGGCGCAAAAATATACCTCAGGAGAAAGCAGCTCTATTACCTATGAGCGGGCGGCTTACCTGATGGAGGGGATCCTATACTGCCTTGCAGAGGCAGGAGAAGAGGAAGGCATATTGTCGGCAGAAGGGCAGAGCGCACGGCAGGCTTACCTGGCAGGAAACGAAAAAGTAAGGGAAAAGCTTCAGATGGCCAAAAAGGAGTATGAAAGGCTGCTTCAAAGCAGGAGCTTTTGCAAAGACTGGAAGAGCTTTTGGGACTTTTAGTCAGGGAAGGCTTTCAGGGAGATCAGATGCTCTTTTCATATTTAAAGCTGGATCTGAAGGATTTTGTAACCGCCCTTGTGCTGGAAAGAGAAACTATTGTCCAAATGGAATAAAAATGTCTAAAAGGGACTGACATACCTTTCCGGGTATGTTATCCTTTTGTTTGGCAGTTAGCTTAAACTAACACAAAAGACAGAGACATCTGGAGGAAGGAAGAAGTGGAAGAAGGAATGTTTGGAAAGCACAGGCCGTTTTTGCTTGCTGTATCGATCAGACAAAAGGCTGAGGGCTGGACCATCCAGTAAAAGCCGACATGAGAAAACATAACCTGTACTTGTAAATTGCACCCTGGATGGTATATGATGTTGGAGAGGAAGACGAAAGGAAATACTCCTTCATGGCAGTAAAATTTTATGCGGTAAAAAAAGGAATACAAACAGGGATCTTTACAAGCTGGGAGCAGTGCCGGGCAAGCGTGCACGGCTATTCCGGGGCGGTATATAAGAGCTTCCCAAGCAGGCAGGAGGCCGAAAGCTACTTAAGCGGCGAAGAGGCGGAAAAAGAGCCGGAGACCTTGAAGGGCCGGGAAGAAAAGCCGGAAGAAACGGCTCTGGGCACGGCGATCTATGTGGATGGCAGCTTTTGCAGTGAAAGCGGTGAATTCTCTTATGGAATGGTAGTGCTTACGGAGAACGGAGAAGAAACCTTCTGCCGGAAATTTCAGGACAGCGGGCTTGCAGCCATGAGAAATGTGGCCGGAGAGATCAAGGGGGCCCAGGCAGCCATGCAGTATGCCATGGATCATCAGCTTCCCGAGATCACCATTTATCACGATTATGAAGGGATCGCAAGGTGGTGCCTGGGGGACTGGAAGGCCAACAAGGAAGGAACCAAAGCCTACCGGGATTTTTATGAAAAGGCCAAGGAGCAGGTAAGGATCCATTTTAAAAAGGTAACCGGGCATTCAGGAGACCATTATAATGATATGGCCGACCAGCTTGCAAAGCAGGCGCTGGGAATTAAATAGCAGGAGGAATAGAAAAGGATGAAAGCATTACTGATAAACGGAAGTCCCAATGAAAAGGGATGTACCTATACGGCATTGTCTGAGGTGGCAGCCACACTGGAGGAAAACGGCGTGGAGGCTAAGATTGTTTCCATTGGAAAGCAGCCCATCAGAGGCTGCATCGGCTGTGGCGGCTGCGCAGGGAAAAACAGATGTGTTTTTAACGAGGATCCGGTAAATGCACTGATTGAAGAAATGGAAACGGCAGATGCGCTGGTCATTGGCTCACCGGTTTATTTTGCATCTCCCAATGGAAATCTTACCAGCCTTCTGGATCGGTTCTTTTATGCCGGCGGGTGTTTTGCACATAAACCGGCAGCAGCGGTGGCCTCTGCCAGAAGAGCAGGGACTACGGTGACCTTGGATGACCTGAATAAGTATTTTCAGATCCGTCAGATGCCGGTGGTTTCTTCTACCTACTGGAATATGGTACACGGAAACCGGCCGGAAGAGGTACAAAAGGATGAAGAGGGACTTCAGACCATGCGAAATCTCGGGAGAAATATGGCATGGCTGCTGAAATGCATTGAAAATGGCAGGAAGGACGGTTTGGAACCGCCCGTAAATGAGCATACTTATAAGACAAATTTTATCAGATAAAGAGCGGGAGGAAATAGCAGTGATAGACTACCTGATGAAACAGACCATACCGGAGCTTACAATGATCGGCCTTTTGCTTGCCTTTGGACTGACCTGTTTTTTGACGGCGAAGCTGGGAGACAAGCTGCCAAGGGATGAGGGCAGGGATTTTGCCCATGACGGAAAGCTTTCTGCCGGAAAGCCAAGAGGAGCGGGAATTATCTTTGTACTGGTGTTTGTAGGCTGTGCGCTTGTTTTTGCACCGATCAGCACAGAGTATGTGATCTATCTGCTTCTGGTAACAGTGGAAATGCTCACCGGTTTTCTGGATGATGCGGCGGAGCACCCCTGGGGAGAACTGAAAAAGGGTCTGCTTGATCTGACGGTTTCCATTGTTGTAGCCGCAGCTTATCTTTGGTTTAACGGTAACGTGATACGGATAGCTACGCTGGGAGTAAATCTTGAGATCCCGGTGCTTTTGTTTGGAGTTTTGATCGTGGCCCTTGTGTGGGGCGCCATCAATGTAACAAACTGTGCGGACGGAGTGGACGGTCTTTCGGGGATCTTGACCATAATTACGTTATTATCCTTTTATATCATCAATCTGATTGAAAAACAGGAAAGTGAATTTTCTGTCCTTATTCTGCTCTTTTGCATCTGCATCCTGGGGTATCTGTGGTTTAATGCCACGCCCAGCAGGCTGATGATGGGAGATGCAGGAAGCAGAGCCATGGGAGCGTTTATCAGTATTGCGGCGCTGAAAAGTAAAAGCCCGCTGCTGTTTCTTGCCTTTGCCCTGATCCTGATCTTAGATGGAGGACTGGGACTTTTGAAGGTTTCCCTGATCCGGGTTTTTAAGATCCACATTTTAAAGAATATCAGAACGCCGCTTCACGATCATGTACGCAAAAACATGGGCTGGTCCAATACCCAGACCGTGTTCCGTTTTGCGATCATTCAGATCGTGGTATCGGTTGCAGTGATCTATACAGTGATGTTGTAGAAACGGAGGGTGGAATGGAAAGGCGCGATAAAGTAAACTATTATCTGGATCTGGCAGAAACGGTTTCAAGAAGAAGTACCTGCCTTCGCAAAAGCTATGGGGCGGTAATCGTAAAAAATGATGAGGTGATCTCCACCGGATATGTGGGAGCGCCAAGGGGCAGAAAAAACTGTACAGATATGGGAATCTGCATCCGGCAGCAGCTTAACATTCCAAGGGGAGAGCGGTATGAGCTGTGCAGAAGCGTACATGCAGAGGCCAATGCCATTATCAGCGCATCCAGAGACAAAATGATCGGAAGCAATCTGTACCTTGCCGGAAGGGATGTGGAAACAGGAGCTTATGTGGTGAATTCCAGCTGCTGCTCCATGTGTAAAAGAATGGTCATCAATGCCGGGATCGCCAGGGTTTATATCCGGGACGGTCAGGATGAGTACCGTGTGATCGAGGTACAGGACTGGATCGACCAGGATGAATCCCTGAGCGGAACCAGAGGCTATTGATGCGAAAGTAGACAGAATTTGAGAAGAGGAAACAAGGATGAAGGAGCTTACATTAAATTTTAAGGATTATTGCGGCTGTGCAAGAAGACTGGTGGCAGAGGGACAGGTTCTTCTGGAAAACAAAGATCAGGTTCTGCCCCTTCCGAAGGGAGCAAAGGTGGCTGTGTTCGGAAGGATCCAGTCACATTATTACAAAAGCGGCACCGGCTCGGGAGGCATGGTGAACGTGGATAAGGTCACAGGCATTCTGGATGCGCTTTTGGAGGATCAGGATGTTGCGGTAGACCAGGAGCTGATCCAGGTCTATGAGGAGTGGGAGAAGGAGCATCCCTTTGACGAAGGAGTAGGCTGGGGAAACGAACCCTGGTGTCAGGAGGAAATGCCTCTTTCCGAAGAGCTTCTGGGAGGTGTTTCGGCAAGGGACGAGTATGCCCTCGTCATCATCGGAAGGACAGCGGGAGAGGATCAGGATAGCAAGAAGCTGCCCGGTTCCTGGTTTTTGACAGAGCTTGAAGAGGAAATGCTGGAAAAGGTAAGAAAAGCATTTTCCAAAATGATCGTGATCTTAAATGTAGGCAATATTATGGATATGGGGTTTGTGGATACCTATCGGCCGGATGCGGTGCTTTATGCATGGCAGGGGGGAATGATAGGCGGCTATGGAACCGTGGATGTGCTGACAGGAAAGGAAAACCCTTCCGGTAAGCTTTCCGACACCATTGCCTATCAGGTGGAGGACTATCCTTCTGATGCAAACTTTGGAAATACAGATGCTGATTTTTATCAGGAAGATATTTATGTGGGATACCGCTATTTTGAAACAGCAGCCAGAGAAAAGGTACGCTATCCCTTTGGGTACGGACTTTCCTATACCTCTTTTTCCGTAAAGGGAAATCAGGTTTCTGCAAAGGATCAGAAGCTGTCTTTGAAGGTACAGGTAAAAAACGAAGGGGCTGTAGCGGGAAAGGAAGTGGCACAGGTTTACATAATGTGCCCTCAGGGAAAGCTGGGGAAACCGGCGCTTATACTGGCGGCTTTCCAGAAAACAGAAAAGCTGGAGGCAGGAAAGACACAGGAGCTTACCCTTACGATTCCCTTTGACCGCTTTGCTTCTTATGATGAGACCGGGCTTACAGGGTATGCGGCTTCCTTCGTGCTGGAGGAAGGAACCTATCAGGTTTTTGCCGGGAACAGTGTACGAAACCTTCAAAAGGCAGGAGAGTTTACCCTTTCAGATACGATGCTGCTTCAAAGACTTTCCAGTGCATTAGGGCCGGTAAAAAGCTTTACCCGGATGAAAGCGGTTAAAAGCGGAGAAGGATATGAGATGGAGTATGAGGCTGTACCCCTTCGGAAGGAAAGTCCGGCAGAGAGACGGGCGGAAAATCTGCCTGAGGATCTTCCTCTTTCAGGAGATCGGGGGTATCGTCTTTCGGATGTAAAAAACGGCAAAGTGTCCATGGAAGCCTTTATTGCGCAGCTTTCCAAGGAGGATCTTTCCTGCATAATCAGGGGAGAAGGAATGGGAAGTCCCAAGGTAACCCCTGGAACGGCGGCTGCCTTTGGAGGAATTTCAGAAAGCCTGAAGAGCTTTGGCATTCCCTGCGGATGCTGCTCAGATGGCCCTTCCGGAATGAGGCTGGACAGCGGGATGAAGGCATTCAGCCTTCCAAACGGAACGCTAATGGCATGCTCCTTTAATGAAAAGCTGGTGGAGGAGCTTTATACCTTTACCGGTGTTGAAATGGTAAAAAATCGTATAGACGCTCTTTTGGGGCCGGGGATCAATCTCCACAGGCATCCCTTAAACGGCAGGAACTTTGAATATTTTTCCGAGGATCCGCTTTTAACAGGAACCCTGGCGGCAGCACAGATCAGGGCGCTTCATCAATCCGGCGTTACAGGAACCCTGAAGCATTTCTGTGCCAATAATCAGGAAACGGGCCGCCATACCGTGGACAGTATCGTGTCGGAAAGAGCGCTGCGGGAGCTGTACTTAAAGCCCTTTGAGATGGCGGTTAAGGAAAGCGGCGCAGAAAGCGTTATGACCACCTATGGGTCTGTCAATGGACTTTGGACTTCCGGAAGCTATGATTTAAATACCACGATCCTGAGGAAACAGTGGGGCTTTGAGGGGATTGTCATGACAGACTGGTGGGCCTTTATCAGCGAGGAAGGGAAAGAACCTGATAAGACCAATTTCGCAGCAATGGCCAGAGCGCAAAATGACATTTACATGGTATGCTCCCAGGCAGACCGCAATGAGACCGGCGATAATACCCTTGACAGTCTGGAAGCAGGAACCCTTACCCTGGGAGAGCTTCAGAGGAATGCGGCAAATATCTGCGGCTTTTTGATGAATACCCATGCCTTTGAACGGATGAACGGAGAGGAAACCGTAGTCAGAGTGGAGGGGGCAGAGGAAACTTCCATGGCAGAAGGCCAGAATATTGTTTATTATAAGATCGATGAGGAACTGACCATAGATCTTTCGGAAATCAGCGCAGCTAAGGGAACGGATTTTGCGTTTGCGCTGGATATGGAAAAGGTGGGAGGCTACAGAGTAGCCCTTACGGCAAGCTCCCAGCTGTCTGAGCTTGCACAGATCCCGGTAAGCCTGTTCTATCTAGGCACGCCAAATGGAGTCTTTACCTTTAACGGAACAGGAGGAAAGGACAGGACCATAGAAAAGAAGGTCGTGTTAAAGACCAAATATTCTGTTCTGCGTCTGTACTTTGGACAAAATGGATTGAGGCCGGAAAGACTGCACGTTATTTTTGACAAACCGCTTGATGAAATCGCGGATGATGATGCTTATGTCAGCGGCATTTCACAATAAAAGGAACTCCTGCATATCCTAGAGATATGGGGATCAAAAGCCCCTGTCAATGGGGGAGCGAGTATGAAAACCGTTTTGATCGCAGGAGAGAATGGAAAAACTGAAAATTATGAAAAAGCGTTAAGGAGCCTTGGAATTCTGCCGGTATGCAGTTTAAAGGCTCCTTATGTTTATCGTTACGACGGGCTTCTTCTTCCGGGAGGGGGAGATATTGATCCAAGGCTCTTTGGCCAGCTTTCCATGGGAACCAGGGAGTTTGATCCCGAACTGGACAGAGTGCAGCTTGCCATTTTAAATGGCTTTGTGCAGGAGAGAAAACCGGTGCTTGGGATCTGTAAGGGCATGCAGCTCATTAACATTTATTTTGGAGGGGATCTTTTTCAGGATCTGGAAACGGCAGAAGGGCATGAGTACATTGGCAGGGATCAGGTGCATGATACGCAGACAGTAAAGGGAAGCTGGTTAGAAAAGCTGTATGGCGAGCGTTTCCGGGTAAACAGCGCCCATCATCAGGGAGTTGACAGTCCCGGAAGAAGGATTTCTTATGTTCAGACAGCGCCGGATGGGGTGATAGAAGGACTGAAGCATGATTTCCTGCCGGTCTTTGGAGTGCAGTGGCATCCCGAAAGGCTTCTGGATAAACGGCCGGATGGAGCCGTGGATGGCAGAGCGGTACTACGGTATTTTGCAGAGCAGCTTTCAGGCATATAAAAAAGCCAAAAACGTAATGGGATTAACGCTTTTGACTTATCATTTAAAG
>ULXM01022779.1_pt1 | contig 11360 bp, 8 predicted proteins | sample 1961271 | NCBI WGS metagenome assembly ULXM01 (sample SAMEA4835838, study PRJEB28245) | human gut metagenome | biome: gut microbiome; material: fecal sample | place: Denmark | collected 2008 | reverse complement strand
CGAGCAGGAACGCGTCATGAAAAACCCACACTACAATTTTGACGCCATAACCGACGGAGACAATTTTATTGGCATAATGCTTTATTGGGAGACGGACAGGCTTATATATCTTGAGCATTTTGCCGTGCTTCCTGAACTGAGAAATCACAGCCGCGGCACAGAAGCACTTGAGTTACTTAAGAATAAAGGCAAAGTCGTTGTCCTTGAAATCGAAGACCCCGTAGACGAAATAATAAAAAGACGTTACGGTTTTTACACACGCAACGGCTTCGTTATGACCCCGCATTATCACATCCAGGCAAAATATCATCTCGGTTGCGACGACCTGATGCTTAAAATTCTTTCGTTCCCGTATTCAATCAGTCGCGAAGAGTATTTCGGATTCATCAATTTCATGACAAAAGAAATCGGCATACTTCCGCATTTTTCTTCGGATGTCACCGTGCGTCCGATGACAGAAGCCGATGACAGTCTTAAGGTGGCAAGACTCATTTATCTGAGCGACATATATATCTATCCCTATTGGTTTGACAGCATTGATGACGGAGAAAAGGTCATTGAAAAGATGATAGAACTCCCGACAATATATAACAGGAACAACATTCTTCTCTCGATAGCCGAAAACGGCGATATAGCCGGCGCGCTTGTCGGTTGCAATTGTCCGTTTGAAGAGAAAAAAGAAAATATACTCAAAGCATTTGAATCGGCAGGGGTGACCTCGGACAAAAGAACCGATTATATATTTGAAAATTATTATGCAAAGATGAGCGAGGATCCAAAAGGATATTACGTTTCGAATATAACAGTTGATCCCGATTACAGACATCGCGGAATCGGGACAACGCTTTTACAGGAAGCGGTCAAGGATAAACCGCTCAGTCATCTTGAATGTGTGAAAGAAAACATCGGCGCATGGAGAGTGTACCAGAGGCTTGGATTTGCAATTACAGAGGAATATCCCGGTGTATTTGATGTGCCGTGCTATAAAATGATCAGATTAGGAGAATAAAATGGACGTTTTTATCAGTTACAGACGCGACGGCGGTTATGCCCTTGCAAGACTTTTGTATGAATGCCTGAAAAAAGAGAACATTTCAACTTTTCTTGACCTTGAAGAGCTTCGCTCTGGTCCTTTCAATGAAAAGCTGTATAACGCTATCGAAAACGCAGAAAATTTTCTGCTCATCCTCCCGCAACACGCTCTCGACAGATGTGTAAACGACGACGACTGGCTAAGACTCGAGGTTGAACATGCTCTTAAATTCAAGAAAAATATAATTCCGATAATGGCGGATGATTTCACATTTCCTACACAGCTTCCTCAGTCAATGCAAGTTCTGCCGTATTTCAACGGAGTCCAGGTCAGCCGCGAGTATTTTGACGCTTCAATGTCAAAGATAGTCTCAATGCTGAAAGGACTTGAAGAAAGAGAAAAGGGCACGCCACAGCACGGCAAAAGAGAGGAAGTCCGCTATTACTACAGCGAAGACGAGCTTGAAAAGCATCGTCTGAAGGCAGAAGATTTGGTAATATCAAAATATGAAGATCATATTATAAGAAAACTTCTTGCCGGGAAAGAGGATGTGGTCTGTCTTGACGTAAATGTGCTCAGTCCTGACGGAGCCTATCAGCTCATAAACTATCCCGCAATTTCAAAGGTAATTGCACTTACATATAACGACGATGTCGAAAAAGAAGGAAACGAAGGAAGGCAGGGCAGAAATGTCTTCTTCAAAAAAGTGCAATTCGAGTCTGACGACTTTGAGGACGAACTTGAACGTTGTCTTTCGGGATGCGATGCGGATGGCATAGATTTTGTAGTCCTCAATCTCGCAATCCTTGATTTCAAGAAACCGTTCAAGGTCCTTCAGTCAATAAGAAGTCTGATGAATGACGATGCCACAATGATAATTTGTGACGTTGACGACGGAGCTGTTTTTGCATATCCTGACAAAGACGAATACTTTTCTAAATTTCAGTCGTATTATATTCACGACAAATACAGCGGATACAGATATACCGGAAGACAGATATATCCCTATCTCAAAAAACTTGATGCCAGAGATATTCGCCTTGAGCAGTACGGAATAAACACTTCCGATATGACAAGAAAAGAAAAAAAGGCATTGTTCGAAACATGGTTCAGTTTTATTCCGAACGATTTCAAGCGCATGTTAAGGGAAGATCCGAACAGTGAAATAGCCAAAGAAGTCATAGCTTTTTGCGATGAATATTATGACGACATTGATGAACAGTTCTTCTCAAGCGATACCATTTTCTCTGCCGGCTATGTCATATACTCGGCAAGATTTTGAGAAATCATATTCTTGAAATTCAGCTGTTCCTTGCAGACCGATTTCAGGACGAAACCCCAAAACATCAATGCGGTTGCATGCTAAAAGCCACAAAAACAATCAATTCCGATATCTCCCGTTGCATTATACAAGAATTTGCAACGGGAGCTTTTATATTCAATAACGCCTGACTATATTGCAAGATTTCCACAATCACTTTTGCAGATCCGCAAAAGTTCCTCTCCCCCCTCCTTTCCCCACAACTTTTTCCCCATTTTCAAAAATTTTTTCGATTTTTTCAAAAAATTTTTCAAAATGTGCACCTTTTTGCGGATTTCATTACACTGTATATATGGAGCACAAAAAATCCGACCTGCTTTCGGGTCAGAATAACGGCTTCACAGATATTTTTATTATCTTCGGTATTGTACTGTGCCGGATTGCCATTCCCCCGGCGATAAATTCAGCTCGGTGCAGATCGATGATATATCTTTCCCATTTTCCCTGCGCGACACACGCTCCTTTCTCATGTCGCGCAGGGAAAATGTCGGGCGGAAACCCCTTCCGCCCGCAATACAGCGCGACGTCACTCCTGTCCTTTCTGATGACGCCGTGATGTTTTTGTATATAAAAATATCCTCCGTGCAATACGCACGGAGGATATGTTATTAAAATCTGATAACGTTTCCGCTCATCATGTCGGTATATTCTTCCTTGCAGGTGAGGAAAACAACCTGATGACGCATTGCGCAATCCTCGAGAAGCTCGCATGAGCCTGCCGTCCGATCGGCATCCATATTGGCAAACGGATCGTCAAGAACTATGACGCCTCCGCCGTCCGGGAAGAGATGATCAAGCGCCGCAATACGGAAAGCAAGGTAAACAGTTTCCTTCGTACCTTCGGAGAGTTTTTTGTAATCAACAAGGGTGTTACCGCTGTATATCTTCATATTGAGCTTATCCGCGTCCGGAAATTCAGAAGAAATCCTTCCGCCCGATATTATTTTCAGATTATGCATGAATCTGTCCGCAACGTCCTGCATGGGATTGTCGTGAATGCTTTCCTTCTGCTCCGTGAAAATCTTACGAATATGAATCCAGTGACCGAGCAACGTTCTCTGCTCCTCATATGCCTGTCTTTTGCGTTCAACATCGGATATCGGATCGACCGTAATACCCTCTTTATAGGTCTCCGCTCTGCTGATCGCCGACGTTTTCGTCTCAAGCGCTTCCATCTTATTTCGCTGCTTAAACTTACAATCTTCCTGAAGTGATCTGAGATGACTTTCCGGATCCGTTATGCCCGCATATTCCGCCGGTATCTCCGATGTTTCGGAGAGCGATTCCTTTGCTTTCCGAAGCTCTGCCGCGACGTCATCTGCTTTTGTTTCAAGCTCAGAAATACTGCCGTATTCCGCTATGTATCCGGAAATGACGGTTTCTGCGGAAGTCACAAATCTCGAAACGTCCTTTCCGCCGCAAAATTCCGAAATGTCACTATCAATCTCGGCTTTTGTACGCACAGTGTTTCCGATCGCCCCAACCGACGCTTCAAGCGCTTCAAAGGACATATCTCCCAGAAACGCCGAGAGCCTGCCCTTCGCATTTTCATATGTGACGACGGCACTTTCAACCCTGCGTTTGAGGTCATCAAGCTCATCAAGTGACGAAACGCCGTATTTATTGAATATTCCGCCGACCGCCTCTTTGAGCGTTGCAATCTGCGATTCGACCAACCCGACGTCGACATCAGCCGGAGAAAGCTCCATATCCATAACGCCCGGGATTCTGAGCCTTACGGCTTCCGTGATCTGCGCTTCCCCATCGTTTATTTCAATGAGGTTTCCGGTTCGGAGCGACGTAATTTCGACAGTATTTCCGCCGAACATTTCAATCGCTGCGGAAATGTTTATCCCGCAGAGCCTGTTTTCGAGCTTTGCTATGTTTGTCTGCGCGGCTCTGACCTGCTTTATCTCATCATCTGACGGACATTCCGCAGAAAGCAGACCCGCGTCCACTTTTTTAAGTTCCTCCGAATATTGCTTTGCCTTTTCATATTTATCAATAAGCTCTCTTTCAGCCTTTTCCTTCTGAAGTCTGCGTGCCCTTTCCAGAGAGCGCTCCAGAGAAGGCCATGACGAAAGAACACTGCGGAGCTTTTCATCCTCTTTTACAAGCTGCGATACGCTCTTTGTGCGTTCGGCTTTGAGGGTCAAAAGGCTTGCAAAGGCATTAAACTTTTCATATTTCTCCTCTGCCGCGGTCGCCGCGCCGTCCGCACGGACATATTCCGCAAGTGCGCAGTCGACGTCAGCTTCGAGCTTTGATATATTTTCAAGAGTTTCGTTTGCGTCTTCAAGGGCATAATAGGCTTTGAGTATCTCGCCGATACCGTTTGACCACCTTCCGGCCCCCGATTTTTTCGCAGGCGCATTTCTTTCAAAATCCCAATGCTTTCCCGCAATTTCATCAATCTTTTCGTCTATCGCTTTTTCTATCGAATCCGTCGTGATACCGTCACTTTCGGCAAACGCAAGTGTGACGGCGTCCGCAATCTCCTGTTTTGCGCTTTTTGCGTCCTTTTTGTCGGAAGCGTCAATAAGCGTCCGGAGTGCCGAATCCGTATTTTTCTGAGACGAAAACAGCAAATCCGAATACACGCCCTCGCCGTAAAGCAGTATGCCCTTTAAGATTTCTTCGATTTTGTCCCTGTCGCGGATAGCGCCTTCGGGCGTTGAAAGCACACATCTGGAATCGGAGCCCCATTCCTTTGAAAGCGTGTATATGCCTTCATCCGTTTCAATCGAGACCTTTCCGTCTATATAGTCGCCGGAAACGGCGCCCTTCTTTGCGCTCGGAAAATACTGGTCTACAAAATCCTTATCGCTTCTTCCGTCAACGCGGGCGTTCTGAAAAAGTGTTTTGAAAAGAAGGTTCACAAGCGTGCTCTTTCCGCTCTCGTTTTTACCGTAAATAATGTTTATCCCATCCGAAAGAGAAACGTCACGGTCACAAACACCGGCAAACTGTGTGCATGATATTCTGCGGATTACCATTTATTTTCCCTCCTTTATGGACTTCAGAAGCTCATATGCAAGCTGCGCTTCCTTCGGCTCATCAATAAGCGCCGTCAGCAGCTTTGCGGAAAATGACGTTTCCGGAAATTCCGCGTCTATCAGTTCTTTCGATATGATTCTGCTGAGATCGCAATCGCTGTATGTACCTTCGATGAACCTCGAAAGTGCCTTCCCGACCGTTTCCGCCCTGTCTGCATATTCATCCGCCGTAACAGCGCCGCAAAGGATAAGATCAACTATGCTTTCATCGGAAATATCTTCAAGCTCGCGATCGATAATGCTTTGCATTTTTTCTGCCGAAAGCGTTATTTTTTTGCGATAAAAACGCAGATTTCCCGAAACATATTTCTTTGCGCGGACGATCTTGTCACTGTCTATTTCAATGACAAAACATTCTCCGTCCGTATTACAGTTTACATCCATCTGAACATGCGTTCCGGCATTGAAGATTTTATCTGAGCGTTTTTCATAGCTTTCCGTCAGATTTGCGGGAAACGGAACGTGCGTATGACCTATAAGCCAGACGTCAACAGGTATGCTTTCAAGCTCGGAGCGCTTCATAAGGAAATACTGCCCCTCGCTGTCAATCGTTTCGCCTTCGACGGCGCCGTGTGCAATTCCGATATGATATTTTCCGTCATGCCCGATTGTCTCGTTTTTTATCCATCCGAGATTGTTTTGTCCGGTCTGAGAATGAAGTGAATTGCAAAGCGCGGGGTATATTATTACGTCGTCTTCGCCGACCGTAATTTCATAAGGACGGTGCTCCGTCAGAAGCATGATGTTGTCATAGTCAGCGATTATCTCTCTGACGCATTGCCAGACTCTGACGTCTTTATCATAATAATCATGATTACCGGGAAGAATGACAACCGTCCCCGCAAAATCCGAAAGCGTGCCAAGCAGAGCCGCAATATCCTTTTTCGGTACTCCTCGCGTGTTTTCAAACAGGTCCCCCGCTATGACAAAAAGTCCGCACCCCTCTTTGTTTGCCGCGCTAACCATATCGGAAAATGCGCCCGTTCTTTTGCTTATAATAACGGACGATTTTTCATGACTTGCATATTTCAGCCCGATGTGATTGTCTCCAGTCAGAAATATTTTCAACATATATACCTCGCTTAGAGTTTGATTATGAATTTATTATAACACATAATAATGTTTTTTGTTATTTTTGCAAAAACAACTTGCGAATCGCGGCGGCAATCCCCGATATGGTCATTGCCGCCGTAAATTGAGAGCGGATGGAGTTTACAGATTGCTTTCAAGCTCTTTCCATGCTTTTTTAATTTCAACAAGCCTTTCCGGTTCTTCGACGGTAATCAGCTTATCGTCAAGCTTAAATGTCATGAGATTGTTATCCAAACGCGCAAGAAGAGCAAAGCACTGCTTCAGAACTTCCTTGTCGGCGCCGATTTCAGGCAGTCGCTTTACGATATTATTCAGTTTTTCGGAATAATACAGTTTAATCTCCAAGCCGTCATTCATCATCTCTGTGATTCTGTCCGGAGTGTGCTCGTCAATTTGCTGTTTTCGCCAAATATTATATTTGTGAGGCTACTACAACCGGAGAATGCAGACTCGCCTATATTTCTTACGCCATCCGGTATTGTTATACTTGCAATACCTCCACATTCTGCAAACGCACCATCTCCTAATGGCATATGCCGAGTCAACTATACAATTTGGTGAAAAAGTCGCGCATTTGGATACTTTTGGAGTCACCAAACGCAAAAAAGAAGACCACACCGCCGGGGATAGCCCCCGAAAATGCAGTCTCCGTTTCTTATTATGTTGAAAGCGCTCTGCGAAGAATTACGGATAATTCATCTGGGAAAGTGCCCCTCTGATGATTTCAATACTTCACAAATCCGAAGTTCGGGTGCAAAATATCAAACACCAGAATAAACAGAATAAAAACCATGATGGATATCAGACACCAGAACAGCCTTGCAATCCATTCGTCCTTCTTTTTAATCGAATTTTTATAAAAGTTGATGATGTCTTCATAATATTTTTCGTTGAAAGGACTGCCATCGGAATGAGGCACGTCCCGCGCGGAGAGCTCGTCCCCGCTCACGTCCCCGTCAGAAGGCTTGCCTTCGGAAACAGCCGTCGACGTTTCCGTATCTGTGCCGTCATCCGCTCCGCTTTCCTCGTCTGTCAGAAAATCGGCAACGGAACCTCCCATCGCCCGCACCATTGAAACAACCGTCGCGATTGTCGGATTCGGAGTCTTGCCCGAAAAAATTCTTGCAACGGTGCTTTCCGGAATATTGCTCCTCTCGGAGATCTGCTGATTTGTCATCCGTGATTTTTCTTTCAACTGTCTTAGCTTTTCTATCATCATTATATTCACCTTCTTAAATCCGTTGATAAGCATAATTTCATCTCCGACGTTTCGGGCTCATTTTTCGACGCGATTTGACAAAAAAGTGCTCAAATGATTGTAAAAAGCAAACTTGATTAGCCAAAAAACCAAAAATGATACGTTTTGCAGAAGATTTTTGCATATTCGGTTTTTCATAATTCAAGCATGACTGACATTTTCTATAAACTTGCGTATTGAAACCGAAGCGGCAAAATGGTATCATAAAAGTGCCGAAAACAAGAACACTGAGACAAAACCGAGCTTTCATAAGAAAAGACTGAAATTAAAATCATGCATACATTATACGCCTTAAAATGCTGATTGTCAATAATTTTGTTAATTTAGGATAATCCATCCGTGTTAATCTATGACAATACAAGGAGGTTGAAAATAAAAAGGGGAATGAAGTAAAAATCTTTCCGGAAACAAAAAGCGGTGACTTAAAGCCGCAAAAGCACAGACTCACAAAGTAAACAAAAAAATGCGGCAAAGGTATCGCCTGTATCAAAGACAACAATCCGTGCAGACAACACGGCGAAAACGGAACAAACATCAAAAACATTACCAAAGGACGGAGAATAAAATGACATATACATACTGCCTAAGACAAGACACTATCTGCGATGAGGAGAAAAACGAATATCTTTCATACGGAGTCGAAGCGGTCGGCTCCGAGGGGGAAATACTTTCGAGCTATTCGGATCTGTTCTTTGACAGGCAAAAAGCGGAACGCTTTGTAAACCTTTGCAACGAAAGCGGCTTGTCGCTGGTTCACCTTTCGTATGCGGTTGAAGACGCAATCACAGGATAAAATCAAAGAAAAAATCAGGCACCGTCGCGCCTGATTTTTTCTTTTGTTTATCTTTTTCCGCGCCGGTCGGGTCTGCCTATCACTGCAAAACCGTTTGACTATGCTTTTACGCCGAACACGCAGAGAGGTGTCTCTCTGTCGGGCACGATCAGCTTGCCGTCGCCGACGAGACTTTCGACAAGATAAGCGGCAACGTCAAGGCGATGATGTATCTTTGCAACATCTCCGCACTGATCCTTTACGCTTTCCGGAACGTACTCTCCGAGAACGCCCTCCGCAATATCGGAGACTTTTATCATAAGCGCGGCGATTTTATCGGAAAGCTCGTCCGTTATACCGAGCAGAGATCTGTATACCGCCGAATCGAAAACGGGAAATTCCGCTTTCAATACACCGTCCCGGGAGGAAATAAATCCTCCGGAGATGAGAGACGGGAGAGTGCTGTTTCTTTCGTCCGCCTTTTCGCCGAGAACCGCGGAGCACATTGCTTCGATTTTCTCATCGAATCTGTTATGTCTGAAAAACTGACATTTTTCAATCACGCAATAATTTTCCGCGGAAAACCAAGCCGTCTGCGCCCTGTTCCATACCTCCATACAGACGCCGTTGAAATGATGATTTTCATAGCTCCTGTCGTGACCGAAAAGGAAGCCGTAACCACCGAGAGGAAGTGCCTTTGCCTTTCCTATCGGCGAGCGTTTTTTCGCTTTTGAATAGCCCTCGACAGACGCAATGTTGAGCAGCATCCATAAAAGCCTGTTGTCATCATAGTTGTTTCCGTCAAAGGAAAGCGCTCTTACCGGCGCAAGCAAGCCCTTCGCTTCGTCAAAGAGACTGTCCGCCGCTTCTTTATAAAGCGTTTTCGTCTTGCCGAGCAGGTCTCTTTCGTAATCCTCTGTGAGGATGACAAGATTTGTTCTGTATTTTTCGCCGCTCTTTATGAGAATTCCCGCCGCTTCCAGCGTATCGAGTTCCTCCTCAAGATACGGCATTGCAACTCCCAGCTCGCAGGAGAGCTCCTGCGCCGTCATCGGAACGTCATATGCGGCAAGGACTATTGAGCCGGGGAGCCTGCGATTGAAAAGTCCGTCATAATGATTTCTGTCGCCCCAGAAATTGAGATGAAATTCGCCTGGATTATAGCTTTTTTCTCCTAATTTTCGTGTCATACCGATTCCCTCTTTCAATAATTTTCTTGTTTTGAACAGATGATATTTGACCATTTCGACACTGATCTTCTGTTCTTTTGAAATCTCGGAGCAGGATCTGTTATAAACGTAATAGGCAACGCAGACCTCCCTGTGTACCTTTGAGAGAAGAGAGAGCTCCCTGCGGAGAAGATATATGCTTTCGCTCTGCGTCTCGTCCTCGACATATTCCTCCTCCGGCGTCGGTATTGCAAAAATGACCTCCGTCGTCTCCGAAAGCTCCTCCTCCCTTGCGGCAAGCTCTTTCCGCTTTATGAATTTTCTGAAGGTGTTCTCCGCTATCTTCCAGGCAAACGCCCAGAACGACTCTTCATCCTTCAGTCTCCCCGCCGACTTCAATATCTCGCAGACAATCTCAGATGAAAGATCGTCGACGTCGTCCTTGTCATAAAGACGGGCAAAAGAATAGCCGTATATTGCCGTCAGATTTTCGGAGATGAGCTCCGCCGCCCGCTTTTCGTTCATTTCCCTGCTCCTTTTCGTTGTATTTTGAAAGCTTTCGTCTATATAGTACCGCCACCGCACCTGCGGTTAACACGAATTTTGAATTTTATGCCGTCTTCCGTTTACATTATATCACACTCTCCGCCCCGACGGAATAGTTTATATCCGCGCCGACATAATTCAAGCGTGGGTTTTCGGTTTCTCCCATCGCACTTCCCCTTTTAAGCCGCGCATAGCTTTCCGTATATAAAAATACCCCCGCGAAAGGGGGTATTCCGGTTTATTTCTTTTTCATTTTCTCATAGTCCGCTCTGTCCTGATTGCCGAGAGCGTCCTTGAACATAACCGTGCCGGTTTCATCTTCATCGAATGTGTATTCGACGGAGCCGTGCCAGCCGTCGGAAAGCGCTTCGGCTTCATATCTGCGGAAAAGTCCGTCGTCGGTGGGGAAAAAGCCCTTGCCCGTGCCTTTGTATTCCGTAAGCTGCCATACGACGCATTTGTCATTGTCATATGGATGCTCAAAGCGCACTATGCCGACACCGTCCGCAAAGAGATATTCGCTTCTGCCGGAGAAATATCCCCGCGATTGAAAATCAAAGCTGACTCGCAGGCAGTTTTCAAATGTTCCGGCAGGCGTAATAACCGTTTCGCCGCCCTTGACATTGAAATTCTTTGTGACATATTTGCCCGATTTTCTCTCGTCGAAATGATAGCCGTCTTTCCATTTATCCGACCACAGACAGCCTGCCGCATCCTGCAAAATTGTAAAGAAGAAGCTGTAAAGCACCTTGTATCCGACGCATTTTCTGCCGCAATCCGACATATCTTTCCATTCAAAGCTGTATTTACTGCGACGGTCATAGCTGATTTTGCCGTCGGCTTTTTTTATCGCATAGTATTCAAAGAAATTCCATCTGCCCTTTTCCGTATAATCCGGATTTATGGTGGGATCGGTTTCAAAAATGCGGCGCATAACCTTGTTTGCTATGGCAGTGTGCAGCTTCTGACGCTTTGTTACGGCGAGCTCTTCGGCACGCTTCATCGCGCCGCTTACATCGCAGAGAATTGCGTAGTCGGATGTTATTTTCTTGTAGTAACCGTACCTTGCCTCTGCCGTTTTGCCCTCCCATGTGTCGTAATAGCCTGTCACAG
>ULXM01066775.1_pt1 | contig 11369 bp, 8 predicted proteins | sample 1961271 | NCBI WGS metagenome assembly ULXM01 (sample SAMEA4835838, study PRJEB28245) | human gut metagenome | biome: gut microbiome; material: fecal sample | place: Denmark | collected 2008 | reverse complement strand
TCTTCCTGAACAAGGAGGGCAAGCAGGCGAAGGGCGCTGAAGATGCCAAGGTAACCATCGAGTACACCAACAATCCTAGTTGGCTGATGGTGAAGGCGCTGCCAGCTATCAGTAATCCTACCGAGGAGGATGCACTCTCCTTGATGGCTGCCATCTATGCCAACACCGTGAGCCGCCATGTCCAGAAGACCTTGAACGTGAATGCCAAGGACATCGACGATGCTTCGGGCTTGACATCGGCTTCTGATACCTTGGAAAAGAAGGTGAACAAGTATGTCGCTCTCCTGAAGAAACTCCAAAACAAGGATGGTTCCTTCTCTTGGTGGAAGGGCATGAGCGGCAGCAGATATATGACCACGGCTGTGGCAGAGATGATGGTTCGTCTCAATGCCATCGTGGGCAGACAATCCTCTACCGCAAGTATGCTTTCGGGAGCAATCGACTATCTGCGTCAGCAAACGGCTCGTGAGGTGAAGGCGATGAAGGAGGATGAGGCAAAGGCTGCGCAGAAAGCCGCTCGCAATGGCAAGAAGGGCGAGGCTTACCAGGCTACGCCAAGCGAGGTGGCTTTGCATTATCTCTATATTGTCGCAATGGATGGGACTTGTGTGAAACTCAAAGCTCCTGCTTTGAATGACATGGATTATCTCCTCGGAAAACTGAAGAAGATGACCCGTTCGTTGACCATCTATGGCAAGGCGAAGGCTGCTGTGATACTCGCCCTAAACTACGATTACAAGACGGCTGCCGACTACTTGAAGAGCATGGAGGAATATTCAGTCTATCGTGAGGATATGGGCAGATATTATGATACTCGCAAGGCGTACTATAGTTGGAGAAACTATAAGATTCCGACAGAGGTGGCTGCCATCGAGGCTCTACAGGCTTTGGATGCTCAGTCTATAGCTGCTATTTCATCAGCATCGTTTGCTATTAGCAAACAGCAGACCATCGAGGAGATGCAGCACTGGCTTCTGATGTCGAAGCGTACCCAGGTTTGGGATACGCCGGTGAACACCGTGGATGCCGTCTATGCCTTTATGAAGGGCAATGAAGGCAACTGGAACAGAAAGGCTGAGAATGCCGTTCTGAAACTGGATGGCAAGCTGCTGCCGATGCCGCAGGATTCCACTACTTTGGGCTATGTGAAGACCGAAAGACCGGGCAAGGCATCTAAGCTGAGCATCGACAAAAAGAGCGATTATACCAGCTGGGGAGCCGTCTATGCAGAGTTTAAGCAGCCTATCAGCGAAATCGGTTCCATGGAGTCGGGCATCAAGATTCGCCGTGTCATCGTTCCAGCCGAATCTGAGAGCAAGGGCAAGGCGCAGGCGAAGGTAGGCGAGAAGGTGAAGGTAACGCTGATCATTACCGCCGACCGCGACTACGACTTTGTGAAGATTACGGATAAGCGTGCGGCATGTCTGGAACCGGTCAACCAGTTGAGCGGTTATCAGTGGGGCATAGGCTGCTATGTTTCTCCAAGAGATCATGCAACAAATTTCTATTTCGATCGTTTATCTAAAGGTAAGCACATCGTAGAAATGGAGTATTACGTGGATAGAAAGGGCGACTATCAGAGCGGAACTTGCACCGCTGAGTGTACCTACAGTCCGGAATTTGGTGGTCGCACAGAGACTTATGAATTGAAAGTTAATAATTGATAGTTAAAAGTTTATAGATTGATAATTTAAAATAGAATAGTATGAAACGGATGAATATATGGATGCTCTCAGCGCTGTTGGCGCTGCCTGCATCAGCACAGAAGATTACAACCCAGCACGAGGTGGTAGACTGCGGACAGGTGTTGTTCCGCAAGCCCGTAACTGCTGAGTTCGTGATGAAGAACGAAGGCCACAAGCCTTTGGTGATTAACAATGTATTGAAGAGCTGCGGCTGTACATCCGTGGAATATCCTAAGAAGAGTATCGCAGCAGGCGAGACCTTCACGGTCAAGGCTGTCTACGACTCCAAGCAGATGGGTACCTTCATGAAGCAGATATGCCTCTACAGCAATGCCTCTGACGAACCTTTCATCGTCATGATGAGAGGCAAGGTGGTGGGCAGCGTGGTAGACTTCGCAGGTTCTTACGACCAGCTTCTGGGTGACATCAAGTCGGATGTCCAGGAAGTGGAGTTTGATGACGTAAACCGTGGCGACCGTCCGGTGCAGCGCATCCACATCTTCAATCCTACCGACCGTGTGATGGAACCGGTGGTGATGCATCTGCCTAATTATCTCCAGGCACAGGTATCTCCATCCAAGGTGGCTCCTCATCATTCTGCCGTCGTCGTATTGGGCTTGGATTCCAAGAAACTGCGTGACCTGGGACTGAACCAGACTTCCATCTATCTGGGCGAGCGTCCTGGCGACAAGATTGCCCCAGAGAAGGAAATCGTGGTTTCTGCTGTCCTCCTTCCTGACTTTGACAAGTTGACAACCGAGCAGAAGGCAAAGGCTCCGAAGTTGGAAATATCGGCAACGGAACTGAACCTCGGCAGCTTCAACGGCAAGAAGAAGCTGAAGGGACTTATCACCCTCACCAACAAGGGTAAGTCGGAACTCGACATCAGAAGCATGCAGATGTTTACCATGGGCTTGCAGGTAAGTTTGAAGAAGAGCAAGATTCAGCCGGGAGAAACCGTGAAGATGAAGGTGACGGCAGTGGCTGCCGAACTGAAGAAATCGCGTGTGAAAACCCCTCGTATCCTCATGATTACGAATGATCCTGACCAGGCAAAGGTGGTAGTGAAGATTCATGTAAAATAATGTACAATGAATAATGTACAATGAATAATTATACATTATAAATTATAAATTGAAATAAACCGTGCAGATAGAAATAGATAACGGCAGTGGTTTCTGCTTCGGCGTGACCACTGCCATCAAGAAAGCTGAAGAAGAGTTGGAGAAAGGCAGTAAACTCTACTGCCTGGGAGATATCGTGCATAACGGTATGGAGGTGGAACGACTGCATGAAGCAGGACTCATCACCATCGACCACGAGCAGATGGAGGAGCTGCATGGCGTGAAGGTATTGCTTCGTGCCCATGGAGAACCACCTGAGACCTATGCCCTTGCCGAGCGCAACAACATTGAAATCATTGATGCCACCTGCCCTGTGGTACTGCAGTTGCAGCGACGCATCAAGAAGCAGTATGTCAACAATCCGGAGGCGCAGATTGTCATCTTCGGAAAGAAGGGACATGCAGAAGTTCTGGGTTTGGTAGGACAGACCCAGAGTCACGCTCTCGTGGTAGAGAAGCTGGAGGATGTGGAACATCTGAGGGAGATAGGAAGGCTGGATTTCTCCAAGGACATCTATCTCTATTCTCAGACCACCAAGAGCCTGGAAGAGTTCCATCGCATCATCGAATACTGCCAGGCGCATATCGTGGAAGGTGCTACCTTCAAGAGCTTTGACACCATCTGCCGACAGGTGGCTAACCGCATGCCGAATATCGCCATCTTTGCCAGCAAGCATGATGTGGTGCTCTTCGTGAGCGGCAGAAAGAGTAGCAACGGTAAGGTGCTCTTCAAGGAATGCAAGAGCGTGAATGACAACAGCTATCAGATAGAGAGTGCTGACGAAATAGACATGGCATGGTTCCAGGGCGTCAATACCGTGGGCATCTGTGGTGCCACAAGTACTCCCAAATGGCTGATGGAAGAATGTAAGGAAAAGATTATCAATGAATTCAAGGGGTAATCTCTTTGAATTCAGGGGTAATCTCTTTGAATTCTGGAATGTATAAAAACAAAACAAGTGGTAAATCTTCTCCCGAAGACTTACCACCTTCAAAAAACAGTAATTAACTCAAAATTTATAATCTATATCATTACTACCTTTAAATAGTGTTGCAAAGATAATAAATCATTGCTTTTTTTGCAAGGTAGTGTCAATGAATAATTCTATTTTCTCGTTAAATTATTTCATTTTAACTTATTTTCATAAACACCTATGCCTTGATGGCTTTCTGATACTGTTCCATGAGCCATGCCTTCTGCTGAGGGATGGTCAGCTGGCTGTTGTCGAGAACGATGGCATCTTCTGCCTGGCGCAGAGGAGAAGTCTCTCGATGGGTATCGATGTAGTCGCGCTCTTCTACGTTCTTCAGGATGTCCTCGAAATCAGCTGGCATTCCCTTCTCCTGCAGCTCATCATATCGGCGCTGTGCTCTCACCTGGGAGCTGGCGGTGACGAATATCTTGAGTTCTGCGTCAGGGAAAACGGTGGTGCCGATGTCGCGGCCGTCCATCACGATGCCCTTGTCTTCACCCATCTTCTTCTGCTGTGCCACCAAAGCCTCTCTGACGAATGGGATGGCGGCAATCGGACTCACGTGGCTGGAAACCTCCAATGAGCGAATCTCCTTCTCTACGAGTTCGCCATTGAGATAACAGTCCGGGCGACCGGTAGCTTCATTAAACTTGAACGAGATGTGGATTTCAGGCATCTTCTTCTCCAGCTCATCTACCTTGACATTGCCCTCTGCATCAAACAGCTTGTTTCTCAAGGCGTAGAGCGTAACAGAACGGTACATGGCGCCTGTATCTACATACACATATCCAATCTCCTTGGCAAGGTCCTTAGCCATGGTACTCTTGCCACATGATGAATAACCATCAATTGCTATTGTTATCTTCTTCATATTTCGAACTGATTTATAATTTATAATTTACAATTTATAATTCACGCTCAGCACCAGACTGTTGCTGCTGACGTGATATTTTCCATAGGCCACATTCAGCTGGAAGCGCTCCAGGTTGATGCCTCCACCGAATGACCATCCGGCTCCATGACTGCTCTCCTCGTTCTCCTCGCCTGTAGAAATCGTCATCTCGTCGGCACGGCGGGCATTATATCCTGCTCCCAGCCACAGACTCTCGCCCAGGAGGAGTTCTGCTCCCACCACAAGATGGTTCTTCAGTCCACTGTCCCAATGGTTCAGATTCACCAGGGTGGCAGAAATGCGGAACGGGGTGCTCTCAAACCGTTTGGTGGCTCCCACTTGCAGGTCTATCGGCATCTTCTCATATTCCTCATCATACGCCTTGAGCTGTCCACCCAGGTTCTTGGCAACGGCAGAGATAGAAAGGTCCTGCTCTGGGTCGTAATAGTTCAAACCCAGGTCTACGCCCATGGCGATGGAGTTGTAATCACCGATATAGGAGGTGATGAATCTGGCAGAGATACCACCTGCGAGATTCCGGGCAAGCATATAGGAGAAATGGCCCGCAAGCGCAATGTCCTTTGCAGAGAATTCGCCCATCTCGATGTTGTTCTCATCCGTCTGTTTCATCTTACCATAGTCGATGTATTGAGCCGACACCGCCCATGATGCCTTTTCCTTCACGATGCGGTTGAAGGAAGCCGATGCCACGTTCACCCCCGACATGTAATTCATGTAGTTGAGGTTGATGGTCTTATCGCTCACCGACGACAGCAGCGCCGGATTATGGAATACGAGGGCTTCATCATCTTCTATCAAGGTGATGTTATCGCCTCCGAGGGCTGCGGCATGTGCACTGACCGGTAAGCGCAGAAAGTTATAACTCGTTTGGCTCTCCTGAGCGTTCATAAAAGCCGCAAAAAGCGTCAATACGAGGGAAAAAACTATTTTTTTCATTTAAATTCTATAAATCTTTGGCAAAGATACAGCTTTTTTCAAGAATATACAGTAAATTTGCATTGTTTTCGTAGAAAAGAACGGAATTGATAGTGAAATATTGCAGTTTCTGCTCCTAAAAATGGGGAAGTGGGGCTGCAGACTAGATAGAAATAGAAGAATGTTGGAAATTAAAAAATCGAAGAAAGTACAGTTGGACGACAAGCGGGTCACCTTTTTCCTGCTTGGGCTTCTTCTGGCTTTTACCTTCCTCTTCGTGGGACTTCAATATCAGAAGGGACCTCAGGGAGGAGATGACTGGGCTGAGAACTTTGAGGATTTGGCACAAGACCTGGATATGCAGACACCACCCGACCAGAAGGACATGGTGAGTGCTGAGGCTATGTCGAAGGCACCTGCATCAGAAGCCATCACGCAGGAGGTGAAACCTACCGAACAGCAGATGGTGAAATCGCCCGATAAACTCAGTACCACTACCAGCAAACTGGTTATCGGTGACGGTTCGGGAGCGGTGGAAGGTGCCGATGTGAAGGAAGCTGCACCTGAGACTGCGATTGATAATTCTGACAATACGCCAGAAGAACCCATCAAATTTACAGTGGTGCAGAAAATTCCGGAATTCCCGGGCGGATGGTCGGCATTCATGCAATGGCTCACCAAGAACCTGAAATATCCTTCTGCAGCGCAGAAAAACAAGGTGCAGGGAACCGTTGTCATCACCTTCATCGTGAACAAGGACGGCAGTATAGCAGATACGAGAGTAAGCACTTCGGTAGATCCGGTGCTCGATGCTGAGGCTCTTAGGGTGATGAAGATGATGCCGAAATGGAAACCGGGAATGGATAGAAACAAGGTATGCCGTACCATGATTGCCGTTCCGGTGGTATTCCAGTTATAGGATTATAAATTATTCATTGTAAATTATAAATTATACTCAATTATGAAGACAGCTGATGAAATTTTAAACATGGTGAACGAGTTCTTGGAAAACTTGCCATACGACCGTAAACCATATTCGCTATATGAGCCGATAAAGTATGTGCTCTCTATGGGGGGCAAGCGCATCCGTCCAACCCTGATGCTCCTGGGTTACAACATCTTCAAGAACGACCCGGAGAAAATCCTGATGAATGCCATCGCCCTGGAGACTTATCACAACTATACCTTGCTCCATGATGACCTGATGGACAATGCCGACCTGCGCCGTGGTCACGAGACCGTTCACAAGAAGTGGGATGCCAATACAGCCATCCTCTCGGGCGACAGCATGCTGGTTCTTGCCTATGAGCGCATGGCACAGTGTGACGAAAAGCATCTTGCCAAGGTGTTGAAAATCTTCACCACCACCGCTCTCGAAATAGGAGAGGGACAGCAGTATGATATGGAGTTTGAGACACGCAACGATGTGAAGGAAGAGGAGTATATCGAGATGATCCGTCTCAAGACCAGCGTACTCCTGGCTTGTGCTCTGAAGATTGGTGCTGTTCTGGCTGATGCTTCTGAGGAAGATGCCGAGAACCTGTATAAGTTTGGTGAGCAGATTGGTCTGGCTTTCCAGTTGCAGGATGATTTCCTTGATGTCTATGGCGATACCAAGGTATTCGGTAAGAAGATTGGTGGCGATATCACTTCCAACAAGAAGACCTTCATGCTCATCAATGCCTTCAACCATGCCAACGACGCTCAGCGTGCAGAACTCCAGAAGTGGGTGGATGCCAAGGAGTTCGACCGCAAGGAAAAGGTAGCTGCCGTTACCCGTCTTTACAACGAGATTGGTATTGACAAGATGGCTCAGGACAAGATAGCTTATTACTTCGAGCAGAGCAAGAAGTATCTGGATGCAGTGAATGTACCTGCTGAGCGCAAGAAGGAGTTGGCAAAGTATGCACAGAAAATGATGAAGCGCCAGTACTAATCATAAAGTTCAAAGTTCAAAGTTCAAAGTTCAAAGTTCAATGTTCAAAGTAATAGATACGCATACGCATTTTGATGCGGAGGAATTTGATGAGGATAGGGCGGAGGCTTTCGCTCGTGCCAGTGAAGCGGGGGTAAGCAAGGTGTTCTTGCCTGCCATCGACGTGAAGACCACGCATGCAGTCCTGGCTTTGAGCCGGGAATATCCGGGCTACGCCTATCCCATGATTGGCTTGCACCCTGAAGAGGTGAAGGAAGACTGGAAGGAGCAGTTGGCAGAACTCCGGAAGATGCAATTTTCCGACTTTATCGCCATTGGCGAAATCGGATTGGATTACTATTGGAGCCGTGAGTTCGAACATGAGCAGCTGGAGGCTTTCGAAGAGCAGGTGAAGTGGTCGGTAGATACCCGCTTGCCATTGATGATTCATTGCCGCAAGGCGCAGAACGAGATGGTACATCTGCTCAGACAGTATCAGAAAGACCTGCCGGGTGGCGTGTTCCATTGCTTTACCGGCAATCAGAAGGAAGCCGAGGAACTCCTCTCGTTCGACAACTTCGTGCTGGGCATCGGTGGAGTCTCTACCTTCAAGAGCAGTCATCTGCGTGATGACCTTCCAGCCGTGGTTCCGATGAACCGCATTGTTTTGGAAACCGACTCTCCATACATGGCTCCCGTTCCATATCGCGGAAAGCGCAATGAGAGCGCCTTCGTGGTAGAAGTTCTTAAAACCTTGGCGAAAGCCTACAACGTGAGCGAAGAAGAGTTTGCCAAGCAAACCAATGAAACCGTGGAAAGAGTATTCCATTTGAAATAAATAAACTTTAATAAATATAAATCCTAAACCAACTATTCATTATGACTAGAAAAATGTTGATGGCAGCCCTCCTGATGGCTGCATTTGCACAGGGCACTCAGGCACAAGACCTGAGCGGCCAGCGTTCTGAAAAGCAGGACGTAAACATGATTCCCGGTAAGAAACTGGATCATCACGGACTCATCGTGAGCCCTACACCACATCTCCTGAATGTGGATGCTACTAACCGACTCGACCTGCAGAAAGGTGTCAAGGTGATAGACAAGAAAGGCAAGTTTGCCGACGACGTGAAGTTTCTTACCGCCAACGCCAAGGGCATTCGCCTGACTATCGATTTCGGTGAAAAACTCGCTGCCAAGGCTGGCGTAAAGCCTGTTTCGGGTGCTTACAGCCTGAAGGCTGATGCCAAGGGTATCCAGATTGTGGGCTACGACGAGCGTGGTGCCTTCTACGGTTTGCAGACTCTGCGCCAGATTGTTAACAGCGAGATGGCAAAGGGACAGATGCCTTATACCACCTGCAACGACTACCCTGATCTTCCAAACCGTGGTGTGGTAGAAGGCTTCTATGGCGAGCCTTGGTCTCATCAGGTGCGTCTTTCCCTCATCGACTATTACGGAAAGAATAAGATGAACACCTATCTTTACGGTCCGAAGGATGACCCATATCACAGTTGTCCAAACTGGCGCTTGCCTTATCCGGAGAAAGAGGCTAAGAACATCAGCGAACTCGTTCAGGCTTGTCGCCGCAACCGAGTAGACTTCGTGTGGGCTATCCATCCGGGACAGGACATCAAGTGGAACGAGGAAGACTATCAGAACCTGGTTCACAAGCTCGATCTGATGTACGACCTTGGTGTTCGTTCTTTCGCTATCTTCTTCGATGATATTTCCGGCGAGGGTGCCAACCCGGTAAAGCAGTCGGAACTTCTCAACCGCCTCGAAAAGGAATTTGTGAAGGCTAAGGGCGATGTAACTCCGCTCGTGATGTGTCCTACCGATTATACCCGTCTCTGGGCGAATCCAAAGCCAACCGGTTCTCTCGCCATCTTCGGAAATACCCTCGACCCTTCTATCAACGTATTCTGGACAGGTGATGTGGTATGTAGCGACTTGACCCGCGAGACGCTCGACTGGGTAAATTCCCGCATCAAGCGCCCAGCTTACTACTGGTGGAACTTCCCTGTAACCGATTATGCCCGCCATATCATCATGCAGGGGCCTACCTACGGATTGCAGACCGACCTGACCAACAAGGATCTCTGCGGTTTCGTAAGTAATCCGATGGAGCACGGAGAGGCATCCAAGCTGGCGCTCTATGGTGTAGCTGACTATAGCTGGAATATCGCCAACTATAATCCGCTCGACAACTGGGAGCGTGGTCTTGTAGATCTCACTCCTGAGGCACATGAGGCATATCGCACCTTCGCCATGCACTCTTGCGATACCGAGACCGGTTATCGCCGCATCGAATCATGGGAGACCAAGAGCTTCCGCATCGACAACTTCACCGATGCTCAGTTCAACGCTTTGCAGAATGAGTTTGTCAAGGTGAAGAATGCTCCTGCCCAGATGGAGGCAAACTGCAAGAATGCCCTGCTGATGAAGGAACTCCGCCCATGGTTGACAGAGTTTGGCAAGTTGGGTGAGCGTGGCTTGAAAACCATGAGTCTTATCAAGGAATATAAGGCTGGCAACGACCAGGCATTCTGGGAGGGCTACGTAAACAACCGCATGAGCAAGGAAGACGTGGCTGCTTACGAGAAGCATAAGTCTGGAACCATGGTATTGCAGCCATTCTACGAGCAGTCTATGGACGATATGGCATCTGGTTTCTTCAAGAAGTTGACCGGCAAGGTGCCTGCCTTCTATAAGGGTATCGGTACCTATGCTACCTTGAGAACTACCCAAAGCAAGGCGATGTTCGACAACGATTCTACCACCTATTATACATCGGGTAACGGCCAGAATACAGGCGACTGGATTGGTGCAGACCTGGGCTGCGTTCGTCAGGTATCAGAGGTAAGAATCCTCCAGGGCCGTAACTCTGTGGATGATGTAGATTACTTCGACAACACCGTATTGGAATATTCTGTAAACAGAAAGGAATGGAAGGCGCTGACAGGTGAGTTGAAGAAGCAGTATATCATCAACTGGAAGACCGACACCCCTGTTGAGGCTCGTTATATCCGTATCAAGAAGTTGAAGTCAGACAAGCGCAACTGGGCAGCTGTCCGCACCTTCGAGGTGAATCCAACCACTCCAGAGCGTTTGAGTTTCCCTGTAGAGGCAACCAACCTTCAGGCAGCGATGTATGGTTTCGATGAGAATCCTTGCACCTCATTCACCAACGAGGGCATCCTTACCATGGGTGTAGAAAAGGAAGTAAAGGGTTACACCCTGCTTCTGAAGTTGACTCCAGGCAGTTCTTTGGTTTGTCGTCAGTTGAATGCCAAGGGCAAGGTTCTTGCCACTACCACCATCGACAGTTCATTCTGCAAGGTAGAATTGGTGAAGAAGGCAGCCAAGCTTCAGATAGAAGGCTCAGCTGAAATCTTCGAGATTATTCCTGAGAAGTAAAGGAGAGAACTTTCGCAAGTGGGGAAGTCCGCTAGGTGTCTCGCCAGATTGCAAATCTGCCGGGACGCCATACTCTAGGCAGGGGATAACAAGTTCTTTATTCCCGCTAGGCGTCTCGCCGGATTTGTAATCCGGCGTTAAAAAATGTCCTAACCTATTTAGGCTCTGCGGATTTGTAATCCGCAGCAAAGGAGCATGCTTTTCCTTTTGTTGGGGGATTACAAATCCCCCGGTTTTTATAGGTCGAACCTTTTTTTACGGCGGATTACAAATCCGCCAGGACGCCTAGCGGGTTTACGCTCTTATATTTTCGTTAAAGAAATGTAAAAAGCAAGCGAATATGTGGCATTTCGGATAAAAATTGATACTTTTGCATTCCGAAATAAAGGAAAGGTGCTCGAGTGGCTGAAGAGGCACGCCTGGAAAG
>ULXM01076736.1_pt1 | contig 11392 bp, 11 predicted proteins | sample 1961271 | NCBI WGS metagenome assembly ULXM01 (sample SAMEA4835838, study PRJEB28245) | human gut metagenome | biome: gut microbiome; material: fecal sample | place: Denmark | collected 2008 | reverse complement strand
CCTGCGTCAGGGACTCCGCCTCCTTCTCCAGCAGCTCGTTCAGCGTCCCTTCCACACTGCCGCGAACCAATTCTTTTAATTCGCTCTTGATAATTTCCTCGTTCAGTTGTACAATTTTCTCGGACATAGTTTGCTGTCTCCTTTCGAATGTTTGTGTGGTAACTTCATTCTACCAAAGCCTGCAAGCTATGTCCTTCTTTTATGCTCTTTTTAATTTGCGCAAGTTATTGTACATTATCCATTTGCGCTGAGCTTCGCTTTTGCGGATTTTCCGCATATCGCGGGAATGCAGTACGCTCAGGATGTGGATTTTGGCTTGCGCCCGTCCGAGTACTATGGTGAAAAGCTGATCCCATCAATCTTGACCAGTAAACTTGAAGCCTCAAGAATTGAGCAAAGCCGAAATTGGTCCCGGATAAAGGGCCGGCTTAATGCTGTTGTACATCTGCAAGAGACGCTCGATTCGGAGTTTTTGATTGCGCGCTTTAATCCGAAGCTGGTGCGCGTCAACAGCAAAATCGATGCGGAGTATGTAATTAAAAATCTGCAATCCGGGGAAATATTCTTTGTGTTTATTGATAAAGGCAAAGAACAGCGCTACTATTGCAAATCTGCCTTTGAAAAGACAACGGTGGATTACTTGGAGAATCAGGCAATTTTGACTATGTTGAAGAAAGAGAAGATCGTCGATGGTTCTGTGACCCTGCTGTTTCAGCATCCGAATTATATTGAGCGGTCAGGAGCGTAGAAAGTGAACGCTGACATATACCGCGCCGGTTCGAATCTTTCGGCATTTTCCCATCTAGCATCTTTTCTGCCGCGGGCTGACATCGAAAACAGCCGTTTTTGCAGCTCAAAAGTTGCAAAAACGGCTGTCTCTTTATTTTGTGGCACCTGCACAGAAATACTTTGATTGCAATAGCTATCTAGATATGCTATAATACTATAAAACTTTCAGTCGGCATTTGACACATATATATTTGAATTACAAAGCTGGGGAGAAAAATATGAACGAACTACAAAAAATCGCTGTTGTAATTGATGCTGATAATACCCAGTTATCAAAGATTGGTGCCGTATTACGGGAAATTTCAACGCATGGTCGTATCGTCGTAAAAAGAGCATATGGAAATTGGCGGAAAGAAGGGCTTAAGAATTGGGAGCCCGAAATTAAGCGCTTAGCGATCAAAGCAGAACAGCAATTTGATTATGTATCAGGAAAGAATGCCACGGATATGGCCTTAGTAATTGATACAATTGAACTTCTGTACAGCAATATTTATGATGCTTTTGTTATTGTTTCGAGCGATAGCGACTACACCCCCCTTGCGATTAAGCTGCACGAATCTGGTGTTTATGTAATGGGCGTAGGAGAGAAGAAGACTCCTGAGTCTTTCAGAAATGCGTGTGACGAATTTCTGTTTCTTGAGAACATCTCCGCTACTACAGCAGAAATCGTACCTGTTGCAGAAGCCACTAAAGCTGCGGAGCCAGATAACACAAATGATGATATCACTGATGACAGTACAGACATCAATGAGATCCATGATTTGCTTCGGAAAGCATTTGATACATATCAAGAAGACGACGGGTATGTAAATGTAGCCCAAGCCGGTAATTTCATTAAACGGGCAAAACCGGATTTTGATTGTCGCTCTTTTGGATATACCAAGCTACCGCAATTATTGGAAGCGTTCCCCGATAAATACGAGGTCTCAAGGTATCCTGGAAAAGGAACGGTTACCATTGTTGGATACAAATGTGTTGACAAGATTGACTAATTACATACAAGCTAGGAGGACGTTAGGGATTCGTTGCCTTAACGTCCTATTTGTATTATATGTTGATCGGCATGTAGGAGGTGCGCTACTTTCTATTTCGGTGAGCAGGGAACTCAAGAAGGATACAAGTGCAGTTTTTATTCTGTTATCTTTACTTGCGATTTTTCGAGAATCAGCGCTAGTATCAAGATCCAGTTTCCAACATTTTTCTAAATTTTACTAGCATGCTCTGCAAAATATGATACAATAACTTTGAAGGGAGGGGCTTGTATGTTTCTTAACAAGGAAGATATTAAAGAAAAAATACAGAATATTATTCTTGATGAGAATGATAACGATATTGCATTTATTATAGCATCCAAAGGTATTGGAAAACTTAATCTGTTGGGAGAATTATACGGGCTCGAATCTTCAAACAAAGAAATAATTATTGCAAATGGAAAAAGAGTTCGCAATTCATCCTCCTGTCTTGTGAAATGCTATATTGATGGGATTTGCTCATATTTGGAGAAAAACAACTCACGTAAAACACGAGAAAACTTCCTACGACAATTGCCTAGAGAAAGGTTATCAATCACACAAAAAATATCTCTCATTCATAATGCATTTGTGTATCGAAGGAAGCTAAAAATTGATGAAGTTTCTTCTTACCTTTCAGATCTAAGCCCTGAGCAGCTAAAAGATATATATGTAGGAATTGCGGGAAAAACACCTCTTGTTATTTTTGCGAGTGCAATATGGCTGGACGCTGTCGATATTGACTATTTGCTTAGCTTGCATAATGATAATTGGGGTGCACGTATAACATTCATAGTTGCGCTACGACCGACAAGCGAGAGTCTTACCGTAATGAAGAAAACACTGGATAAAAACGCTTCCAGGGTATGGGTGTTTCCGTTGCTACCAGAATTAGTGGAATCACCTAATTCAACATCGCCCAAATCGATTGCATCAATTTCAATTAATCAAGTTGGTACTTCCGAGTGTTATTATGATTTTCATCGTGCATTGATAGCAAATCAAGCATACTTTGAAATGTATAACATCGTGGTTTCATTGTTGCATGAAGGTTTGAACCCCATAAATCTGTGTCTCATGGCAAATCAAGAGATAAGCAACGAGACATATTATGATCTGCAAAAAATAGTCGCATCGATATACCCTAACACAAAAAGTGAATATGACGAACGGCTAGTGTTGCCGTACGACGGCAGGCTCCTGTGGGTAGATGCTCTTGCATATTACATAGCTCTTTGCGAAGGTATAGATGATGCAATAATTCAAACTCAACGGTTTTTCTTTGATGTAATCGCGCATGCGCGCTATTTTAAACAAGGCTCCCCAACTAGAGAAAAATTCATGTCCTTTCTTAGAAACAACGAAAGGGAAAGTAGAAACCATTTCGCAAAAGGCTTTGCAAGTTATTACTCTAGCTTCGTTACGTTTGCCAAGAACTTCTCATCGAAAGAACAATTCGAAAAGAATTCCAAAGACAATTCCGAATTGGCCATCGAATTGCTTGATCGTGCTCTTCTGGAGTTTTCTGATGAAGATGTAGATTCCAGCATTAAGCTTCTAGGGGAGATTTATGAAGAAAGTCAAGTTTGTGCCATCTTGGACATTTGTTTAGAGACAATTACTCGTTTTTTCGAAAAACACAAAGCCTCCAATAACCTTAAGGCAACCACTGTCATAAGTATATCCAGGTTTCAGACCTTATGTATTTCTGCCGCATATCAGTGGTTGGATCTCACTTTGCTGGACAAATTGGTTGAACTTCAAAAAAGCATTCAAACTGCCGGATATTCCATAAAAATAGATTATAAAGAGTTAATGTATAGTGGAAAAAGAATGTTATTTGATTACTTTAAAAAGGAAATTGAAAAAGAGCATTTAAAGATGGAGGATGTTGTTATGAGCGCTACTATTTTCTTGTCGTATACACATTCTGACAGTGAAATAGCAGAAAAACTTGCCAATGCACTTAGAACATTAGGATATGATGTAAAACGTGACATAAGAAATGTTAGTAAGTGGGACGACTTACAAGATTTTATGAAAAGTATCAGAAAACAAGATTATGCTGTTTTCCTTGTGTCAGATAATTATTTGCATAGCACTAATTGTTTGTATGAAATCATGCAATTTATGAAAGATGAGAATTTTGGTGATCGCTCTTTCCCTATTGCAGTTGGATTCTCAGAAACAGAGAAGAATATGCGCAAAGTACAGAATAAACCCATCAGTTTGTTTGATGACTTTTACTGGATCGAGATCATCCGATATTGGCAGGATTATGCACTGGATACGAAGATGCAACTTGAGAAAATTGATCGCGAAAATGCAGGTGAACTTGACTTCAGATATAGGATTGTAAAAGGGCTAGCTCAAACTGCCGCAGAATTCTTTGGGAGTTCCTTTGCACATAAACTTCTTGCTACAATTGATCCTGAAAATGTAAAAATCGAGGATACAGTAAACTGTATTGATAAAAAGATTTCCTTGGATACATCAGCAGATAGAAATTACTAATATACAAACTATCTGTTACTGAATTTACAGTTGCTTTTTGCGTAATTCCTTGCAGCAGCTCGCCGCTCCGGGGAGTAGGGGGCAGTGAGGCGGATGCCGATGCGACGCTTATCGATCTCAAACCGCAGGCCGCCCTGTTCGTCATCTTCGGTAAGCTGGCACAGCTCCGGGTGCTCTTTGGCATAAGCCAGCAGGCGCTTCTTCAGGTCAGTATTGTGGGTATACGCTTCACGGCAAGAGTAACATCGCTAGCTGTATTGTTTGGTATATCGAAGAACTGTGCTCCCCGAAGGGAAGCATGTATCAACTTGATGCGTGCCGTGAGATTATTGAAAACTGCAAGAATGAACTAAAGAGCCTGAGGAAATTTACGTCGCTTTTGGAATCTATTCAATAGCATCGTGAATATCCTGTTTTTACATAGCCGCGACTTGCAAAAAGTCGCGGCTTTTTCTATTTTTACGACAAGGAGGAAATGATGTACTTCACCACAACACCGGAGGGCAACCGCATGGAGGCCCTTATGAAAAAGCCACCGGGATTCGTCCAGCGCGGCGGCGGTCGACGCAGGCCGTACCGCTTCACAAAGCAGGACTGCGACTGCCATTGCTGCCTGTATTATCATCGGAAAAGCTGCACCGTTTCGGAATGTCCGTTTTTGGAGATTCGGCTGGAATGCGGTGCAGCGTCTTTTTATGAGGCCGTCCGCGCGGCGTTTGCGGAGGTCTGTAATGCAGACCTCCGCCTGCGTCTTTCCAGAATTTACGGCAAGGAGAAGAAAACCGCAATGTTCCAAAACGACCGCCACAAAAACCTCTTTGAAATGCAGCAGAGGTCACTGCGCAGACCGGACAACCGCGCACTTGCTGCACTCTATCTTCTGACAGCGGACAGCGCACTTTGGAATTGCTGCAAGCGCCATCTGGACGAACACGGAAAGCTCAACTTTGCGGCGATTCGCCTCGTCGCACTTTCTGCGGACGGGTACGCGTTGTGGAAAGCCGTCAAGGAGTTGCAGACCGGCCAGCGGCAGATCTCGCTCTCTGAGCTGGCCGACAGGGAGGTCATTTCCGACCGGGCGTTTCACCTCATCACACAGGCTGCCGCCATTGCACGCTTCGGAATTGCGGCGCTGGGAGCTTATTTATTGGATGCGGATGAAAAAACCAGAATTTGAATTATGGGGAGGGATTTCAAATGACACCACAGGCACTTGCACGGCTTCGTAGCCAGTACCCGCCCGGTACGCGCTTGCAGCTCCTACGGATGGACGATCCATATTGCCCGGTACCGTCCAGCACACGCGGTACCGTCCAATGCGTGGACGATCTCGGACAGTTCCAGATGCGTTGGGACAATGGCCGCGGCCTTGCCCTGATCCCCGGCGAGGACGATTTCCGCAAGCTCACCGCGGCAGAGCTGGCCGCGGAGCAGAGCGCATCGTTGGATGAACCGCGGCTTTAGGAGGTGATCGCATCAAGACACCCGTGACGTGGATGGGCAACAAAACATCCATCCTTTCCATCTTGTATTCGCTGTTTCCGCTGAACTACGAGCGGTATATTGAGCCGTTCGGCGGGTCGGGCGCGGTGCTGCTGGGCAAGCCTGCGCCGGACAGGTTCGAGGTGCTCAACGATTACAATCGCAACCTCGTCAATTTGTACCGCTGCATGCGCGACCGGCCGGTCGAGTTCATCCGCGCATTAGGTTTCCTGAATCTCAACGCCCGTGACGATTTCAACGTACTGAAAAAGTTCTTTCGCAAGGAGGAATTTGACGACGCCTACTTTCAGACGCAGTTGGAGCTGACGGAGGTTTTGCTCCCGCCCATTGAAGCGCGCGAGATTCGGGAGCTGTACGCCGCGGCGCAAGAGGACTACGACCTGCGTCGCGCGGTCATGTTCTTAAAGCTGCTGCGTTACAGCTACTCCAGCGGCGGAAAATCGTTTGCCAGCCAGCCGTTCAGCATCCGCAGCCTGTTCGGGCTGGTGCAGGCGTTTTCCAAGCGCTGTGAGAATGTGGTGATCGAAAATCAGGATTTCGAAGTCCTGATTCGCCACTACGACCGCGAGGGCAGCTTTTTCTACTGCGACCCGCCGTATTTTACGAGCGAATACGTCTACGACTGCGGCTTCGGTTGGGACGACCACCTGCGGCTGCATCGCGCGCTGACCGGCGCGAAGGGCAAATTTCTGCTGTCCTACAACGACTGCCCGGAGATTCGCGGCCTGTACGCGGGTTGCGAGTTTTTCGATTTCACGCGGGTCCACAGCATGGTGCAGCGCTACGAGGTCGGGCGGGAGTTTCCGGAGCTGCTCGTTGCCAACTACGACCTTTATGAACGCGAAAAGGCAAAGCCCGACCAACTGACGCTGTTCGAAGAAAAATCATGGAAGGAGAGAATTTTGACATGAAACACACCGCACTGACCGTCCCGCCCGAAGTATTGGAGGAGTCGGGCATCGACCTCGGAGCCATTCTGCAATTTACGGCGGAGGACGGCAAAATCACCATTGAGCAGCTTGGCACGCGCCGCTGTGTGGCCTGCCCCTACCGCGAGGACTGCGAGGTGTTCGCATGATGCGGACGCTTCGCATCCTCGGCAAGCGCGGCAGGATCACGATTCCTTATGAAATCCGGCAAAGGTTGGGCTTCCGGCCAAACGACGTGCTGTCGTTTCAGATCATGGACGACCGGACGGTGCTTGTCCGGCGAGAACGACTCTGCAATGCAACGAGAGGAGGACAACGAATGAAAGAAAATTTACGCATTTTAATGGTCGAGCCGCGCAAAGCGCCGTATGAGGCAAGCGTTCCGCACGAGCTGACCGCGATGCAGCAGAGCGTCGGCGGCCTGATCGAGGTGGTCAGGAACGACGACGGCACGCTCCTCGTCTGCAGCGAGGAGGGCAAGCTGCTCGGCATGGAGGGCAACCGGCGCATTCCGGGCGACGTGCTCGCCGGGCCGTTTTTCGTCGTGGGCGATGCAGGCGAAACCTTCCGCTCGCTCACGGAGGAGGAACTGGTGCGCTATAAAAAACGCTTCGCGGAGATCGAGGACATCTCGCCGCAGGAGGTGCAGGCAGCTACGGGGTTCTTTTTCTATGCTATGTAAAATATCTCTGGACTTTTCGTGTTTCTACGGTATGATGGAAGAAAGGAGGGCTGCCCAATGAAACGAAAAATTGCCATGTTCCTGCTCTGCCTGCTGCTGTGCGGCTGCACGGCGGTGCCTAGCGCAGTGCAGGATGAAGCGCGAACGCCGGAAACACAGACAGAAAATCAGACAGAACGAATAACAACACAGCCGGTAAAAGCGCCATCAAAAACGACACAAGAGCAAGAGTCACAGCAGGCAATCATGACCCAAGTGCCTACCGAATCACAGACGTCCACTTCGCCGCCAGTGCCAACCCAACCATCGTCCACATTACCATCTACGGCGGAGCCAACCGAACCGGCTCCAACCGAATCTGTACCGGCCACCGAGTTGACAGAAACGGGAATTCCGACTGAGCCGCCGACGGAAGCACCCACCGAGCCACCCTTTGACATTGACGCATGGGTGGACTTTGCAAGGGAGTATGCCGTCGGCCTCGGCCTGGTGCTTGACAGCGCGGCCACGTCCTGCTGGGACAACCCCATTCTTGCCAGCGCCCAGAGCCGGTATCTGGAACGCGACCTGAAAGGCGTACTTGAGGATTACGCCAGCGCACCGGACATCACGCAGGTGTGGATCTGGTCGGAGCTTCGCCCGGACGGCCGCTACGACATTTATATCGGATATGCGTAACAAAACAACAAAATCTATTCAAGGGACACACCGAGTGGTGTGTCTTTTTTTATGAACAGGAGGCAAAATGAAAACGAATTTCTGGAAAAGAGCGGCGGCGCTGCTGCTCGCGCTCGTGCTCTGCTTCGCCTGCGTCGGGACGGCTTCCGCCGCCGAGGACGTGAGCGGCAAGGTCTACCTCATTTCCTACCCGCGCGACGGGGATGAAAACTACCACACGGGAAGCTGGGGCCACGATGCGCTGTACTTCCGCCACGGCTGGAAGCTCTCCGCGTCAGACTATCTCGACGTGCGCGCCATCGGGTCATACGATGCCAACATCTGTTACTGCATCGAACCCGGCGTGATTCAGAATACCGGCGACGCTTTCTCCCGCATGGGCGAGGACTTCTGGGAAAACATGCCGGACTTCAACGACCTCATGACGCCGCAGCAGATGAAGCGCTACATCGGGCGCATCATGACCTACGGCTACACCGGCGGCATCAGCACGCAGTGGCGCAGCCAGAACGCAGGCGGCGACAAGCTTGCGCAGGCTTACGCGACGCAGCTTCTCATCTGGGAAACCGTCGTCGGGGAGCGGGACGCGGACTTCCGGTATGTCGCGCCGACGGACGCGGACGCGGTGCGCGAGGTCATCCGCGATACGCATCCGCTGCGGGAGAAGATTTTCGCGCATTATGACGCGATTGTTTCCAACGTGCAGAAGCATACGAAGGTGCCATCCTTCTGTGCGAAAAACCTCCGCGAGGCACGGACAGTCATGCTGGAGTTGGACGGCAGTGCGTACTCGGCAGTATTAACGGACGAAAACGGCGTGCTCGAAAACTACACGTTTTCGGCGGACAATCCCGACGTGCAGTGTACGATTGCGGGCAACCGTCTGATTCTCACGGTAGAGGATGCGCCAACCGCGCCGGTCACGCTGACGGCAGAAAAGAAAAATTCTTCGAGATGCGGCGTAATCACATGGACGGACGGCCAGTTCGGCATTGGCAGCGGACTTCAGGATCTGGTGACGTATGCGGAAACGGTGAATGACCCGGTGGAGGGTTTTCTGCTGCTTTCCGTGCCGAATGGAAACCTGAAGCTCAAAAAGACCTCCGAGGACGGCAAGATCGCCGGAATTTCCTTTACAGTCACCGGCGACGATTTCAATGAAACCGTAACGACCGATGCAAACGGCGAGCTGCAACTGGAGAATCTTGTGCCCGGCGTGTACACCGTGACGGAGAATGCCGCAGCGTTCTATGAGCCGCAGCAACCGCAGAGCGTCACGGTAAAGGCGGGCCAAACGGCCGAGGTGTCCTTCTCCAACCAGCTCAAGCGCGGCGCGCTGGAGGTGATCAAAACGGCGGAGGACGGTTTTGTGCAGGGCGTGGCCTTCCGGCTGTCTGGCACAGCGGACTGCGGGCAGCCCGTGGACGTGTATGCTGAAACGGATGAAACCGGCCTTGCGGTCTTCGAGGATATTCCCATTGGGTCAAATTACACGTTGGCCGAGGTTGCTGTGCCGGAACGGTATGTCAAAGTCGCACCGCAGAATGTCAGGATTGCATGGAATGAGGTTACCCGGCAGACGGTAGAAAACCGCCTCGTCCGCGGCAGCATTCGCGGAATCAAGGTAGGCGAAGCGGACAAGCCGCTCTCCGGCGCGGTGTTCGGGCTGTTTGCAGAGGGAACGACGGAGTTTTTGGAGAATGCCGCCTTTGCGGTTGTAGAATCCTCCGAGGATGGCGGCTTCTCTTTTGAGAACATTCCCTATGGTATGTGGCTTGTGCGGGAGCTGGAAGCCCCAGAGGGATATGTGCTGTCGGATGAGATTTTCGAGGTGCAGATCACTGGAAACAACGTCGTAATCGAACTCGGAAATCTGGAAAACAAGCCCATCACCGGCGAGCTGGAGCTCACAAAGCTGGACGTTTCCACCGGCAAGCCTCTGCCGAATGCGGGTTTCCGCATCAAGGATGCAGATGGAAATGTAATGATTGAGGGCTACACCGACGAGTACGGCATTGCCCGGTTCACGCTTGGCTACGGCGAATACACCTACGAAGAATTTGCCGCGCCGGAGGGCTATCTGCTCGACACCACGCCGCATGCCTTTTCCATTTCTGAGGACGGACAGATCGTCAAGGCCGAGATGATGAATGAAAGAATTCCCACACCGGAGATTCCGCAGACGGGCGACAGCTCCAGCCTCACGCTCTGGCTTGGTCTGGGCGGCATTGCGCTTGGTGCTCTCGCAGCCTGCGGAATTCTGTATTTCAAGCGCAAAAAGGACGAGAAATGAAAGGAAAGAACTATGAGAACAAAACTTTTCCGAACTGCAATCTGCCTCTGCATTCTGGTGTTCAGCCTCGCCGCCTTCGCCCTGCCCGCCCTCGCCGCAGGAGATGTGTCCGGCGCCATCGAAAGCACATGGAACGAGGCAAAAACGCAGATTCAGAACGTCGTCAACCATGTCGTTTTTCCCGTCATTGATATGATTCTGGCGATTCTGTTCTTCGTCAAGGTTGCAACATGCTACTTTGAATATCGCAAGCACGGACAGTTGGAGCTGGCTGCGCCCTGCATCCTGTTCGCCTGCCTCATTTTCACCCTGACCGCGCCGCTGTACCTCTGGTCCATCCTGTGAGGTGCGCAGCATGTTCAGTTGGCTGGGCGACATTCTCGGAACGCTGGGCGAGAGCATCTCCAGCGTCATTTTCGATACCATGCTCCGCTGGTTCTACGACACAATTTACGGCGCGGCGGCTGCGTTTCTGGCGCAGGTCGGCAGCCTCGGCACCGAGATTTTCGATCTGGATTGGGTGCAGGCCTTCGTGCGGCTGTTCGGCCTGCTCGCATGGGCGCTGTACGCCACCGGCGTGGTCGTGGCGGTGTTCGACGTGGCAATTGAGTATCAGACCGGCAGGGCGAACCTCAAAACGACCGCATTGAATGTCCTGAAGGGCTTCTTCGCCTGCTCTCTCATTGGAGAGCTGCCCATTGCGCTGTATAAATTCTGCATCACGCTGCAAGGCTCGTTCCTGAACGGCATTGTGCCGCTTTTCTCCGGCAGCGCGCGGGAAACGCTGGCGGAGACCGGCACGGGCGTGCTCGTCGGCAGCTTCTTTGCGGGGAACATCAGCTCGCAGATCGGGCTGGTGCATCTGCTGTGCCTGACCGCGTTTCTCTATTGTCTTGTCAAATTATTCTTTGCGAACATCAAGCGCGGCGGCATTTTATTGACGCAGATCGCGGTCGGCAGCCTGTACCTATTCAGCGTGCCGCGCGGCTACACG
>ULXM01074128.1_pt1 | contig 11393 bp, 10 predicted proteins | sample 1961271 | NCBI WGS metagenome assembly ULXM01 (sample SAMEA4835838, study PRJEB28245) | human gut metagenome | biome: gut microbiome; material: fecal sample | place: Denmark | collected 2008 | reverse complement strand
GTTGCCTCCCGGATCTTCTGTGAAGATACATTGGTCCGGTTCGTCTGCTCATATATCAACTCAATTGCTTCTTTTACTTCGTCATTAATATTCCGAAGTTCAACCAAAGACCGACTGGCCTCTGCACTCGACTTCCGCATATAATCTGCTGTTACATTCAGATTTTCCACTTCTTTGGTCGTATCCTCTATCATCTCACCCATAGCATAAACACTCTCAGATGCATTCTGCGCATCCTGTGCCTGGGATGTGGCACCATCTGCAATCTCTCCGACTGCCCGCTCCACATTATCAACCGTAGCCAGATTCTTCTGTGCCGTATCATTCAGATGCTCTGCTGACTCCAGCAGCGAAGTTGCATGTTCCCCAATATCCTGGAACATGTACTTCAGTTCATCCCTAAGACCTGCCAGAGAACGTGCCAGCACACCAATCTCATCCCCCCGGCTCAAGGCAACATCATCCATCTCTACATTCAGATTACCGGCCGCCACCTGACGCACTGCATCGATGCTTGATGTAATTGCCCGGCTGGTGCGGACTGCCATAATCGTCGTCACAATCTGTGCTATCACTAATGCCACCACCAGTATCAGGGCAATCTTTTTGCTCTCTAACTCAAATGGTCCTGCCAGCAAAAAAATTGTCAGTAATGTAATCACCAATGTCGGGATTCCCGACATCAATACTAATTTAACTTTTAATTTCATCTTCAATAACCTCCATTACATCTATAGTCTGTATCCTTCTCACATTTTCTCCGTCTGTACATATACATTCGTAGACATATATGACTTACACATACAGTAATTATACCAATCAGCGACAGAATATGCAATTATAGAAATGAAGTTTTTCCAAATGAAACTTTTATAGACAGATAATACAAAAAGCCTGTATGCTTTCGCACACAGGCTTTTCTCATTTCTCTTATACGATACTGATTAAGCAAGCTTTGTAACGTTCAGCTTAACACCAGGACCCATTGTAGAAGCGATAGTTACACTTCTTAAATACTGACCCTTTGCTGCTGAAGGCTTAGCCTTGTTAATAGCATCCATTAACGTCTGGAAGTTGTCCGCTAACTGCTCCTCAGAGAAAGAAGCTTTTCCGATTGGCACGTGAATAATGTTTGCTTTGTCTAAACGGTATTCGATCTTACCAGCTTTAATATCAGCAATTGCCTTGGTAACATCCATGGTTACTGTACCAGCCTTAGGGTTTGGCATTAAGCCCTTAGGACCAAGTACACGACCCAGACGACCTACAACACCCATCATATCAGGAGTTGCAACAACAACATCGAAATCTAACCAGCCTTCGTTCTGGATCTTCGGAATTAATTCCTCGCCACCAACGAAATCTGCACCTGCTGCCTGTGCCTCGTCAACCTTAGCACCCTTAGCAAATACCAGAACACGTACAGTCTTACCTGTTCCATGAGGAAGTACAACTGCACCACGAACCTGCTGATCTGCATGACGGCCATCAACACCAAGACGAATATGGCACTCGACGGTCTCATCAAACTTAGCGCTTGCTGATTTCTTAACAATAGAAACTGCTTCTGCTGCATCATAAGTAGTAGCTCTGTCTACTAATTTGGCAGCTTCTGTATATCTCTTACCCTTTTTCATATTAAATAACCTCCTGTGGTATTATCGGGAGCGACCCTCCCACTCAATTCTTAGTCAACAACTGTGATACCCATTGAACGAGCGGTACCTGCGATCATGCTGGTAGCTGCTTCAATGGTAGCTGCGTTCAAATCCGGCATCTTCAGTTCAGCAATCTTCTGAACCTCAGCCTTAGTGATGGTTGCAACCTTAGTCTTGTTCGGAGTGCCGGAACCAGACTTAATGTTACAAGCCTTCTTTAATAATACAGCTGCCGGTGGAGTCTTTGTAATGAAGCTGAAGCTTCTGTCTGTATATACTGTGATAACAACAGGGATGATCATATCGCCCTGATCAGCAGTTCTTGCATTGAATTCCTTTGTGAACTGAACGATATTTACACCATGCTGTCCAAGTGCAGGACCAACCGGTGGGGCTGGAGTTGCCTTGCCTGCCGGGATCTGTAATTTAATATAACCTTCTACTTTTTTAGCCATTATAGCTTACCTCCTAAATAAATTGTGGTATTTACGGGGGATACCCTCCCACTTGCTAGTTTAACTTCTGTACCTCTAAGAAGCCAATCTCTACCGGTGTAGCACGTCCGAAAACATCTACATCAATAGTAATGGATTGCTTAGCCATGTTGATTTCTTTGACATCACCAACGGTGTCTGCCCATGCACCGGAAATAACCTTAATGGTATCTCCGACCTCCAGATCGATTTCAACCTGCTGCTTTGTCGATACGCCCATAGAACGAATCTCGCCCTCTGAAAGCGGAACCGGCTTGGATCCAGGTCCAACGAAACCTGTAACACCTCTGGTATTTCGAACGACATACCAAGTAGTATCGTTCATGATCATGTTTAAAAGAACATAGCCCGGAAACATCTTCTTAGAAACCTGCTTTTTGGCACCGTTCTTAACCTCGACTACATCCTGAAGGGGAACGACCACCTCGAGTATCTGATCTTCAAGCCCACGGTTTTCTACGCTCTTCTCGATATCAGCTTTAACCTTATTCTCATATCCTGAGTAGGTATGGACTACATACCATCTTGCTTTGCTTTCTTCTGCTTCTGACATATAATCACCAACCTTTACCCAATCGATTTAACCAAATCGGTTAATTCTGATAATCCAAACTGCAAACCATAATCAACGGCTGCAATGATACAACCGAGAATGATTGCAATAATGATAACCGCTACGGACTCTTTTACAAGGGAATTCTTATCAGGCCAGATAATCTTCTTAAATTCGAGTTTTAATTCCTGAAACCAGTTGCGCTTTACAACTGCCTTCTCCTCATCTTTCTTTCCCATTAAATCACTCCTTATGTGGTTATCAAGGTTTACTTCGTTTCCTTATGCATTGTATGAGCCTTGCAGAACTTACAATACTTCTTTGTTTCCATACGATCTGGATGCGTCTTCTTATCCTTTGTGAGATTGTAATTACGCTGTTTACACTCTTCACATGCCAATGTAATCTTTACGCGCACAACTGCCACCTCCGTTTCTTTTTTGATTGTGAATCTTTTCCTGTGTATCTGAACCTGCATACATGAATGCTCACTGTCGCGGCATTCGCCGCCAACTCGCCATTCACCTCGCGTACCCGCTCGTTGTCGCGGCATTCGCCGCATAAGAAATTCGCTTCGCGACTTTCTTCCCACATACAGATTTCACACCTCAAATCCATGCAAGCATGTCTTTGCCGGTCTGAAATCTGCATGTGCAACTCGCTTGTAATTTCTTGCGTGGCTCATTTTTGCACACAAAAAAAAGACTTCTTCCGTCACAGGTTTTAGGATACCATAGATGGGAGGGGACGTCAACTGTTTTCTTCTAAAAAGAGGACTACCAGTATAAACGTCTACACCATTATCCTGTTCGAGCAAAGTCCGAACGAATTCTACACGGAAGAATTGCAGATATTAGACGAAAATACAGTGCAGTATATGATCGATGACATGCAGGATCAGATTGATGCACAAGCCGCGGCCATCCAAGAGCTTCAGCAGTTGGTTAAATCCCTGCAAGGTAATGTTGCTGTTTAAGCTTCACATATATACTACTGATAACAAGAAAGAACCGGTTTAGGATATTCCTCATGTGTGCTCCGCCAAGCGAGCAGAAACATGTTCTATCCCAAACCGGTTCTTATTCCATTCGTTATATTGTCAATATACGAACATCTAAGTTCTCCTATCCAGCATAACTCATCTTATAATCCGAAGCTCTTCACGATATTCTTAAACTCCTGGCAGCCTGCAAAGGATTCCAGTATGACTTTCCGACTTTCTCCTTTATTCAGCCGACCTACCCAGTAGTTCAATCCACCCTGATCATACTCTCTTCCCATGAAGGTGCGATAGAGTACTTTCACATATTCGGTGTTATTCAGCTTCTTATTCGTAAACTCCGGTGTAAAGAAGAATTCCTCTGCTACCTGTACCGGTGTCCGACGCTTCGCATTGATTTCACCAGTCCAATACTTCAGACCGGCCGCTTCCGGATTCCGTCCCAGCGCTTTCGTATAGATACGTGCTACGAAAGACTCTGTATTCGTATATTTCCGGACAGTAATCTTACAGGTCGCAGACTTCCCACTGCCATCCTTTGCAGTACAGGTGATGGTTGTCGTACCGGTTGCTTTGGCCGTGACTTTACCACTGCTGCTAACAGTTGCTACCTTCGTATTCGAAGACTTCCATGTCACTGCCTTATTCGTAGCATCCGATGGTGTCACTGTTGCCTTTAAGGTAAGTGTATCTACTGGGGATAAGGTTGCACTCGTCTTATTCAGGGTAATTTTCGCTACTGCCTTCTCTGCCTTTATAATCGTAAATGTTGCTGTTTTATTATTTCCACAGTTATAAGTATAGGTGACCTTCTTAGATCCACTATTAAAAGTCAACATCTTGCCGGAAAGTTTACCGCCCTTAACATTCGATACCTTTGATGTCTGGAACCCCGGAAGCGTAGACACATCCAGCTGGTTCTTAGAATTCAATGTTGCCCCATACTCGTTGTCCATACACTTAAACGTCTGCAGCTTCGTATTCTTGCTCACATCCAGGTTCGTCAGCTGGTTATTACCGCAATATAAAATCTCCAGCTGCGCGTTCTTGCTTACATCCAGTTTCGTCAGTTGGTTATTATCGCAATGCAAAGACTGCAGTTTCGTATTTTTGCTCACATCCAGTCGTGTCAATTGGTTCGAATCACACCACAAAGACGTCAGTTTTGCATTCTTGCTCACATCCAGCTTCGTCAACTGGTTATTCCAACACACCACTGCCGTCAGCTGTATATTTTTGCTTACATCCAGTTCCGTCAGCTGGTTATTATAGCACCACAAATACTTCAGCTGCGTGTTCTTACTTACATCCAGTTTCGTCAACTGGTTATTATAGCAACGCAGTGTCACTAACTGCGTAAAATACTGGATTCCATTCAGGGATTTTATTCTTGCATTTTGTACATTAAGTTCCGTTACTGCATCTCTCTCCGCTGCGGACAGACTTCCATCCTTATTCGTATCTACATTTTCTGACAAGTATTTCTGAAAATTCGCATCCGGGAAGTGTGCCGCATCCAGTCTAATGTCACCTGTGGCTGTGACTGCTTCTTCCGCAATCATTACGGTATTCTCATCTGCTTCTGTATCTTCCTCCTCCAGAAGCACATGGATTCTCGCATCCTTATCTTCCGTACCTGCTTCTTCAGTAGCTTCCTCGGTCGTTGCCACTGCCTCGGTACCCGCCCCCTCTGTTGACGCTTCTGCCTCGGTATCCGCCTCCTCTGTTGACGCTTCTGCCTCGGTATCCGCCTCTGTTGTCACCTCAGTCTCTTCTGCCGCATAGACTGCTCCGGTTGTTCCAACCGGCGTAAATGCCATCGCCAATGCCAACGTACCGGCTATGACCGGCTTCCATAGTTTCTTTCTGTACATGGTTTTACTCCTTTCTCCGCTGCGTTAGGTTTCCGACTTACCGCATAAATATTCAGGCATAAAAAACAGCAGCTCTAATAACCCCTGCTAATGCCATAATGATAGCATGATAATATGGCATCGTCAATTTGAAGAAAATATTAAAATCCGTCCCGATTCAGGGCTATGTACGCCACATGGATTCTTCAACCAGAGTATAAATGCGGAATCATATGCTCGCTCTTGGATTTTCTTCTGATACCGTAGATTCTCTACTCGTTGATTCCTATATCCAATGTTCCTATTTCCGTGCATGGAAGACCGTTCTGATCATTGGCATTCTGATGGTAATCGCAGGTTCCTGGATGATTCTGTCTCAATACGCATTCTAAAAACTATTATTGACGTGTTCATAGCACTATACTATAATGACTATCAGTAAATCTTTATGTACCATATAATAAAGAAAGATTTCTGTAAAAGGATGGTAAAACTATGTATCAGATAAATTTTAATCAACCGATTCACGTTCATTTTATTGGGATTGGTGGTATCAGCATGAGCGGTCTTGCTGAGATCATCTTGCAGGAGAGATTCACAGTCAGCGGATCTGATTCCAAGGCTTCGGATATTACTGCTATGTTAGAGAAACTGGGTGCCACCATTGCGATTGGTCAGAAAGCCGAAAATATCACAGATGACATTGATCTGATTGTTTATACAGCTGCTATTCACAAAGACAATCCGGAGTTTGCTGCAGCCGTTGCCAGCGGGAAACCAATGCTGACACGTGCACAGATGCTCGGACAGATCATGGCGAATTATGATTACTCCGTTGCCGTAAGCGGTACACACGGCAAAACAACCACAACCTCCATGCTGTCTTTGATCTGTCTGGCTGCAAAGGTAGACCCAACCATTTCTGTCGGCGGTATGTTAGATGCGATTGGTGGAAATATCCGTGTCGGTCAGTCAGAATATTTTGTAACCGAGGCCTGCGAGTATACCAACAGCTTCCATGCTTTCCAGCCGAAGATCAGTATCATCCTGAATGTAGATGCAGATCATCTGGATTTCTTCAGCGGTATCGACGAAATTATCCAGTCCTTCCGGACCTTTGCACATAAGCTCCAGCCGGACGGAACTCTGATCATCAATGGCGAGATGGATTGCCTTTCCGCAATTACCGACGGTTTATCCCGGGAGATCCGAACCTTCGGTTTATCTCCGGAATGTAAATATAGTGCAGCCGATATCACCTACGATGAACAGGGATGTGCTTCCTATACACTGCTAATCGATGGAAAGCCGGTCACTACCATTCAGCTTCATGTAAACGGTATTCATAATGTAACGAATTCCTTAGCTGCGATCGCTGCTGCCGATGTCTTACATATTAATATAGAAGATATGAAAAAGGGACTTGCCGACTTCGGTGGTGCCAAGCGTCGTTTTGAGGTAAAGGGTACATTTAACGGTATTACGATCGTGGATGATTATGCACATCATCCAACCGAAATCAAGGCTACCTTAAAGGCCGCACATCAGGTCGCACACAATGACATCTGGTGCGTTTTCCAGCCGCATACTTATACCCGTACCAAGGCTCTGCTTCCGGAATTTGCCGAGGCATTAAGCCATGCCGACCATATTGTATTGACTAAGATCTACTCTGCCCGCGAAAAGGACACCGGTATGGTTTCCTCTCAGGATATCGCAGATCTGCTTCAAAATGAATACCATAAGGATGTTGTTTATCTTCCGGAGTTTTCCGAGGTAGAGACCTATGTAAGAAATAATTGCAAAGAGAATGATTTATTAATAACTATGGGTGCCGGAGACGTTGTAACCGTTGGTGAAGATCTCTTAAAAAAATAATTTCAAAAAAATAATTTGTTAATAACTATGAACATCAGAAGCATTGTAAATGTTGAAGAAATCACCCGAAAAAAATAGTTATACACAATGTCCACAATTTTTCGCACATTAGTCGCTGTGAATTGTTGTGGACATTTCTCTATCAGTTTTTCGACATTTTTTAGTGTTTTTTCATCTTATCCACATTTTCCACTTTTTGCACAATTTCTTGTGCACAATTCTTTGAAAATATGTTCGGTTTACAATTTTTATCCCCTATTATATACTAGCATTTACAAGGTCATGTCCGACACAGATTCACTATCGCCGAGGGTGTGGCATGGTGCAACGCAAACATGGCGCAGCATGACATGACATAGACACAGTATACAAATTAGTAAAGGAGTTTCGGGGATGAAAAACATAACAATCACAACAGAAAACGGAGAGACATTTTCCTCGATTTCCAATTTCTTTATTGATTACTATATGACAACCGCAAACGGAGAGTTTGTAAAGATCTATTTATATCTGATTCGTTTATTACAGGCAGGACATCCTGTCAGCATTCAGGATGTTGCCGATCACTTTGAATGCACACAGAAGGATATCTGCCGTGCGATCCGCTACTGGGTTGACCGCAATTTATTGCGTCTGGAATATAATCAGAAAGGCGAATTGCTCGGCATTACCATCATGCGTCCACCGGTTCCGGATATGGTAGATGAGTCAGATTCCGACTCCGGCATGGAGTTACTGAATAAACGTGATGCGAGCAATACCGCCGGTGATTCCGCTATTGCTGCCGCCCCATCTGTTATACCGCAGGAAACCACTGCCGCTGATACCGTTTCAGAGGTTCCGGCGAAAAAGCCTTATTCTCAGGCACGCCTTGCTGCCTATGAAAAGGATCAGGAGCTTGGTGACATTCTCTTCCAGTTTGAGATGTACTGCGGCCACACTCCAACCCAGACAGAATTGAATTCATTATTATACATATATGAACAGCTGCATTTTTCTTCTGAATTATTGCAGTTTTTGATCGAATATTGTGCCTCTCTTCAGCGTACCTCTTATCGCTACATTGAGAAGGTAGCCATTGACTGGTACACCCGCGGTATTTCTTCCGCAGAGCAGGCCAAGCAGGAAACAAGTGCTTATCATGAGCTCAATTCTGCAATATCCAAGGAGCTCGGACTGACCCGTGTCCTGACCCCAACGGATCTCAAATATATCAACACCTGGAGAAACGATTATGCACTCCAGCCGGATATTATTATTGAGGCCTGCCGCCGAGCAGTTGCAGAGAACAAGGGCAGCTTTAAGTACATAAACGGAATCATCACCAGCTGGCATAACAGTCATGTAGAAAGTCTTCAGGATATCCGGCAGTTAGATGAGCAGTTCCACGCGCAAAAGAAAGCAACTGCAGATACTAAGGCCATACCGATCCGTAAGGTTCAGAATCTGCCGTTTAATAACTTTGAACAAAGGACCTACAACGATCAGGAGCTCGATGATTTCTTTATTCATGAAGTCCAGAAAATGACGAAAGAAAACTAGAGAACAGGAGAACCATCATGTCTTTGAATGCTGCTTATTTAAAAGAAATCAAACAGGAATATGACCGAACTCGGTTTCGCAATCGACAGGAGCTCAATGCCAGAATTGATGAGGTTCATGCGAAGGTTCCGCAGATTGCCGAGATTGATGCAACCATCCGCGACCTTGCAATTGATGCCGCTCTGGCCGCACTTCGTGAAGAAGATGAAGACAAAAAGGCAGCCGACAAACTCGCAGTCGAGAAGCAAACCGGCGAATTAATCGAACAGAAATACCGATTACTTGTGCAGGCAGGTTATCCAAAGAATTATCTTGCCCCTGTCTATACCTGTGAGAAGTGCCGGGATACCGGATATATCAATCAGGATTACTGTGAATGTATGAAGCACAAGATCGTAGAGCGCCAGTATCGGCATTCCAATCTGAACCGTGATCTGGCACATGAGAATTTTGAACATTTTTGCTTTGATTACTATGCCAATGAGTCAGACGGTACTCATAAGCTGACACCACGCGAGAATATTGAAAATGTTTATCAGTCTCTGCAGCAGTATATTCAGCATGTATCGGAATATTTCGATGGTAATGACCGGATTAAGGCCAGCATTTTATTTAACGGTACTACCGGTGTCGGAAAAACATTCTTAACCAAATGCGTTGCCAAGGAATTGCTGGATGCCGGCTATGCCGTCCTTTATACCTCTGCTTCCAACCTCTTTCAGATGGCGGCTGATGTACAATTAAATAAGAATCAGATTGAGGGCAGTCAGGAGTTTCTTTTTGGCATGGAGCAGTGCGACTTTTTAATCATTGATGATCTCGGCACGGAACTGTCCAACAATTTTACCGCTTCCTGTTTCTATTCGTTGATCAATAACCGCCTGTTACAGCATAGGGCAACGATCATATCCACGAATCTATCCTTAAAAGAGATCCGTGAGCTTTACAGCGAGCGTATTTTTTCCCGTATATGTGAGAATTATTTGATCTATACTATATATGGTGACGATATCCGGTTTGCCAAGCGTAAACAATGGCAGTCTTCTGCCTCCGTCTCCCGTCCGGACTAAGAAGGACTTGACGCGGACTGTAAAACAATGTTATAAAAGCAAGGGGCTTTCCCCTCGTTTTTACATATTTCATCACTATTAACAATCTAACCAATGGAGGAATCATATCATGCCAGATGATAGCAAATTAGAAACCATACCTGTGGGTCGTCTTGGAATTATTGCCATGGAAAGCTGCACCGAGCTAGGCAATAAAGTAGACAAGTACCTTGTAAAATGGAGAGCCGCCCGTCAGAACGAGCATAAATCTACCATTGCATTTCACGGCTATGAAAGAGGCTCATATCTGATTGAAAGTGTATGCCCACGTTTCGGCTCAGGTGAAGCCAAGGGCGTCATTCGTGAATCTGTCCGCGGAACAGACTTATATATCCTGGTTGATGTTTTAAATCACAATCTGGAATACAAGATCAGCGGTAAGCCTTCTCCAATGTCACCGGACGATCATTATCAGGATTTAAAGCGTGTGATCGCTGCTCTGACCGGAAAGGCCAGAAAGCTTACCGTTATCATGCCATTCCTGTATGAGAGCCGTCAGCATAAGAGAAGCTCCAGAGAATCTCTGGATTGTGCATTAATGTTACAGGAATTAATCGGTCTGGGTGTAGATAATATCATTACCTTTGATGCCCACGATCCTCGTGTACAGAATGCAATTCCTCTCAGCGGTTTTGAAAATATTCGCCCGACTTATCAGTTTATTAAGTGTCTGCTTCGCTCCACTCCGGATCTGGAGATTGACAAGGAGCATATGATGGTAATATCTCCGGACGAGGGCGCTATGCATCGTGCAATCTTCCTTGCAAATATGCTGGGTGTCGATGTTGGTATGTTCTACAAACGGAGAGATTATACACAGATCGTAAACGGCAGAAATCCGATTGTTGCCCATGAGTTCTTAGGTGACTCTGTCGAAGGCAAGGATGTTATTATCATTGACGATATGATTTCATCCGGTGAAAGTATGCTGGATGTTGCCAAGCAGTTAAAGAACCGGAAAGCACGTCGTGTTTACTGCATGTGTACATTTGGTCTCTTTACAAATGGTCTGGAGCTTTTCGATCAGTATTACAAGGACGGTATCATCGAGAAGGTTATCACAACCAACCTGACCTACCAGCCGGAAGATCTTTTATCCAGAGAATGGTATGCTTCTGCTGACTTAAGCAAGTATATTGCACTGTTGATCGATCATTTGAATCATGATGCTTCTATCAGTGATATTTTGGATCAGACAGAGCGGATTCAGGCTCGGATCAATGAGTATAAGGTAAAACATACCATTACTGAAAACTACGAGGCCTAAGCCATGCCATCTCGCCTACCGGCTCGATGTAGGGCTGCG
>ULXM01004637.1_pt1 | contig 11519 bp, 8 predicted proteins | sample 1961271 | NCBI WGS metagenome assembly ULXM01 (sample SAMEA4835838, study PRJEB28245) | human gut metagenome | biome: gut microbiome; material: fecal sample | place: Denmark | collected 2008 | reverse complement strand
CGTCGTGTTATCTTGATTTGTGCCGGCTGCAGAACAGACAGCAGGTGATTGACAGAAACATCAGTTTGACGGAGCGCGTGATTGACAATATCAAGTCGAAATATTCACATGGGGCTGCTCTGAAAACCGACATAACACGTTACGAACTTCAGTTGGAGCGCTTGAAACTGCAACAGACGCGCATCGATGCGGCGAGGCGTGTGACGAGCACAAGACTTGCCATTATGCTTCATCAGCCTGAATCAACACTTTTTGAGGCTGATTTTGCTTCGGTGAGGAATGAAAACACAATGCTTGAAAAGCAACGATGGAATGAACTGTCGGATAGCAACATCGGCTTGCGTCAGGCAGGGTTGGCTGCAGAAATCAGCGGTAAGAAACTGGAACTGGAGAAAAGTAGCCGCCGCCCTAAAATCGCCGCTGTCGCCGAGTTGCATTTCGACGGACCGATAACGATTGAGGTGCCGGTGATCAACAAAAACTTCGGATATTGGTTTGCCGGGGTGGGCATCAGCTATAATTTCTCATCGCTATATAAGAGCAACCGGCGCATCAGCAAGGCACGTACAGACTTGGTGCAAAGCCGTTTGCAATACGATGCAGCGCGCGAAGGCATCGACAATGCCGTGCAGGCCACTTATGCCGACTATCTCACGGCATATAAGGATTTGGAAACGCAGAGAAAATCGGTGGCACTCGCCGACGAGAACTATGCCGTGGTGCAGAACCGCTATGACAATGGTTTGGCGCTGCTCACGGATATGCTCGACGCCTCCGACTCCAAGCTCTCGGCTGACCTTGACGCTGTGGACGCTGAAATCAATATCATCTACAATTTCTTCAAACTTAAATACATCTGTAACTCATTATGAAACGTTCGGTAAAACGCATTGTGTATAATATCGTGATATTTTCCCTATTGTTGACGGGATTGGTTGTTGTGTGCTATAAATTTCTCCATTTGGGCAATGTCGAGTATACCGACAATGCCACGGTGTGCCAGCACATCACTCCGGTCAACACCCGTGTGGCTGGTTTCATCCGTGAGATTCGTTTTGAAGAAAACCAGGCGGTCAAGGCTGGCGACACGTTGGTGGTGATTGAGGATGCCGAGTTTCGCCTGCATCTGGCGCAGGCGGAGGCGGAGCTTGCAAACGCCCAGGCAGGACATCGCGTGACGTCGGCGGGAATTGCAACTACGGAAAGCAACATATCGGTCAACGACGCTTCGATAGAAGAGGCTCGTGCGCAAATGGAAAATGCAGACAAGGAGAATATGCGCTACGGAAAACTGCTTGCCGAGGGTGCTGTGACACAGCAGCAATACGATAATGTCCACACGGCTTTCGTAGCGGCTAAAGCCCGCTATGAGCAGGCGAGCCGCGGCCGCAACTCGTCGGCGCTTGTGAAGCGCGAGCAGGATGTCAGACTTGAGCAGAATGCTGCTGTGGTTAATATGTGTGAGGCAAACGTGCGGCTTGCCCGTCTCAATTTGTCGTACTGTGCGATAATTGCTACATGCGACGGAGTGACCGGACGGAAGACAATCCATGTCGGACAGCTTGTGCAGCCCGGACAAACGATGGTCGACATCGTCGACTCAAAGGAGATGTGGGTGCAGGCAAACTACAGGGAGTCGCAGATGTCTGGCATACACATAGGCTCGGCTGTGAAAATGAAGATAGACGCCGTGCCTGGTGTGGAATACGTAGGAACGGTCGAGTCGCTTTCAGATGCCACCGGGTCGGCGTTCTCCTCGATGCCGTCAGACAATGCAACCGGAAATTTTGTAAAGGTGGAACAGCGTGTGCCGGTGCGCATATCGCTGCACGGCAATTCTGGGGATCTGATGAAGAGACTGAAGGCTGGCTATAACGTTGAATGCGAAATCAGCACAAAATGACACCTCCTCCAATGAAATTCGCCATGCCGATGGTCAAGGACTTCGTGCCTAAGGCTGTCAGGCCATGGCTGTATGTTGTCATGGCGCTGTGTTTCCAGGTCTCGGCCGCGCGCTATCTGGGCGCGCTCAACGAGATTATAGGCGCTACGGCACAGATGCGTGAAGATGTGCTTATGTGCCTTTACTGCAATCTGGCGGGAATGGCGTTGTGGTTTCCGATGTTGTTCCGCATGAAATTCCGGTTTACCAACAAGACGCTGCTGGTCGCCGCTTCGCTCACGGTGTTGGTCACCAACCTGCTCATCGGCTATGTCACGTGGCTGCCGCTTTTATGGCTGCTGTGTTTTATTGAGGGAATAGCCAAGATTCAAGGCACGTTTGAGTGTATGTCAAACATCCAGTTGTGGATGACGCCTAAGCGCGACATGACAATTTTCTTTCCGCTTCTGCACATCGTGATACTTACGAGCATGAATCTGCAGGACTTTATGTCGGCTTATTTCGGAATGCTCGGCGATTGGAGGCTGATGCATTGGTTTGTGGCTGGCGTCCACTGCGTGGTGCTGTTGTTTTTGCTCACGTGTGTGCGGCATTTCCGGTTTATGCGGCCGCTGCCGCTGTACGGCATCGACTGGACTTCGATGGCGTTGTGGGCGGCGTTGCTTGTGCAGGTGGCATACGTGCTCAACTATGGCGACTGGTATGCATGGTTCAATCACGATGCGGTGTGGTATCTCACGGGTTCTATTCTCATCACCTTTGCCCTTATACTGCATCGGATGACGCATGTGCGGCATCCGTATATCAATCCTCGGGTGTTCACCGGATTCCGTTATGTCAAGCAGATTCTGGTGCTTGTGTGCTTCGTGGAGTGCCTTTTCGGCACAGAGCATATTCTTGAGGAGATTTATCTGGAAGAGGTGATGCATTACTCCACAATTGTCAACGCCACTCTGTGTGCTCCCGCATGTGTGGGATGCGTATGCGGATGCCTGTTTTCGCTTTTCTGGTTACAGAAAGTGATGCGGATGTCGTACATCCGGCTTGGAATAATCGGTTCGTGCATGTTGTTGGTTTATATGGCGATGATGTATCTGTTGGTGTCGCCGGCGGTCAGCATAGAGATGCTGTATTTGCCATTGTTCTGCCGTGGATTCGCCTATACCACTCTCAGCATCGTGTTTTTCTGCTCGTTGCACGACGTGATGGATTTCAACCACTTCTTCCAAGGGCTGGGTGTGTTCAACATGCTGCACATGTTGGTGGGCGGATGCCTGGGGTGTGCCGTCTATGCGAAGATGATAGGTTGGTATGTGGCCGACGGCTTTTCGCGCTATACGAGCGGTGCGTTGTGGCTCCACAACTCATCCGCCATTGGCTCGCCGTCGATAACCGACGAGATGCTCCTTGTCGGAGTGAAGGCGGTCTATGGCTGGGCTTGCTATGGATGTGTGTTCCTGATTCTCGGATTCCTGCTCTTCGATTCGCCGATACGCAGGCACAGATCGTATATGCTGCCATGGAGAGTGGTGGGCAAAATGGTGAAGAAATACTACAATCTTGCACAGCATTGAATGTCCGATTCCAGTTTCTGGTCTAAATGCCGTTTTTGTGGAATGAAAACTTGCTGCGGAGGAAAATAAAAGCGTGCTGTCTCCATCTCGAAGACAGCACGCTTCCTTTTTATGAAACGCTAATAAAACTTCGTTGTTTAGTTGCGGTTTCCGCCACGGTTTCCACCGCGGTTTCCGCCACGGCGGTCATCGCGATGTCCGCCTCCACGGCGGTCGCCGTCGCGACGTGGTGGGCGAGCCGGACGCTCAGGCTCTACGTAGCCTTCCGGCTTCGGAAGCAGAGCGCGCATTGACAAGCGGAACTTGCCTGTTTTCTTGTCGATTTCGATGAGTTTCACTGTCACCTCGTCGCCCTCGTGCAAACCGGTGTCTTCCATCTTTTCGAAACGCTCCCATGCGATTTCAGAGATGTGGAGCAGACCGTCGCGGTTAGGCATGAATTGAACGAATGCACCGAAGTCCATGATTGAAACCACTTTACCTGTGTATGTCTCACCTTCTTCAGGCTGCGCTACGATGCCCTTGATAAGAGCCATAGCTTTGTCGATTGCGTCCTTGTTTGGAGCGGCAACCTCGATGTTGCCATGGTCGCCTTCTTCCTCGATAGTGACGATTGCACCCGACTGTTCCTGGATGCCTTGGATGATTTTTCCGCCCGGGCCGATGACAGCTCCGATGAATTCCTTCGGAATAACCAATGCCTCGATGCGTGGCACGTGAGGCTTGTAGTCTTCGCGTGGCGCAGGGATTGTTTCGTTGATGATTCCGAGGATGTGCAGACGGCCTTCGCGAGCCTGGTTGAGGGCTTTCTCAAGGATTTCGTAGGAAAGTCCGTCGCACTTGATATCCATCTGTGTTGCGGTGATACCGTCAGTTGTACCGGTCACCTTGAAGTCCATGTCGCCGAGGTGGTCCTCGTCGCCGAGAATGTCGGAAAGAATGGCATATTTAGGACTGTCGTAGTCTGTGATAAGACCCATTGCAATACCCGCAACCGGCTTTTTCATCTTCACACCGGCGTCGAGCAGCGACAATGTGCCGGCGCATACTGTTGCCATCGACGATGAGCCGTTCGACTCAAGTATGTCGGAAACGATGCGGCAAGTGTATGGGAAATTGTCAGGGAACATACGTTTGAGTGCGCGGTGGGCAAGGTTGCCGTGACCGATTTCACGACGTCCTACGCCGCGTTGTGCCTTTGCTTCTCCTGTTGAGAATGGAGGGAAGTTGTAGTGCAGCAGGAAGCGCTCTTTGCCCTGGTTGAGCACGTCGTCGAGAATCTTCTCGTCGAGTTTTGTGCCGAGGGTACAAGTGGCGAGAGCCTGAGTCTCTCCACGGGTGAACACTGCAGATCCGTGAGGGCCTGGAACGTAGTCAACCTCACACCAGATAGGACGGATTTCGTCGGTCTTACGGCCGTCGAGACGGATGCCTTCGTCGAGGATGCAGCGGCGCACGGCTTCTTTCTCCACATCGTGGTAGTAGCGGGCCACGAGCGGCGCTTTCTCGTCGCGTTCTTCTTCAGGTATTGTCTCAAGATAGTCTTCCTCGATTTTCTTGAACGACTCGTTGCGCCATTGCTTGTCGGCGCTGCCGGCCTTAGCCACGGCGTATGCTTTTTCGTAGCATTTGTCGTGTACGTCTTTGCGGAGGTCTTCGTCGTTGACCTCATGGCAGTATTCGCGTTTCACGGCGCCTACTTCCTTGGCGAGCTCCATCTGTACGAGGCATTGAGCCTTGATTGCTTCGTGAGCGGCTTTGAGTGCCTCAAGAAGTTCGAGCTCTGAAACTTCGTTCATCTCGCCTTCCACCATCATGATGTTGTCGTAGGTTGCGCCAACCATCAGCTCGATGTCGGCACGCTCAACCTGCTCGAAGGTTGGGTTGATTACGAATTCTCCGTCGACGCGGGCCACGCGCACTTCGGAGATTGGTCCGTGGAAAGGCACGTCGCTGACAGCGATTGCAGCTGATGCTGCCAATCCTGCCAATGCATCTGGCATGTCTACGCCGTCTGACGAGAACATTATGATGTTGACGAATGTGTCTGCATGATAGTTTTCAGGGAACAGCGGACGAAGCACGCGGTCTACGAGGCGGGAAGTCAGAATTTCGTAGTCTGACGAGCGTCCCTCGCGTTTCTGGAAACCTCCAGGGTAGCGGCCTGCTGCCGAGAATTTCTCTTTGTACTCAACTTGGAGAGGCATAAAATCAACACCCTCTCCGGCTTCTTTCGCTGACACTACAGTTGCCAGGAGCATGGTGTTCCCCATTCGCAACTCTACTGCGCCATCAGCCTGTTTTGCCAGTTTGCCTGTTTCGAGAGTAATCTCGCGGCCGTCGGCAAGCGTGATGGTCTTTTTAATCGGATTCATATTTAATTCTTTATCTTCAAAAATTCCCACAAAGATAATAAACGTTTGCTGACTAACAAACTATTTCCTTTAAAATGATGTGTTTTTGAAAAAAAACATTGTGCTGAACGGTGGCTTTTGCGTCGATTAACAAACCGGTCTTCTTGTGTATAATCCCAGACTTGAGCTCGATTTTAATTTTTTTGCTACCCTTTTGCTACCCAACAAAAGAAAAACGCTTGTAAGGACTTACAAGCGTTTCTTAGTACCCAGACCCGCATTTGAAATAATTAAAGTGGGGGAAATATGGGTAAAAAGAAAAACGCAGAAAAATGCAGCAATATAACTATATATCAACTATTTACAATCATATTAAATTTTAATCCGAATTAATCCGATTGCAAAATATTTAGCAGATGTGGGGAAAATGTGGGGAAAATATCTATCTTTGCATCAAGATAAAATTTAACCTGCAAGCCTATGAAAGTAACTTTCATCATTAAAAAAGCGGCAAAACGGTATGATACCGAATCAACCGCAACTATTTATATCCGCCTGAGAAATGGAAGACAACTCGATTCTGTCGCCCCTACCCAGCTTTCAATCAATCCCAACCTGTGGGATGACAAAGCCGAGTGTGTAAAAACAAAAGCTGTCTGCAACGAAGACTTGCGGACAAGCATAAATGAAGAGATAAGGAAGCTGAAAACATATGTGGAAAAATCTTTCCATACAGAAAAAGATTCAGTTGATAAGGAATGGCTGAAACTGACTTTAGACAAATATTATCATCCTGAAAAGTATTTTACACCCGAAGAGATTGTCATAAAGCCGACTTTCGGAGAACTGTTTGACAGCTTTCTGGAAAAGCATCCGTTATCTGAAGTAAGGAAAAAGAATTTCAGAGTGATAAAAAGAGCCATCTTGCGCTATGAACTTTATGTGCGTACCACTAAAAGAGGGCAAAAGGACTTTGTTCTTGATGTTGATACCGTCACACCGGAAACCCTGCGGGACATGTGGGACTTTTTCGAGAACGAGTACCGATACTACGAGCTTTATCCGACCATCTATGAGGCTGTTCCCGAAAAGAGGACACCACAGCCTCGTGGCAAGAACACCCTGATAGACTGCTTTTCAAGAATACGCACCTTCTTCCTGTGGTGCTTCGACAACAAGCTGACCGTCAACAGACCGTTTGACAAGTTCCCGATAGAGGAATGCAAATACGGAACTCCTATTTATATCAATCTTGAGGAAAGGGACAAAATCTTCAATGCAGACCTGTCAGCCACTCCACAGTTGGAGATACAGAGGGACATCTTCATTTTCCAGACACTCATAGGGTGCAGGGTAAGCGACCTGTACAGAATGACCAGACTTAACATCGTGAACGGTGCAGTCGAATACATACAGAAGAAGACGAAGGAAGGAAACCCGGTTACGGTGCGTGTCCCGTTGAACGACAAGGCAAAGGAGATTCTTGAACGGTATAAAGACCATGAGGGGAAACTCCTGCCGTTCATATCAGAACAAAAATACAATGAAGCGATAAAAAAGATATTCAAACTTTCGGGAGTGGACAGGATTGTCACTATATTAGACCCGTTGACACGTGATGAAGTGAAAAAACCGATTTACGAGGTGGCAAGCAGCCATCTTGCGAGAAAGACCTTCATCGGCAACATCTACAAGAAAGTGAAAGACCCGAACCTTGTTTCGGCACTGTCGGGACACAAGGAAGGCAGCAAGGCTTTCAGAAGGTACAGGGATATTGACGAAGAGATGAAGAAAGACCTCATCAAACTATTGGACTAAGCCTATGGGACAGCAGGAATACGACAATTTCAAAAGACTGGTAAGGGAGTGGCTTGACAGCCACCCCGATGAATATGCGGCTTTCGTGGAAGAAATGAACGATAAGGAGTTCAAGGGATTCTTCAAGGTTTTCAAGGTCGCAACCGCACTGGCTCCCAAATACAGGGAAGCGGCACGCAAAAGAACCTTGAACGACAGGGCAACGGACTTTGAGGAACTGGAAAACATACTCCAAGGGTCAGACCTTGCCGGAAAACTCGTGAACGAGTTCCACAACCCGAACAGGAAAAGCATCATACCTGCCATGCTCGCATGGCTGTACTACGGACGGAGCTATGAGTGCATGGTGGAGCAGGGAGAGGAACTCGCCAAAAGAAAGGACATATCCGGACTGTACAAATGGCTCGTCTCCTGCATGGTCAGGTTCATCGTCAGAAAGAGCATAAGCAGCGGCATGAGAACCAAAGAGGACTGGGTGGCTTTCAGAAAGCAGCAGAAAGCCATCGAGGAAAACAGCCTTGTGGAGTGGTCAATGGAGGATGAGGACATTGAAGAAACCGAAAGTACGGAAGAATTGACGGAGGAACAGCCCAAGAGCGCAGGGCGCAAGGCGGACACACGCACACTGCCGGAGCTGCTGATAGAGAACAGGGAAGTCATTCTGGAAAGAATCGGAGCAAGGCTGAAAACACATACGACCGAGACGGACATCGCACGGCTGTACATCGCACTGGTGGAATACCGTTTCATGCGCCCCTGTCCCATAAAGACTTTCCGGAACGCACTGCAACAGCAATACACAGACCTCAGCATCGTACACGAAAGGGGAATACAGAAAGCGTACAGGAACCTTACCACACCTTTCGGAGGCAGCAAAAAACTGATAAAGGACATCGGGGAAGACCATGTTGCCATAGAGGAATTGAAGGCTTATCTATCAGCTTGAAACTCGTTTAATTCGTTTTTGGATTTTACGAATTTAACGCATTGAAATCCATTGATTTACGATTATTTTTCGTTATATATTTGTGCCACTATCCTAATCGGGGTAGTGGCTTTTCGTTTATAATACTGCCGAAACGGGAAGTCTTACAACCGGCAGTTTCAACAAGCCTATGACAGACCTGATGGCAATTATCCAGAGCGGAAACGGCAACATCAAACTGGAAGTGACGGGAGAAGACCTGCTCATGTTTTCCAACCAGTTGATAAGCCGTGCAAAGCATGAACTCTCAACCGCCATTGCGGAAGCGAGAAAGGAAAAGTACCTCACAAAAGAGGAAGTGAAGAAAATGTGCGACGTGTGCGACACCACCCTTTGGCACTGGGCAAAGAAGAACTATCTGAAACCAGTAAAGGTGGGGAACAAGGTCAGATACCGCCAGTCGGACATACAGAGAATCTTAGGAGAACGCACCCCTTTAGTATGAGCCTATGAAAGAAGAGGAATACATGCGTGTGGGAACGACACTGTACAAGGTCGTAAACCAGCCCTGTGCTAACGGGGGATATGAGAAAAGGCGCGTGATATGGAACAACAGCACGCTCCGGCAGGACTACGGCAAGAACTATCTTGCCACAGTCCCGAGGTATGACGGTTTCTGTACCGTCCCCGACCATCTGAACTACCGGAAGGAGATTGACGGTTTCCTGAACCTGTACGAGCCGATAGGGCACACACCCCAAATCGGGGATTTCCCGAACATACGCTCTCTGGTGGTACACATTTTCGGGGAACAGTACAATCTCGGTCTGGACTATCTGCAACTGCTGTTCCTGCAGCCGTTGCAGAAACTCCCCATACTCCTGCTCGTATCGGAAGAGAGGAACACAGGCAAAAGCACGTTCCTTAATTTCCTGAAAGCCGTGTTCGGGGACAACGTGACATTCAACACCAACGAGGACTTCCGCAGCCAGTTCAATTCCGACTGGGCGGGAAAGCTGCTCATAGTCGTGGACGAGGTGCTGCTCAACCGTAGGGAGGACAGCGAGCGGTTGAAGAACCTGAGCACCACTTTCAATTACAAGGTGGAAGCCAAAGGGAAAGACCGCACGGAAATAGCATTCTTCGCCAAGTTCGTATTGTGTTCCAACAACGAACACCTGCCTGTAATCATAGACGCAGGGGAAACACGATACTGGGTAAGGAAGATAAATCCGCTGCAGGACGATGACACGGATTTCCTGCAAAAGCTGAAAGAGGAAATCCCCGCCTTCCTGTTCTTCCTGACACAAAGGGAACTTTCAACGGAAAGGGAAAGCCGCATGTGGTTCAATCCAAGGCTGACACATACGGAAGCCCTGCAGAAAATCATCCGGAGCAACCGCAACCGTCTGGAGATAGAAATGGCTGAACTGTTCCTTGACATCATGGAGAACATGAACGTGGGCAGCGTATCGTTCTGCCTGAACGACCTCATGACCCTGCTCGTATATTCGCAGGTAAAGGCAGAGAAACATCAGGTGCGGAAAGTGGTTCAGGAAGTATGGAAGCTGACTTCCGCACCCAACTCGCTTTCCTACACCGCCTATGAGATTGCTCCCCACCGTGAGTGCCACTACGAAACGAAAAGGAAGATAGGGAGGTTCTACACGATAACCAAGGAACAGCTTACCGCTATATGATTATTTTGATGAAATGATGAATACAGTATATAACACATTGTATCACAACACAATACAATTTCATCATTCATTCATCGGAATATAATGCTGATGAAAAGAGAAATCATCATTTTTCTTTTGGCAAGTACTCTGATGAGAAAAAGATGAAACACTATCTATCAGTATTACAATGTTTTAAGTGAAATATTCATCAAATCATCGTTTTTTCACTCATCACAAAACCGTACGAAAATGACAACAGAAGAAGCAAAAAAGATAAGAATCGCAGACTATCTGCACAGTCTGGGGTATTTCCCCGTAAAGCAGCAGGGGGTAAACCTATGGTACAAGTCCCCGTTCAGGGAAGAGAAAGAGCCATCGTTCAAGGTAAACACAGAGCGTGAGCAATGGTTTGACTTCGGTCTGGGAAAGGGCGGCAACATCATCGCACTGGCGGCACACCTATACGCAACGGACAGCGTTTCGTATATCCTGAAACGCATGGAGGAACAGACACCGCATGTCCGTCCCGTGTCGTTCTCTTTTCGCAGGCAGTCCGCCACCGAGCCGACTTTCCGGCAGCTTGAAATCGTGCCGCTCGCTTCCCCCGTCCTGCTTTCCTACCTTAAGGAAAGGGGGATAAACACCGCACTGGCGAAAAGAGAATGCAGTGAAGCGCACTTCACCAACAACGGCAAGCGGTATTTCGCCATCGCATTTCCCAACGTGTCGGGAGGATACGAGATACGCAACCGTTATTTCAAGGGCTGCATCGCACCGAAGGAAATATCACACATCAGGCAGTCGGGAGAGCCGAGGGAGACCTGCTACGTTTTTGAGGGATTCATGGACTACCTTTCCTTTCTGACCCTGAGACTTGAAAACTGTCCGCAACACCCCGACTTCGACAGGCAGGACTACATGGTCTTGAACTCCGCAGCCAATGTTTCCAAGGCACTCTATCCGTTGGGGAGCTATGAACGCATCCACTGTTTTCTTGACAATGACTGTGCAGGAATGGAAGCCCTGCAGCAAATCCGAAAGGAATACGGCAGCACCCGGTATATACGTGATGCCTCACACATATACAGCGGATGCAAGGACTTGAACGAATACCTGCAAAAACAGGCAGCGGAAAAGAAACAGGCTCAATCCATCAAAGTGAAGACACCGCCCAACAAACCGGGAGGCTTTCGGTTATAGCCCACTATAACTACACGCTTCGCTTACGTAGTTGTGGGCTCTCCCGAGGGGATTAGGGTTTTA
>ULXM01035029.1_pt1 | contig 11558 bp, 6 predicted proteins | sample 1961271 | NCBI WGS metagenome assembly ULXM01 (sample SAMEA4835838, study PRJEB28245) | human gut metagenome | biome: gut microbiome; material: fecal sample | place: Denmark | collected 2008 | reverse complement strand
AAGAGCGTCGATTGTGGAAACGATTCCCTGATATCCGAAGTTGTAGAGGAAGGCATCTTCCTTCTTCTCGAACTCCGCGAACATCTTCTCAAGTTTCTCGTGGTATCTGGTGTTGCCCGACAGCATTCTGGCGCCCATAGGGTATGCAAGGCCCCATTTAGCCGCAGCTTCAGCATCTGCCTTGCGCACCTCCGGATGATTTGCAAGTCCGAGGTAGTTGTTCAGGCTCCAGTTCAGGACCTCTGTTCCGTTGAAAATCATGTGAGGTCCGAGCTCTCCCTCCAGACGTGGATACATGTAATAACCGTAAGCCTGGCTGAAATACTGGCCGATAGGGCCGCCTGAGTCTCTTTCAATTCTGTCAAAAATGTCTAACATATTGTCTAGATTTTAGAAAATTTCTATGCGTCAATGTTCGCGTAATGGGCATTTTCCTCAATGAACTGCCTGCGTGGCGGAACATCGTCGCCCATCAGCATTGAGAATGTCCTCTCCGCTTCAGCGGCATTGTCGATGGTGATACGGCGGAGCCTTCTCTTGGACGGATCCATTGTGGTGTCCCAAAGCTGGTGCTCGCTCATCTCACCAAGACCTTTATAACGCTGTACGGTGACACCCTTGTCGGAGCCCTTGCCCAGTTTCTGGGTAGCTTCCGCACGCTGCGCGTCTGTCCAGCAATAGATTTCTTCCTTGCCCTTCTTCACGAGATAAAGCGGCGGGGTCGCAAGATATACATAGCCGTTCCTGATAAGGTCAAGCATATATCTGAAGAAGAATGTGAGGATCAATGTCGCAATATGGCTACCGTCGACATCGGCATCGGTCATGATGATGACCTTGTGGTAACGCAACTTGCTGAGGTCCATTCTCTTCTCGCCGTTCTCGTCTTCCTGTGCCACGGTCACGCCGAGCGCCGTGTAGATGTTACGGATTTCCTCGCTGTCGAATGCACGGTCTTCCGCAGCTTTCTCCACGTTAAGGATCTTACCTCTCAACGGAAGAATGGCCTGGATGCGTCGGTCACGGCCCTGCTTGGCGGTACCGCCTGCGGAATCTCCCTCGACGAGGAACAATTCGCATTGCTCAGGATTACGTTCGGAGCAGTCTGCAAGCTTGCCCGGCATACCTGCACCGGACATGACGGTCTTGCGCTGCACCATTTCACGTGCCTTGCGGGCAGCTGTCCTGGCGGTAGCTGCGAGAATCACCTTCTCGATGATGATCTTGGCATATTTAGGATTCTCTTCCAGGTACTGGTCCATTGCGGCGGATGTAGCCTGCGATACGACAGATGTCACCTCGCTGTTTCCGAGCTTGGTCTTCGTCTGTCCTTCGAACTGAGGCTCAGCCACTTTCACTGAAACGACCGCCGTAAGACCTTCACGGAAGTCTTCCTGTGAGAGTTCCACCTTCACCTTCTCCAGAAGCTTGTTCTTGTCAGCATAGTTTCGGAGGGAACGTGAAAGTCCCATCTTGAAACCCTGGAGGTGTGTACCGCCCTCGATAGTGTGGATATTGTTCACATAAGAGAGGATCGTCTCTTTATATCCGGTATTGTACTGGAGTGCGATGTCGATAGGGATAATCTTGTCAGATGTAACGCAAACCGGCTCAGGGATAAGTTCTTCCGAGCTTGCATCCAGATATTTGATGAATTCTTTCAGACCTTCCTGTGAATAGAAGACATCACTCTTGTAGACCTGCTTTCCTGTAGGACTGTAATTTCCGTTCTCATCGGTCTTGTACTCGTCAATGAGCGTCCTCTTGTCGGTCAATGTTATCTTGATTCCCTTGTTCAGGAAGGCGAGTTCACGCATTCTCTTGGCAAGAGTATCGTAATCATAGATAGTGGTGACAGTGAAGATTTCCGGGTCAGGATGGAAAGTGATGATGGTTCCGGTGTCATTGCACTCGCCGATAACCTCAACCGATGTAATCGGCTTGCCCTTGGAATATTTCTGCTCATAGATCTTGCCTTCTCTGTGGACTTCCGCTATAAGGCTGTCGGACAATGCGTTGACGCAGGATACACCGACGCCGTGGAGACCTCCGGAGACCTTGTAGCTGTCCTTGCTGAATTTACCGCCGGCATGGAGCACGGTGAGTACGACTTCAAGCGCTGACCTGTGTTCTTTCGGGTGCATTCCGGTAGGGATGCCTCGACCGTTATCCTGGACACGGATAGAATTATTTTCTGTTATGGTGACTTCGATATGGTCACAGTATCCGGCCATAGCCTCGTCAATACTGTTGTCAACGACCTCATATACAAGATGATGAAGACCTCGCACGCCGACGTCTCCAATATACATTGATGGCCTTTTCCTTACAGCCTCAAGTCCTTCAAGGACCTGGATACTGCCCGCCGAATACTGTTCTTCGGCTTCGCGCATCTTATCATTCTCTTCCATCCTAATAAATTTAATTGTTATCTCTCAATTTACGCAAGTTTGGCAACTTGCTGGGTTGCAACCTACATCAGGTGTCGGCTCCTGTCCGGAGGTGCGATGGCCCGCGCACGGGTTATCACGTTACCCCCTCCCTAAATCCCTCCCCTCGGGGTAGGGACTTACCATCGCCTTGCAGGCTCTAATCCCTAATAAATTTAATTGTTATCTCTCAATTTCCGCAAGTTTGGCGACTTGCCGGAGCTAAATATAAGCCTACAAATATAGTAAAAATTATAGATTCAGGCAAATTCCGACGGTGGCGCCGATTCCGCCTTCGGTATATAGCGGAACGCGTTGGATATCTGCATTGAGCAAGTTGTCACCGCGAAGCCAGAACGACAATTTTCTGGTAAATGCGAACTCCGCATAAACGCCGAGATTCATCCAGCCAGGTATGCGCGCAGCAGAGAAAGTAATATCGGGCATACCGGCAGCATCTTTATATATCAGCGTCATTCTTCCGTCACGCTTTGAAGCGAACTCCGCCGAAATACCGGCGAAAATCCTCTTCTTCCAATTATATTTTCCGGAAACGAACCCACTGAATTTTGCCGGCTCGAAACACAGATAATCCACATTTTTACGATTCTTCAACTTGGTATCATTGACACTGAATCTGGAATCCAGGACGAAGTCCTTCGACTCCCACTGAAGTCGGATTTCCGAGTACACGGCAGTACCGTCATAATAATCCCACCAAGTCGAATACTGATGTGGGCTATAAGACGTATCTCCCAGCACGACATCGAACGACATTGCCTCGAAACTTCTGAAACCGGCACGGACATCATAACGGAAACGGCTGCTGATATTGCCGTTGAAACCGAGCGCGAAATCAGCCTGCATCACTGAATTATTGGACATCTTGGAATACGGAAGCATGAAATGAAACTTCTCCTTCATGTCCTTGTACGGATTCCTGTAATCGCCGCCCTCAGCCTTGAAATACAGGTTCATATAGTTCCGTACCGCCTCGAATCCGATATACACATCCGGATAAATGAGAATACCTTTATTGGTATTGAGCGCATCCGCACCATCCCTGTCACTGATATTGAAACTGAATTTCGGTCCGGCATGAAGGCGCCAGCGGTTCTTGTTCAGCACATATTTCGGAGTAATGTAAGCCGTCCCCACATCGGTCGCCAACGCCCCGCGGTAATACGACAGCCCCACGCCGAAATCCGCCACGATGCTATGATACTGATGCATCACAGGCCCCAAAGTCACATTGAAGTCTATGTCATTCATTCTCAACGAGCGGCCCCCCGCAGCAACGCCATCGCCAATACCCTGATTTGCACCATGATACCTAAAGTCCACATCGTAATAGAAATAGGTATCGGCATCATTCTCCGACTTTGCACGAAAGCCTGCTTCAGCAGCATTGTAACCGGTCGCATTGCCTCCGAATTTCGTATGAATCCCTACATAGCCAGCATCGAAAGACAACTTCGCCTTATTCAAGTCCGCCTGCCCGTTTATTCCGGCATTGGAATACATATCATAACCATTACCGGCATTGCCCATACTCACGAGCTTATTGTCAGAATTTAGCTCAATGTTCTTATAATCACCGATATACGAATGATGCGACGCATAAACGTCCATCTTGAATTTCGGGGTTTTCAGCTGCGGCTCCCACACGAAGTCCAGCATTGGCCTGAGCTGATATCCCGCACCCGCCTTCAGATACAGTTTCCTGCCTGAATATGGTTCCGCATCCGGACGCATTTCCAGCACGTAAGGCTTGAAATCGTATGCTCCCTTGTACGGATTCGCGAAAACGGAATAATCGAAATCCAGATCGAATCTGTGCAGGGAATCCGGCACGAACATGGCCATGGACGGCTTGTGCACCTCCATAAGTTTTCCCTCGTAATCTCTGGTTACCGAAACTGTCGGATTAAGGTTCTGTGCCCCGGCCGACAACGCAATGAAAAATACTGCTGAAAGATATATCTTTTTCATATTGATTCAGAATAAATTACTCTCCCCTTTCCTCGATTTTGCGCAGACGCATGTTCACATTGTCAAGAACCTCGTCAGCCTTTCCTTCCGGAGTGTAGCCGTCGCGGATGCTCTCGAATGTGGCCTTCGCCTGCTTCATCTCGCCCCTCTCGGCGAATGAGTCACCAAGCGCAATGAACGCCTTCGCAAGCCAATATGTCTGGTTCGTACCGGAATCCGAGAGTTTATATACCAATGTCTCCACTTCCTCGAACTTGCCCCGGTCATAGCTGTCCTGGATTATGAGGTATGCAGCCTCGGCGCCCTCCGGCGTAGCAGTTTCAGAGGAAAGTGACTTGAGCATCGTGAATGCCTTCTCACGCTGGCTCGTGGCAAGCAATGACTTGGCTTCCACATATTTGGCCCTGCGGACGTCATCCTTGTCGCTGCGATTGTCGGCTGCCACCTGCGCAGCACTGGAAATGGCTGACTGCCAGTCTTTTCCCGAATATGCGGAATTCATCATTCCGACGATGGCAGTATGCTTGTTTTTCTCGATCTTGGCATTGGCAAGCAGCGATTCATACCCTGCATACGCGTCCTTGTAACGCTCCAGGCTATATGACAGCTTCGCGAAATTCAGCGAGGAAGCCTCGACGAAAGAGCCCTCGCCGCTTTCAATCACTTTCCTGTACCAGTCACATGCCTGCTCCTTCTTTCCGATGTTCTTATATGATTCAGCCATATAGAATTCCGCCAGGTTCACATCGGTACCCTGAGGATATTCGTCAATGTATGCCTGCAACGAGGTAATGGCTTTCTGATAGTTCTCCGCCAGGAAAATCTGCTCGGCGGCATTGAAGAAAATGCTTTCCCTATCCTCTTCGGACGCCTGTTTTCCGGACAATGTCTTGAGGTAGGCGAAATATTGTTCCGGCTCCTGACGTGTCTGGTAAATGGCCTCGATTGCACGCAGGGCATCCTCCGAATACTCCGAAGTCGGCATTTCCGAAACCACTTTCTTATAGTAGTCCAATGCCTGGTCGTATTGGGATTCATTGGCCGAAATCATGCCCAGGCCGATAAGCGCGCGGGCGCGGTAAGTCGAGTCGCGGCCTTCATCTGCGATACGCGCGAAAACCTGCGAGGCCTGCGCATTGCTGCCGATATGCATGTAAGCGCGTCCGAGTTCATATTCCGTCTCGCACCAGAATGCGGCCGAAACCGGCGCCGACAATGTCGCCGCAAGCAGCTCCGCTTCTTCTTTCTGCTTGTCTGTCAATGCATAAGAGAGTCCGGCCTGGTAATATGGATAAAGGTCATCCAGCTGAGGATATTCCGCGATGACGGTTTCGTAAGACTTGATCGCCGCAGGATAGTCCTTACGGATGAAATAGGTATCTCCTTTTCTGGTCAATGCGTCCCTGCGTCCTTTTTTGTCTCCGGATTGAAGATAGATGTCGAACCATTTCTCCGCACTCGCATAATCTCCCGATTTATAGTAGCAATATGCCACGTCATAAGAGAGAAGTCCGCCTTCCTGACGGCCGTAAAGTGCTGATGCATTGTACAATACCTTGTATCCTTCTGCCGCTCCGGCATAGTCGTCGGACCTGTATAAGCTTTCGGCGAGCCAGTAACGGGAGAGCTGGTTGAAGGCAGAACGCTTGTCGGAATAATACGCAGCCGCCTTCAGGCACGGCACCGCCTTCCGATATGAGCCTGCTTCAATGAGCTGGTCAGCACGCAGATAGTTGGCCTTGATGTAGTTGTTCTTCATGTCCTCATCCAGGACGTCTATCTTGTCGTAAGCTTCTACCGCACCGGCATAATCATGGTTATACAATGCTGCAAGGGCGATATAGCTGTAAATCTTGTCACCTTTGGCCTTGCTCGGATATGTGCTGATGTAGCTGTCGAACACGGACGGGTCATTGTTCAGGTCAAATGCCAGTTTGGCGTAATTGAAATACGCATCTTCCTGAATTGCTTTGTCATAGCTGCCGGCTGAGGCATCCTTGAAGGCCTGCATTGCCGCAACCTTGTTCTTGGTCCGGATATAACTGTAACCCATCTGGTAGTTGGCGATTTGGCCGAGAGAGTCGGTGCGGTCGGTCATAAGGCTGTAATTGTCGACGGCGCCCTTGAAATCTTCCAGCGCATACAACAATGAGCCCGCATAGAAATAGTCCTTCCTGGTCTTTCCCGCTACCACGTCGGTCCTGTCATAGTATTTCTTCGCGGATTCCGCATCTCCCTGTACCAGATAGGATTCCGAGATTATGCGGGCAAGGTGCGGGCGACGTTCTTCCGGCACGGAAGCATACATCTTGGCAGCATTGTCGGTTACATAACGGTAGTCCTTGTTCATGAAACGGCACTCCATTATATAATAGGAAGAGACGTCGGCAAAACGAGGGTCCTTTTCAGACTTTTCGAACCAATTCATGGCTTCGCTGAACTTCTCCCTTTCGTACCATATATATGCAATGGAATAAGCGGCCGGTGCCTGGTAGTCGTTTTTCTTCATTCCGGACACTTTCATAAAGCCCTGCAATGCGGCTTCTTCATGGCCGATCTCAAAATCCGAGTATGCCTTCTTGAATGTGTATGCCGCAAGCTGGTTCCTGTAAAGTCCTGAAAGATTGACAGATGCGAATTCCGCCGAAGCAGCTTTATAGTCGGCTTCATCGAAGAGGTTCAATGCATATTCATATCGGAGCTGCGGAACGAGTCCGGAATAGGGAAACATTGAAATATATTTCGCGAGTTTGGTCTCATAGCCGTTGGATTTCATCTTGACATCGCACATGAGCGCATAACCGCCCGCGACAGGATCGGCAGGATACTCCGAGAAGATTTTCCGCGCTTCGGCATACATGCCGTGCTCAAGCAGTTCCCGGGCATATTTCAGCTGTGATTTTTTCGTCTGTGAAATCTCATACGCCTCAGGGACATTGCCTGAAACCGCATTCGTCCCGCCTGCTGCGCAGAGAGATGTCGCCGATAAAAGGGCCGCGGCAAATGATAACGCAATATTCTTTTTATTCATAATTATGTCCAATTACCAAAAACACGTAAAATTACGAATTTTTTTTCGCATGGCATAATGCAATGTTTTCGCCAGACTGCATTTATAATATGGAAATTAAAAGTAAACGATATGAGAACAAGTAGAATTATCATTGCTGCAGTATTGGGCGCAGCAGTATCAATGCAGTCATGCACGAAGGATGACGGATTTTCATACGAAGATTTGATACCGAACGCCGTAGTTACGGTCAAGCCGGACGGCGACAAGTTTTATCTTCAATTGGATGACAAAACTGTTATTTATCCTTCCAACATGACCAAATCCCCGTATGGTGACAAGGAAGTACGTGCATTCACGAACTATAAGTTGGAAAGCGAGTCCAATGGAGTGCAGATCGGCAACGTCCTCTGGCTCAAGGCATTGCTTACCAAACAGACTGTAGCTTCAGAGGGCGCGGAGAAAGATGCCGAGAAATATGGCAGCGATCCGGTGGAAATCATTGACGCCTTCCCTACCGTATGCGAGGACGGCTATCTGACCTTGAGATTCAGGGCATTGTGGAGCAGGTTCAATTACATTAAGCACGAGGTGAATCTGGTCACAGGCGTAGACCCGTCCGATCCGTATCTGGTAGAGTTCAGGCACAACGACCATGGCGATATCAAGGAGGTTCCGACAGAGGCATACGTCGCTTTCAGATTGAACCAACTTCCTGATACTGAGGGCAAGACAGTGAAGCTGAAAGTCAGGTACAATGCTCCTTCAGGCAAGACCAAGACCATCGAGTTCAATTACAAGACCCGCCCCGGAGACGGCAAATAATTTCTGGCAGAAGAATTGCAGCGTGATGGGGCATGAAATTGTTTGGACTCGGCAAATATTCTGAAAAGCAGATTGCAGAGGATATCCGGAATGGCAGCAATGCAGCTGTGAAGAAGCTGTATGATGAGTCGTCCGGGTATCTTTTGGCGTTGTGTTCCAGATACATAGCCGACCATGCCGCCGCTGAGGATGTTCTCCAGGACAGTTTCCTCAAGATACTTTCTTCAATAGGTTCTTTCACCTGGAAGGGCAATGGTTCCCTGAAGGCATGGATGAGCAGAATCACTGTAAATGAGGCGTTGCAATATCTCCGGAAGCAGAAAAAGAGCAGTTTCATAGATTACGGGGACCGGCTTCCTGACATGACGGACGAAGACGATGATCCGGAAGTGGAGTCGGTTCCTCCGGAGGTGATACAGAAGATGATACAGGAGCTCCCGGACGGTTACCGCACAATATTCAACCTGGTGGTTTTCGAGGAAAAACCGCACAAGGAAATAGCGGACCTGCTGGGCATCACGGAAAGCACTTCCGCTTCCCAGTTCCACAGGGCCAGAAAGATTCTGGCGAAGAAAATCAATGATTATGTAAAGCAGCACCAATGATGGATTGGACAAATAAACTGAAAGACAAGATGGAGGGCTACACGGAGCAGCCTTCGGACAGCGTGTGGGCGGGCATCAGTGCTGCGGCCGGTCTCACCGGAAACAAGCGCCGCGCAGTTCCCTTGTGGCTTCTCGCCAGTTCCGCAATCGCAGCGGCGGCATTGTTCGGTGCAATGTTGTTTTTCAATGTAAAAGAGGATGTTCCGGCAACAATGACGGCAGAGGCGGTGCAGGTCGGGCAGGAGCCTGTCGTTTCGGCGCAAGTTGTTCAGGACAATGATATTACGAGTGTTCCCGAGGTCAGTCAGGCGAGGCGTTATGTGGAGACTGAGGTGAGGGATTTCCGTGGCATGGCGGTGTCCGGAGATTTTTCCGGTGAGTCGGCTGACGAGATTGTCGGGGAGCCGTCTGGTGAGGTTGTCGGGGTGACAGCCGAGACCAGTGAAAATGAGGGCAACATTGAAACTGACATGGAGGAGAGCATTGAGCCTGATGATGACGGCGGCAGATTCGCCGATGCGTGGAAGTGGGTGTTGGCGGAGCCTGAGTTGCAGAGGACAAAACGTGGCGGCAAACTCGCGGCAGGATTGTCCGTAAACGGTTCCGGTTCAGCATCTTCATTGAGCAGCAGACCGACTGCAGCTGCGCTAGGGGCGAACCCGTTGGATTGCGGCGTGTCGAGTGCGGACTGGGTAGACCGAAGGGTTGAGAGCGCGGCCGGCGTCATTGTCTACAACCAGCCGGAGGTAACTACGGAATATTCACACAAGATGCCTGTAAAAATCGGAGCATCAATTAGATACGATTTCAATAAATTCCTCGGCATCGAGTCCGGCCTCACTTATTCGTTCTTGTCGTCTGATTTGAAGACAGGTAAGGAGGGTGCCGTGAGCGGCTGGAGCAAAGGTGTCCAAAGCATGCATTATCTAGGCATTCCGCTGAATCTTTCGTTCAACATCTTCTCTTCCAGGTATTTCAATGCCTATGTAACTGCCGGCGGTCTCATGGAAAAATGCGTAAGGGGTTCATTGAAGACGGATGAGTATCTTGACGGCAAGTATCACGGTTCTTCGTCTACAGCCCTGAAACAGAAAGGATTGCAGTGGTCAGTAAACGGCGCTGCCGGCATTCAGGTAAACATCTTGCCGCAGCTGGGTCTCTACATGGAGCCGGGTGTCAGCCACCATTTCAGCAATAATTCCAAGGTGCGCACCATTTATTCTGACAAGCCCACTGATTTCAGTTTGAGTTTCGGTCTGAGATATACTTTCCGGTAATCAGCACCCCGACAGTCCTCGTGCCGATAAACCTTTCAGTCCCCAGCAGGTTCGGCGGGACGCGGCCACGCTTCGTTTTTGTGGACGTTGATTTTCAATGAGTTATAAAACGGAGCGTGGAAACGTGGCCCCAAAAAGCCTGCGTTTCCACGCTACTGCTAAGATTGTACTTGATTATCAGCCAGTTACAAAACACACCGTGGCCGCGTCCCGATAGCTTGCTTCGGAGGTAATCATGGTGATGTTTATGTCGCCCTTTGACGCGCCCCGGCGGGGGTGGGACCTCTGGAGGTTCGCTTCGCTCATCCCGTCAGGCTAGCGCCTGACACCCATTCACAAGGTCATGGGCGACCATGCCTCCAGAGGTCTCACCCCCGCCGGGGCTTCTCTGCCACATGGTCTTTACTGATGATCATTTCCTTGTTATGTGACTCCTCGTGAGCATTAAAACGTTTTCCACACACGTCGTGTTGAAAAAATGTCATGTCGTGAGTAAAACGGGCCATTTCACGCACGAGAGGAATCGTTTTCTGGGTTAGCCCAAGACCGCCAGGTGCGGATCTCATGACATTGTAATCTGTCGGCGGGACGTGGCCACGCCTTGTTTTTGGGCATGTTGATTTTCAATGAGTTATAAAACGGAGCGTGGAAACGTGGCCATAAAAAGCCTGCGTTTCCACGCTCTTGTTAAAATGTTATCTGACTATCAGCCAGTTATAAATATGACCGTGGCCGCGTCCCGCCTGGAAGAAACACTTCAGCGCTATGGCGCGTTTTGATTATGGCTTATGTTACACCTCGCTCTGTAGTTTGGTGATTTCTTCGGAGGAGAGACCGGTGGCTTCACTGATAGATTGAACTGGCAGTTTCATCTGCAGCATCTTGGTGGCTATGAGAATCCTCTCTTCGTTCTGACCTTCCACATGTCCTTGCTGCAGGCCTTCTTCACGACCTTTTTTCTTCGCGTACTCCAATTGGTTGTATGTGTCCCTTGCCGTCTGCATATTGCTGATGTATTTTTTCTTGTCTTCATCATCAAGGCTGGAAATTTCAGCTACATCGAAAATCCGTTTGAAGATCTTGTCACGCAGTGCCGCCGGTCTTTCAAGCAGATCCGACAGGTTCTTCAGCATGTACAGCCATTTGTCCAGGTCGGTGGTCAGTTCGTCCTCAGTCTTGTTGAACTTCGCGACTTCGACGAAGACGAATTTCAGCTTGTCGGTCATGGTCTCGCCGGTCGTACTTTCGCGCAGCCAGTAGCGGTGCTCTATCCGGTCGTCGTCCAGGTGCTTGTAGTTCAGCACTCCCAGGAAGAATACGCCGTCGAGCCGGAAGTTCCATGGTTTCTTCGGATCGCCCTCCTCTCTCTCCATTGCTTTCTTGCCCTGTTTCAGGATCGGGAAGGAGGTGTAATACAATG
>ULXM01025001.1_pt1 | contig 11578 bp, 8 predicted proteins | sample 1961271 | NCBI WGS metagenome assembly ULXM01 (sample SAMEA4835838, study PRJEB28245) | human gut metagenome | biome: gut microbiome; material: fecal sample | place: Denmark | collected 2008 | reverse complement strand
AAAGCCACAACTTTGGTGATGGCTTTGCTAAAGCATTTGGTATACAGTTTACAGACAAAGATAATAAATTAAAATATGTTCATCAGACATCATGGGGAATGACAACAAGACTTATCGGTGCAGTTATAATGGTTCATGGCGATAACAGAGGTCTTGTACTTCCACCAAAGGTAGCACCAACACAGGTTGCAATTATTCCAATTATGCAGAAAAAAGAGGGCGTGTTAGACAAGGCATACGAGGTTAAGAATATGCTTTCTAATTTCAGAGTAAAAGTAGATGACAGCGATAAGAGTCCTGGCTGGAAGTTCTCAGAACAGGAAATGAGAGGTATTCCTGTAAGAATCGAAATGGGACCTAGAGATATTGAAGCTAATCAGGCAATAATTGTCAGAAGAGATACAAGCGAAAAGATTACAGTTTCAATTGATGAATTGAACGATAAAGTCGGAGAAATCTTAGAGACAATGCAGAAAGAAATGCTTGAAAGAGCAAGAGTTCACAGAGATAACCATACATTTGTAGCTACAAATTATGAAGAATTTAAAGATGCAGTTGCTAATAAGCCAGGCTTTATTAAAGCAATGTGGTGTGGTAATCAGGAATGTGAAGATAAGATAAAAGAAGAGACAACAGCTACATCAAGATGTATGCCATTTAATCAGGAGCATTTATCAGATGTATGTGTATGCTGTGGTAAACCTGCAAAAGCAATGGTATACTGGGGTAAGGCATACTAAGATAAAGTAGAATGGTATAAGAATAGTATAAGAAAATATATTATTAAAAGCTTCATAGAGTCAGAATCAATTGGCTTTGTGAGGCTTTTTGTTTTATTGAATAGGAAATGTCACATAAGCAGTTCAGAGTATCGAAGAGGGATATTTGCTCTTATAAAATAAATAAGTAATTTACTTTGCAATCGTATTCTGTTGGAAGATGAAATTTTGAAATTTTAAACTTACCGGAACCCGAAAGTTGTAATTGTAAGTATGCAAATCAGATGATATAATTATGTTTATGATAAGAAAACTGTTTAAAGTGATGACAGGAGAAAAGAATATGTGTGAATAAGTGAAAGTGAGGAACAACTGGCGTGGCAGATAAGAATAATACAAATATAGGATTTGAGAAAGAAATATGGGATGCAGCTTGTGTGTTATGGGGTCACATTCCGGCAGCAGAATATAGAAAAGTGATTATTGGGTTAATTTTCTTAAGGTATATATCAGCAGCTTTTGATAAAAGATATAAAGAATTAGTTGATGAGGGTGATGGATTTGAGGATGATATAGATGCGTATACAATGGAAAATGTGTTTTTCGTTCCGGAAGAAGCAAGATGGTCAACGATTGCAAAGGCTGCACATAAAGAAGAGATTGGGATAGTTCTTGATAATGCAATGAAGGCAATTGAAGCAGATAATAAAACACTTAAAGATGTACTTCCTAAGAATTATGCAAGTCCAGATTTGGATAAAAGAGTATTAGGTGATGTTGTTGATATATTTACTAACAGTATTGATATGTCTGATACAGAAGCAAATGAGGATTTATTGGGAAGGACATATGAATATTGTATTGCACAGTTTGCGGAAAAAGAGGGTGCGAGTGGAGGAGAATTCTATACACCTTCAAGTATTGTAAAGACATTGGTTGAAATATTAAAGCCATTTGAAAATTGCAGAGTATATGATCCTTGCTGTGGTTCGGGTGGTATGTTTGTGCAGAGTGCAAAGTTTATTCAGGCACACAATGGAAAAAGAGGAGCCATATCTGTATATGGACAGGAAGCAAATGCTGATACCTGGAAAATGGCAAAAATGAATATGGCTATAAGAGGTATAGATGCAAATTTTGGACCTTATCAGGCGGATACATTTACAAATGATTGGCATAAGACATTAAAGGCTGATTTTATACTTGCCAATCCACCTTTTAATTATCATCCATGGAATCAGGAGAGATTAGTTGATGATCCACGTTGGAAATATGGATTACCACCAGCAGGTAATGCTAACTATGCTTGGATTCAGCATATGATTCATCATCTTGCACCAAATGGTAAAATTGGTTTGGTACTTGCTAATGGTGCATTATCAACACAGACAAGTGGTGAGGGCGAAATACGTAAGAAGATAATTGAAGACGATAAGATAGAGGGAATAATAGCAATGCCTACACAGCTTTTTTATAGTGTAACGATTCCAGTTACTTTATGGTTTATTACAAATAATAAGAAGCAAAAAGGTAAAACATTATTTATAGATGCTCGTAAGATGGGGCATATGGTGGATAGAAAACATAGAGATTTGTCAGACGGAACAATTAATCCGGAAGATAATGATATAAAGTTGCTTGCGGATACATTTGAGGCATTCCAGAATGGAACACTTGAGGAGAAAAAAGGATTTAGTGCGATTGCGACAATTGAAGATATTGCAAAACAAGATTATATTCTTACACCGGGACGTTATGTTGGTATTGAAGAACAGGAAGATGATGGTGAACCATTTGAAGAGAAAATGACACGACTTACATCTGAATTGGCAGATATGTTTAAAAAGTCTCATGAATTGGAAGATGAAATAAGAAAGAAATTGGGGGCGATTGGGTATGAAATTTAATTTGTCATCAATTTGTAATTATCGAAATGAAAAAGTAAATGTAGAAACGTTAAATAACAGGACATATATCTCTACCGAAAATATGTTGCCAAATAAAAGAGGTGTTGTAAAAGCAACATCTTTGCCCAATATATTGCAAACACAGAAGTTTAAAAAAGGTGATGTATTGGTGTCTAATATAAGACCTTATTTTAAAAAGATATGGAAAGCTGAATTTGATGGTGGATGTTCTAATGATGTGTTGGTTTTTTATGCAAATGACAATATAGATGCAAATTTTTTATACTATATTTTATCGGATGATAGTTTTTTTAATTATTCAATGACTACATCTAAAGGAACAAAGATGCCTCGTGGAGATAAAAATTCTATAATGAAATATATGGTACCAGATTTTAGAATTGAAACACAAACAAAAATAGCAAGTATTTTATGCTCTATTGATGAAAAAATTAGGCTAAATAATAAGATAAACAATAATTTAGCGGCTTAAATGTCGATGTCGGAGACATCAAGTTCGCCTGACATCAACTTGGGCAATAACGAGTCTCTTAATGTTGATAACTGCTGATTCTCTCGCTGGTTACTAATTATAAGGTCAAATAGTGGTTGAAGAGTCTTATTAAATTTATTTATCGCTTCTTTTGAAGGAATAACACAAGAAATACTCATAATATCCGAAGCACTAATATTAGGTTGAGCACTTCCTTGACCACGATTTACTATTTCGTAATACACATCGGGCTGCTTTAATGTGCAATATATGAACGGCAATTTTTCCACCGGATTATTTCCAAGAAAAAACTTGCCAACTCGTTGATTTACAAGCAAAGTATCTGAAGAATATGGAACCATAGCAAATTTTCCAATTGTTGCACCAGTCATTGCAATCAGTAAATCGCCAGCAATTACTTTAAAATCTTTTGCTTTATCAACTTTATCTTCATCAACATATGAGCACTCTGAAAGGTTCAAATTGTCCTGATTTATAGAACCAATTTTAATGACTTTTACGCCATTTGTTGTCCACCAAGAACTTTTGAAAGCAAATCCAGACTTTACAGAACAGTAATCACCTATGCAACCATTTCTATCAAGTGCTGCAAATTGCGTAGAAAACATTGTGAGAGCTTGTTCAAGTAAATTATTGTTTAAATTTTGTTATATATAATAAACAGAATATGCTAATTCGTATTCGGAAAGGAGAAAGGTATGGCTTTAGATAATAAACTTAACATTACCGATTCAACAGAACTTGCAAGAATGGAAGAAAAGATAAGTAAGAAAAAAGCTGTTGAATTATTTGAAAATAGATATTTAGATAATTATGAAGTTGGAACATTTAAGATGCTTGCAGCAATTCATAAATATTTATTTGATGAGATATATGATTTTGCAGGTGAAGTTAGAACTGTAAACATTGCAAAAGGTAATTTTAGATTTGCACCAGTGATGTATTTACAGGCTGCTCTTGAAAATGTTGAGAAGATGCCACAGTCAACTTTTGATGAAATTGTTGAGAAGTATGTCGAGATGAATATAGCACATCCATTCAGAGAGGGTAATGGACGAAGTACCAGAATATGGCTTGATTTAATTCTAAAAAAGGAATTGAATATGGTAGTTGATTGGAGTGCTGTTGATAAAGAGGATTATCTGATGGCAATGGAAAGAAGTCCGATAAAAGATATTGAAATAAAATATATTCTAAAACAAGCACTGACAGATAAGATTAATGATAGAGAAGTGTATATGAAAGGGATAGACCATAGTTATTATTATGAGGGTTATTCTATATACAAAGCTGAAGATTTATAAATGTATACTCCACCAACGGCAGGAGATATAAAAGAACTGCCGTTGCAAGTCGTTCTCTAAAATAATTTCAAAGGAGAATTGACTATGAAACAAAATTTGATTACTGATATTGTTCAAGGAATGTTACCTTATTTGAACAATGCACAGAGTAAACGATTACAAGAGGTATTACAACATACACTTGTAAATTATGAGGTAATAGAAGATACAGGTAAGGCGAAAGAATCAGAGCAGGATTTTGTGGAACTTTTCTTATCCGCAAAGCGAATAGAAGGCTGTTCAGATAAGTCACTTAAATATTACAAATCAACAATTATAGCAATGTTAATATCGCTTGATAAAAATGTAAAGTACATTGTAACCGATGATATTAGAGGATACCTTACGGAATATCAACAAAAGAATGGATTGAGCAAAGTTACAATAGATAATATTCGACGAATTCTTTCAAGTTTTTTTTCTTGGCTTGAGGATGAAGATTATATATTAAAAAATCCTGTAAGGCGAATACATAAGGTTAAGACGGGAACGAATATTAAAGAAACCTATTCGGATGAAGCATTAGAATTGATGAGAGATAATTGTACCGAGCTAAGAGATTTAGCTATGATAGATATGCTAGCCTCGACAGGTATGCGTGTCGGTGAAATGGTATTGCTTAATAGAAATGATATAGATTTTAATGAAAGAGAATGTATTGTGTTTGGTAAAGGTAGTAAAGAAAGAGTTGTTTATTTTGATGCAAGGACAAAGATACATTTACAGAATTATCTAAACAGCAGAAAAGATAATAACGAGGCTTTGTTTGTATCGCTTAAAGCACCATATGAAAGATTACAAATAGGTGGAATAGAAACAAGGCTTAGAGAATTTGGAAAACAATTAGGACTGCATAAAGTACATCCACATAAATTTAGGCGTACTCTTGCAACTATGGCAATAGATAAAGGAATGCCGATAGAGCAACTTCAACAGCTTTTGGGGCATAGAAAAATAGATACAACCTTGCAGTATGCAATGGTAAAACAGAGCAATGTTAAGATTGCTCATCGAAAATATATTGGATAAAGAAAGGATATAGGATTATGGCTGAATGGATTGAAAGAAAACTTGGTGAAGTTACAGCTTTGACTACAAAGGGAATTACACCTAAATATACTGATAGGGAAAGTGGAAATACTGTACGTGTGCTTAATCAGAAATGTAATAGAAATTTTCAAATATCCTATGTAGAGTCTAGAATACATAATGAGGCAATAAAGAAAGTACCCGAAAATAAATATCTTTGCACAGGTGATGTTCTAATTAACTCAACAGGAATAGGTACAGCTGGTCGGGTGGCACAAATTTTGAATGTACCTGTTCCAACTACGATTGACGGACATATGATATTGATGAGAGCAACAAAAGAAATTGATACACTTTATTATGGATATGCAGTAAAAAGTTTTCAAAAGAAAATAGAAAGTCTAGCTGAAGGATCAACTGGGCAAACAGAAATAAATCGCCGACGTTTATTGGAAGAAATAATTATTCGTTTTCCAAAAGAAAAGAGAGTGCAAAAAAGTATTGGAACTTTTCTTTTTCAAATTGATGAAAAAATAAGAAATAATTTTTGTATAAACAATAATTTAGAGCAGCAAGCAATGGCTCTTTTTAAAGCGTGGTTCATAGACTTTGAACCATTTGACGGGCAAGTACCTAAAGCTTGGATAAATGGTGTACTTGGCGATTTTGTTGAAATAAAGCGTGGTGGTTCACCTCGACCTATCCAAAGCTTTTTGTCAGATAGCGGATTTCATTGGCTGAAAATATCTGATGCAACCGGTATTAGTTCTCCATTCATCAATGAAATCAAAGAATACATCATTGAGGCTGGTTTGAAAAAGACTGTTCACCTTAAATCAGGAAGCTTAGTTTTATCAAATAGTGCCACACCAGGTTTACCTAAGATACTTGATATAGATACTTGCATACACGACGGTTGGCTCTATTTTCCATCTTCAAAGTTTTCAAATGAGTACCTGTATCTTTATTTCAAACACATTCGAGACAATCTAATTGCACTTGGTAATGGAAGCGTTTTCACTAATTTGAAAACGGATATTCTCAAGAACTATCCAACATATTTGCCTACCGAAGATGTCTTGAAAGAGTTTGACGGATTAGTTCAACCTATTTTCTCTATGATTCTTTCAAAAACAAGAGAAACAAAGAGATTAGCTGAAATTAGAGACACGCTATTACCTCAACTTATGTCCGGTGAACTTGATGTCTCCGACATCAAACTTTAAGCCGCTAAATTATTGTTTAGCTTAAAAAGAGTATTAAAAAAATAAATAAAAAATTTTTAAGGTAATAAATATTCAATAGTTACAAGATAAAAATAGTAATGTATGTTAGTTAGGAGGAGTTTTAAATGCACATGGCATTGAATACAGATTATGGAATTGAAATAAAATCTGTTGACGGATATATGAAAGAGATAAGTGAATTGAATAAGAATAAAAAAGATCCAAATTCACAAATGTTTTTTAGAGGACAAGCTGTAGATTATTGGGATATAAGACCGAGTATTTTTAGAGATCAAATGCTGAGTGTAGAGCATAATTTAATGTCGGAACCATTGAGACAAATCCCAAATGAATTTAGTAATCTTGGCGACAGTTTTGAAATTATGGAGAAATATCAGCATTATGGTATGTGTACTAGATTGCTCGATATGACAACAAATCCATTAGTTGCATTGTATTTTTCGTGTGAGCATTATGAAAAGGAAGAATATAAAGATATGGATAGTGGAAATGTTGAACTAGTTTCGCCTCCGGGAATAGTGTATTTTAAAGAGGAATATATGCCGCGTAAATATAATGATTTGGATGTGAGAATTATTTCAAGATTATCTAGTTATGATATGAATAATGATTATACATTGGAAGATATTATTGGAAAATTATATGAGGATAAAGTGATAAGTATAGATAAAAAGAAAAAATGGTTAGAAGACAAAGGTATATTTGAGTTTATATATATTTGTCAAAGTGTATGTACAGTACTTCCGATTATGAACAATGATAGATTGATTAGGCAGAGTGGAGCATTTTTATTACCAGGTAAATTTGTTATTTCAAATAGAGGTGACAATTTAAAGAATGCTATAATAACAAAGGCAGAGGCAAATTTACGAGACGAGTTTGACAGAAAATTTTTTTATATAAATGATGAAAATAAAGAAGAAATAAAAATAGAGTTAGAAAACTGTAATATAAGCGAAGCTAATTTATTTCCTGAATTAGAATATCAGCTTAAATATATACGAAAACATAATGAGCAATTTAGACGAACGGTTTCATATTTTGAAAAATATAGAAATATTGAAAAGAATCCTGTTGATAATACAGAAGTAAATGATGAATATAGTATAGATAAATTGAAAACTGTTATTAATAACAAATTAGAAGATAAAATATTAGGTGATATTGATAAAATCTTTTTAAGTAATCAAGAAGTAGATTGGTGGAAACGCGATAGTGTTATAAGCAGAATAAAAATACAGATATGTAAGATATTGAAAGACAATAATTATTCTAAAGATGATGCTGAAAATATAGCGAAAGATATAATTAATAAAGTAATAAAAGATAAATAGTGAGGTGATATATATGTCCACAACATTTACAGAGGCAAAATATGAAAATTCTATAATAGAACTATTTCAGAGTATAGGATATCAGTATGTATATGGACCTGATATAGAACGAGATTTCTATAGTCCGTTGTATAATGAGGTACTTATTGAATATATACATAGATTGAATCCGTCGCTGCCGGAAGAGGCAATTTTAGATGCATTATATAAGCTAAAGAATTACGAAGCTGGTGATCTTGTACAGAAGAATGAAACATTTATGGAATATATGCAACATGGAATTCCGGTTAGATACAATGTTGAGGGTGAGCAACGTTTTTCAATTGCATACATAGTTGATTATAAAAATGTGGATAATAATTCATTTATTGTAGCCAATCAGTGGACATTTATTGAGAATAGTAATAAGCGACCGGATATAATTTTATTTGTAAATGGAATTCCTATTGTTCTTGTTGAATTAAAATCACCATCGAGAGAAGAAACAGATGCATCGGAGGCTTATACTCAGATACGAAATTATATGTATGAGATTCCGTCTATGTTTATTTATAATTGTATCTGTGTGATAAGTGATCAATTGACATCTAAAGCAGGTACTATTACTTCGGGTGAGGACCGATTTATGATGTGGAAAACGAAGGATGGTAATTATGAGAATACGCAGGCGGCTCAGTTTGATACATTCTTTGAAGGTATGTTCGATAAAACAAGATTATTAGATATTATTAAAAATTTTATTTGTTTTTCTGATGAGGGATTAAAGAAGCATAAGATACTTGCGGGATATCACCAGTATTTTGCAGTAAAAAAGGCAGTAGAAATGGCAAAGAGGGCAATCGTTACAGATGGCAAAGGTGGAGTTTTTTGGCATACACAGGGTTCGGGAAAATCGTTATCTATGGTATTTTATGCACATTTGTTACAGGAAGCTTTAGACAGCCCAACAATAGTTGTGATTACGGATAGAAATGATTTAGATGATCAATTGTTTAGTCAGTTTGCAAAATGCAGTTCATTTTTAAGGCAGGTACCGGTTCATGCTACTTGTAGAAAATTAGGAGTGAATTCTTTAAAGAGTGATATAGGATTACAGGATTGGTTAGATGGAAGACAGGCAAACGGAATTATATTTACTACTATGCAGAAGTTTGAGGAGTCAGAAGAACCATTATCTGAGAGGCGTAACATTATTGTAATGGCGGATGAGGCACATCGTGGTCAATATGGATTAAAGGAAAAAGTTAAGATAGTAGAGAATAAAGATGGGGATAAGGAGGCTAAAATAGTTACAGGTACGGCAAGAATTATTAGAAATTGCCTGCCTAATGCTACATATGTAGGATTTACAGGTACCCCTATATCTATGAAAGATAGAAGTACAAGAGAAGTATTTGGAGATTACATAGATATTTATGATATGACACAGGCAGTTGAGGATGGAGCCACAAGACCTGTATATTATGAGAGCCGAGTCATTAAGTTAAAACTTGATGAAGCTACACTTAAATTAATTGATGCCGAATATGATCTGATGGCTGAAAATGCAGATGCAGAGGTTATAGAAAAAAGCAAGAAACAATTAGGTCAAATGGAAGCGATTCTTGGTAATGATAAGACAATTAATTCACTTGTAGAAGATATATTAGAACATTATGAAAATAATAGAGCTAATCTTCTTACAGGGAAGGCTATGATTGTTGCTTATTCGCGAGCAATTGCTATGAAGATATATAAGAAGATTCTGGAACTACGCCCAAATTGGACTGAAAAAGTTGGTGTTGTTATGACGGATAGTAATAAAGATCAGGAAGAATGGAAAAAAATAATTGGTAATAAGCAACATAGGGACGAGATGGCAAAGAAGTTCAAAGATAATGACAGTCCTCTCAAGATAGCAATAGTAGTAGATATGTGGCTTACAGGATTTGATGTTCCATCTCTTGCAACAATGTATGTATATAAGCCCATGAAGGGATATAATCTTATGCAGGCAATTGCCAGAGTTAACAGGGTGTTCAAGGATAAAGAGGGAGGACTTATTGTCGATTATGTAGGTATCGCATCAGCACTTAAAGAGGCTATGAATGACTATACTTCAAGAGATAAGAAGAATTACGGAGATACAGACGTAGCAAAGGTGGCATATCCAAAGTTTATCGAAAAATTATCTATTTGTCAGGACTTTTTCCATGGCTATGATTATTCTAAATTTATAACGGGGACTGATTTAGAGCGTTCAAGAACAATTAGTGGTGGTGTTAACTTTATAGTTGATATTCATAAAGAGAATGAGAGAACAGAGTTTTTAAAAGAGGCATTACTCTTAAGACAGGCATTATCACTTTGTTCATCAATGGTTGAAGAATCACTGCGTGTAGAGGCTGCTTTTTTTGAAGCTGTAAGAGTTCTGGTGATGCGACTTATGAATCAGGGGCAGGGCAAGAAAATATCACTTCCAGAGATGAATGCTAGAATAAATGAATTGTTGAAGGCCAGTATTAGAAGTGATGGAGTAATTAACTTGTTTTCGAATGTTTCACAGAATTTTTCACTTTTTGATTCTAAATTTCTTGAAGAGATATCTAAGATGAAAGAGAAGAATCTGGCGGTAGAATTATTGAAGAAATTAATTGAGGAACAGGTGCAGATATACAAAAGAACTAATGTTGTTAAATCTGAAAAGTTCAGTGAAATTATACAGGAAGCGATGAATCGATATCTTAATGGTATGCTGACAAATGAGCAGGTAATAGAGGAATTGTTGAATCTTGCAAAACAGATTACAGCAGCGCATAAAGAGGGAGATAAACTTGGACTAACAGCAGATGAGCTGGCTTTTTATGATGCACTTACGAAGCCACAGGCAATTAAAGATTTCTACGAAAATGAGGAACTTATAGCTATTACTAAGGAACTTGCGGATACTCTTCGAAAGAATCGTACAATTGATTGGCAAAAGAGAGATTCGGCTCGTGCAAGAATGCGTATGATGATAAAAAGACTTCTTAAAAAGCATAGATATCCACCGGAAGGAATGGACGATGCGGTACAGACTGTTATGACACAGTGTGAATTGTGGACAGATAATAATGATATGGAACGAGATGATAATATTTTAGATTTTCAAAATATTATGAAATATAGTGACCATGAAAATGAAGTGATGAAGGTTGCAGAAGAACAAACGGAATATGTACAGAAATAGAGGAGAAAAAAATAATGGACGCAACAAAAGGAAATATATATTCAATATTAAATGGAAATAAACAATTTCTTATTCCCGTATATCAGAGATATTATAGTTGGGATATAGAACAATGTAAAAGACTTTGGAATGATATTGAAGATATGCAAAAACATAATAAATATGGACATTTTGTTGGCTCAATTGTGAATATTGCAGAACAGGCAATGCCTACAGGCGTTCAAAAGTATATGATTATTGATGGACAACAGAGAATTACAACATTGACACTTATGCT
>ULXM01080898.1_pt1 | contig 11646 bp, 10 predicted proteins | sample 1961271 | NCBI WGS metagenome assembly ULXM01 (sample SAMEA4835838, study PRJEB28245) | human gut metagenome | biome: gut microbiome; material: fecal sample | place: Denmark | collected 2008 | reverse complement strand
CGATTTCTACGATTCCGCGATCCATTTTTCCGCGTTCCAGCATCTTTCATCACCCATATTTATTATACCATATAAATGCGAAAAAGCCCAGCCGTTGCTGGACTTTTTCGACAGACTGAAGTGCCCGACAAATTGTCGGGCTCAGCCTGTAGAAAAAGTCTGTCTTAGCAATCCCGCCAAGGCAGGCTTTTTCGTTTGAAAAGGGAAAAATAGCAGCCAAGAAAAATAATCGGCCGCAAAAATCCTTCTCCGCCTCTTCCACGGAGAAAGATTTTTCCGTTTCCATTTCCAAGTGGCCAACTTTTTCAAATTCATGGCAGCAAATTTAAGCTTCACCCAGTTGGTAACCTGAGCCAAGCCTCTGTACTGCGTATAGCGCATACCGTGCTTTTCTTTTGCATCGGCAAACACACGCTCAATTTTTTGTTGTCTTAGCTTGTAGATATCCCTGTACAAAGGTGTGTGTCGTACATCCTCAGCCATATCTACAAAACGCTGCCAGATATGCCTTGTAACGGTTTTTTCGCACTTGGCATTTTGTGTACACATCGCTTTTGTTGGGCAGTCTGCACACAGATAAGAGCGGCTTTTGTATTCGCGGTAGCCATCGCGGTTGGTTGTTGAATAGTGCAAAACCTTGTATTCCGGGCAGATCACATCATCGAAGTATTCATCATAAACATAGGTGTACCAAGGGTGGGTGCCGTCTTTGGTTTTGGGGCGTGTATAGGCAAAAGTCAGAACTCTGCCACTTTCAAAGATTCTTTTGCAGATCCAAGGGGTCTTGTAGGCGCTGTCGGCTGCAACGATTTTGTGTTCGGGGTAATGCTTACAGATATCATCATACAGAGAATCAAATGCTACGCTGTCGTGAATATTTCCGGGCGTAACATGTACACCTAAAATAAAGTTGTGCTTGTCACATGCTGGGTGCGCTTCATAGGCAAAGACTTTCTTGTGTTCGCCCTTGTGGAATACGCCGCATTCCGGGTCTGTAGTAGAAACAGTCTTTTCTATTATTTCCGGTTCACCGGAATTATCTCCGCTGCCGGAATCATTCCCGTTGTTGTTTTCGTCGAAGGGCTTCTTTCCGTGCGCTTCTCTGTCCTTGTTTATCTCATCAAACAATTCGTGTGCATAGCGCTTTGCTTCTATGGGTACAGCTTTGCGAGCCTGCTTCTTCAGATTTGCACTTGCCTTTATGTGCGTACCGTCTACAAATACGGCTTCTGTGTCCAGATAGCCTTCGTCCGCAGCTGCCTTTAATACCCAGCGGAAAATATACTCTACCGATGCCGTATTAAAACGGTGTTTGAAGTTATAGCTCACCGTTGAAAAGTGTGGAACCTGCTCGTTCAGCGGATAGCCAATAAACCACCGATACGCCATATTCATGCCGACTTCTTCCAGCGTACGGCGTAAAGAGCGGATACCGTAGATATGCTGAATCAGAACAATCTTAAACAGCACGACCGGATCTATACTGGGACGGCCGTTGTCCTTGCAATACAAATCTCCTACAAATTCATACACCTTATTAAAGTCGATTGCTGCATCGATCTGACGCAGCAGATGGTCTGCAGGAACCATTTCCTCCAGACTTACAAATTCAACTTGGTTTCTGTTCTCTATATTTTTCGTAAGCACGTTCATCACCCGTACTTATTATACCATATTTCTCCCTGTTTTACGAGAAAAAGACCACCTTGCGGTGACCTTTTTCGACAGGCTGAGCCTCCGGCCTAAGGCCGGAGGCTTTTAATTGCATTAACGATTTTTCCTATATTTCGCTTATCAATACTTGTGGAACTTATTGTGCCAGCGATCAAGCAGCGCATCGATCTCTTCCTTTGTTGCAACAGTTCCGTAAACATCATAGTTATGCTCACCGACCTCGGGCAGAGGAAGATAATCGGGATTTTCCGCATCGCTCGATGTTTTGAAGGGCAGTCCCTTTATCTTATACTGCTTGCGACCGGTTTCCTCGACAATGCTCTTGGGGAAGGGGATATCCTCGAAATAATGACGCGACGCGAGCTGTGGGCATTCGTGCATCTCCCAATCGGCCTTGACCTCGGCACACGGCACATCGTGTGAGCGCAGGATCTCGATCGCTTCACTTGCGTTCTCGTACTTGGAAAGCCACGCCTGGATTATATCGACCAGCTCATAGCGGTTCTCAATACGCTTGGACATATCGGAATAGCGCTCGTTTTCGAGCAGATCCTCGCGCTGCATGGCAATGCAGAGATTTTTCCAAATAGGAGGCGTCGGTGCGCAAATGGCAATGTATCTTTTTCCTGCACCCTCAAACAGTCCGTAGGGTGCGGAATTGAACATATGGTTGCCGGTACGGCCGTTCTTCAGACCGAACAGGGAGTAAACATCGACATTTGCAGACAGATACGCAAGGCTCTCATAGAGGCTTACATCGAGATACTGTCCCTCGCCGGTGACTTCGCGGTGATACAGCGCCGCACAAATCGCCGACAGGACGGACTGTGCGCCGACATAATCGCCAAGGTAGGTGCCGATCCTCTGCGGAGCGCCGTCGGGGTCGCCGGTAGAATTGATGATGCCCGACTCTGCCTGAGCTATAAGGTCAAAGCCCGGGCGCTTGCTGTAAGGACCGGTCTGACCGTAGGTCGAGATAGAGCAGTAAATAAGCTTCGGGTTGACTGCCTTCAGGTTTTCGTAATCAAGCCCGTATTTTGCCATCAAGCCGGGACGGAAGCCTTCAAGGACGATATCATAGTCCTTTACGAGCCGCTTGAACACTTCTCTGCCCTCACTGTCCTGAATGTCAAGCTCGATGGATTTGCGTCCGTGGTTAGTCTGAAGAATATTGCCGGAATGATGACCGATCTTCATATTCATCATGCCGCGTCCCGAGTCGCCGCAAACGGGCATTTCGACCTTTACCACATTTGCACCCATATATGCCATGAGCTGGGTAGAAGTAGGCCCGGCAACGAAGCTGGTGAGGTCAAGAACTTTTACTCCTTTAAGTAAGGTATTCATGCTTTGTCTCCTTTTCAGTATTTCAGTTTTTCAGCATCGCTATCATGGCGTCGCAGACTTCGTCCATATCGCCGACGATGCCGTAGTCGCAGTAGTTGAAAATGGGTGCGGATGCATCCTTGTTGACGGCGATGAACTTTTCCGCGTCAACGCCGGTGACATGGTTTACAGCGCCGGATACGCCGAAGCCTATGTAAAGCTTGGGCTTTATCATGACGCCCGACTGCCCGACCTGAAGCTTTACGGGCAGAAGCTCTCTGTCGCATACCGGGCGCGTTCCCGCAAGCTTGCCGCCGAGCAGCTTTGCAAGCTCCTTGTACTTCGGCAGGCTTTCGTCCTTGACGCCGTTTCCGACGCAGACTATCGTATCGCACGACGCTATATCAAGCTCAGGGTCAAACTCGTTTGCCTTGTACTCAACAAGCTTTGTGCGGATCTTCGCCGGGTCAAAGTCTATGTGCTCCTGCACAAGCTCAAACTCCGCTTTCTTGCCCGTCGGAACGTATTTGAACGTGCCCGGACGGATCGTTCCTACCTGCGGACGCAGCACCGGGATCGTGATGACGGCCATGATCTTGCCGCCCGCTGCCGGCTCGACAAATTCTATATCGGTCGTTTCGGGATTATATATAAGTTCTGTTGCATCTGATGTGCAGCCTGTCTCAAGGCAGGCTGCAAAGTGCGGCGCAAAGTCTCTGCCGTTCGCGGTCGCGCCGATGAATATCGCTGAGGGCTTGTACTTCTTGGAAAGCTCGACATAGAGATTTGAAAACGCCTCGGTATTGTAGCGCTCATATCCCGTGCCGGAGACCTCTATCGCTCCGTCGATGCCGCACTCTTTGAGCTTTTCAAGCTCTCCTTCCGGAATGCTTCCGGCTATAACGCCGATCAGCTTATCTCCCGACTGATCGCACAGCTTCCGTATCTCGCAGCACAGCTCCAGCGCCGCCGAGCTTACCTTGCCCTCGGTGTGCTCTATATGCACCCACATGTTTTTGTATTCACGCTTATCCATTTTGAGCACCTCCTCAGTCCTTAATAAGCTGCATGAACTTTGCTACCGAAGCCTCCACGCTGCCCTCGTCAATGATGACGCCCGGCTCCGGCATCACCGGCGGGAACATGCGCGGCACCTTGGTCGGCGAGCCGGGGTCTCCTATGCGGCCTCGGTCAAGTCCGGGGATATCGTCGGCAGTGATAGTTGTAATAACGGCTTTCTTTGCTGCCAGCTTACCCTTGAGGTTGGGTATGCGTGCTGGATAATTGGTTTTTTCCATGGTAAACAGGCACGGAAGTTGAACTTCAAGAGTTTCAACGCCGTCTTCAAGCTCGCGCTCGACAACTGCGGTCTTTGCCTCTTCGTTTACTTCCTTTATGAGCAGCGTGCCCGTTACCTGTGCAGCTTCAAAGCGCTGAGCAAGCTGTGCGCCCATCTGTCCGGTCGCACCGTCGAGCGATTCCTTGCCGCAGAAGATCATATCGTACTTATCCTGTGTGCTTGCTGCCGACAGGATAGAATAGCTCGTTGCAAGGGTGTCTGCATTTCCGAATGCGCGGTCAGTCACGAGAACCGCCTTATCCGCGCCTACCGCAAGACACTCGCGCAGAGCAGCCTCAGCATTCGGCGGGCCCATAGTGATGAGCGTGACCTCGCCGCCGTATGTCTCCTTGACCTTCATCGCAGCCGAAAGCGCGTTTGCGTCCTGCGGATTGAGTATCGCGGGAACTCCTGCGCGGATGAGGTTGCCGGTCTCCGGATCCATTCGCATCTGGTCAACGTCGGGCACCTGCTTTACGCAGCATAGTATTTTCAGCATCAGTCTGCCACCTTTCCGGGATTGAGTATTCCTTTGGGATCAAGCTTCGCCTTGACCGCCGCAAACTCGCCGCGGGCATTTTCGCCGAGGTATGCTGTCTTGGCATAACCGATGCCGTATTCACCGCGGATATCTCCGCCGAGAGCAGCGCACTTTTCATACACCGCTGCCGAAAAATCGGCAATAGCTGCCTTGAACTCGTCTTTTTCGCCGTCGGAAGCTATGTGAATATGCATTCCGCCGGTGCAGACGTGTGCATACGCCAGTGCTTTCAAGCCCTTTTCTTCGGCAAGAGCCTTGGCCCATTCAACCATCTCGGCGATATTTTCTGCCGGAACGGTTATGTTATACTCAAACGAATTCTTTGCACCGCTTTCCATCGAGGTATGGAACGCATCGTGGGCTGCCCACATATCGCGCTTCATGGTCGGTGTGTCGCCTACCAGTATATCCAGGCATTCCATATCTTCGGCAAGCTCTGCTATGGCTTCCATCTGCTCCATGACCGCATCGTCGTCCTCACCCTCAAGGACTGCCATGAGGGTCGCTGTGACTCGCTCTCCGTCCATTTCGACCGGGAACACGGGATTGCCGGTGACATTGCCGGAAAACTCGACCATGTCCGTATCCATGTACTCTACCACTGCCGGTGCGCAGCCTGTTCCGATGACCGTGGCCGCCGCCTTTATGCAGCTTTCAGTATCCATGAACGGCAGAAGCAGTATTGCGTCGGCCTTCGGCTTGTCCACAAGCTTGAGCGTCAGCTCGCAGATAACGGCAAGCGTTCCCTCGCTGCCGATGACCGCTTCATTTCCCGCAAGCGTCGTTATGCTGCCGTCTGCAAGGACGATGACTGCGTCGAGAACATAGTCTTTCGTGCTGCCGTACTTCACTGCGCACGGGCCGCCTGCGTCGGTCGCTGCGTTGCCGCCTATCGTCGCGGTCTTTTCGCCGGGATCGGGAGGATAGTACAGCCCGTGCTTCTCGGCTTCGGCCTTGACATCCTGAAGCAGAACGCCCGGCTGTACGCGCAGCGTGCGCTCTTCTTCGTTATACCCAAGGATCTTGTCCATGCCTTTGACCGACAGGACAACTCCGCCCTTTACGGGCACTGAGCCGCCGACCTGACCTGTGCCAGCTCCGCGTACCGTTACCGGCACGTCGTTTTCGCTGCACAGTTTCAGCGCTGCCGCAACTTCCTCGGCACTTTTGGCCTCCACGACCGCCTCAGGTGCAAAATTCCCGCCGGGATACTCGTCATGGCAGTAGTCTGCTCCTATCGCATCGCCGGTGTGGATTGTTATTCCATCTATTAACTTCAGGCAATCTATAAATTGATTGTTGATCATTTTCTTCCTCCATGCGGACTTTTCGCATAAAATTTTACGGCTGCGAGAAACCGCGAATCTGCATCGGTTTCAATTCACTTGGCACGCATCGGTCATCGGCGTGCCAAGTGAATTATTCGCGCAGCGCTTTTTATGTCTGCACAATAAGCGGATGCTTACTTGCAGTAGTTATCAAAGAACTCGATTGCGCTGTTTACGGCGAGCTCAGTGCCGACGCCTGCGCCGCCTGCGGCCGCACCGACTACGTATGCGCCCTCGACCGGAAGCTTGATCTTGGGACGGTATGCGCCGGTCTGGCCTGCGACCTGTCCGATGCCGATTCCTGCGCCGCCCTTGCCGGATGCGGTCATGATATCGCTGTTAAACAGCACTTCCTTAATGATAATGTGTTCGCTCAGGCCGGGGATATATTTTTCCGCGGTGACCATCATTTTATCAACGAGTCTGGCTTCGATCTCCTCGGGAAGGTCGAGCTGGTGGGGACAAGTAAAGCAGATCATCTGCTTGCCTTCCGGAGCTGCGGATTTGGAGTAGTTAGAGGGATTGGACATGAAGAAGTTCACTTCCTCCGGAATAATGCCCTTTGCAAGATCTTCATAGAATTTTTCCTGATCGAGTGTGCCAAACTGAGAAAGCATCTTGAGATCTGTCAGATGTCCGTCTACTGCGAGCTTGACGGTAGTGCCGCCCCAGGAATACTTGAGTGCGTTGACGTAGTCTACATACTCTTTGTCGAAGTGCTCTGCGCCGATGACCTTGTTTACAGCCGTCTTGATATCGCCGTTATACACCATCATATCACAGTCGATCTCTTCACCGTTTACGATTACGCCGACGACCTTGCCGTCCTTGACAACAGCCTTTTCCACGGGCGTGTTAAGCATTATCTCACCGCCGAGCTTTGTGAATGCCTTGCTGTATGTATCGGTGATAGCCTGGCAGCCGCCTTCGGGATAGCCCGAAGCTCTTGCGGCGGATTCCCAGCGCAGGCAGCGCATAAATTCTCCGGCGCTTGCTTCCCAGTAAGGCAGGCAGGTGTAAACTGCGCAAACCATCCAGATGCATGAGCATGCAAGCGGATTCTTGGTATACTTGTGCAGGACATCCTTAACGGTGACCGTATCGAACTGTGCGACTTCCTCGTCGGTATAGCTGCGGATATCCTTGAGGAACTGCTTGACACCGAGAAAATCCTCCTCGGGCACCATGGTTGCCAGATCATGAGGGAAAATAAAGGTTTTTCCGTCATAGCTGGAAAGCGGACGAACATTGGTATACTCAAGATTATTTTCCGCACCGACTCTGCGCAGGACCTCGCCGAGAGGGCCTTTGTTGCCACGGGAGATGATGTGAACGCCGAGGTCGAAATTAAACTCGCCCTTCTTATATGCGGAAACTCTGCCGCCGAGACAGTCGTGCTTCTCAACCATAAGGACCTTCTTGCCCTGATGAGCCATCAAAACGCCTGCCGCCATGCCGCCGATTCCCGAGCCGACAACTATTGCATCATATTTTTTCATAATTCAGTAATTCCTTTCAATTAAACATTTCGGTAAGTTTTCTCTTGTCAATTTTTCCTGTGCTGTTCACAGGCAATTCATTTACAAAAAACACTTTTCTGGGCTTCATAAAGCCTGCTATTTTACCTTTGCACCAGTTCCGAACCGTTGCTTCGTCCAGTTCTGCGCCCGGGGCCTTAACTATCACCGCCGTGACCGCCTCGCCGAGATGGTCGTCCTTTAGGCCGACAACCGCAACATTTTCCACGCCGTCAAGGGCAAGTATGCATTCCTCAACAGACTTCGGATATACATTCTCCCCGCCGCTGATTATCATGTCCGACATTCTCCCGACAAGATACAGGTAATTATCCTCGTCAAGGTAACCGACATCGCCGGTGTGATACCAGCCGTCGCTGAAAACACTTGCGGTTTTATCCGGAGCATTATAATAGCACATCATTTGCCCAAGCCCCTGTGCATAGATCTCTCCCTGCCGGCCGACCGGGCATTTGCTTCCGTCGGGAGCGACGATTTTGATCTTTGCGCCGAGAGCAACTTTGCCTACCGACTTCAGTCGTTTTTCAAGCAATGCGTCGTCCTTGGCCCTGTGATCCTCGGCCCGAAGCAGCGTAATTACCGGTCCCATTTCCGACATACCGAAGAGCTGATAAAAATCGCAGCCGAGCTTTTCATTCGCCTTTCGGATATATTTTGCCAAAATAGGCTCGGCTCCGTATATAACGCTCTTAACGCTTGTAAGATCGTAGGATCCTTCGTCGATCTCGTCCAACAAGGCCGAGAACATTGAAGGAGTAAGGCTCAACGCCGTTGCCTTATATTTCTCGATCGTTTTCAGATACACCTTTGGTCTGAAGCGTTCGAGCACGACCACCGTTGCACCCGCAATCAAAGTGGCAATCGCTCCCGATGAAGACGCATGAAAAAGCGGAAGAACGCACATATACACGCTGTTGCCCGTTTGACAGATATCGGTGAGATGACCGAGAGCATGGCTGCATATTGCATTATCGGAAAGCATTACCCCCTTGGGTATGCTTGTCGTTCCGCTGGTGTATATCTGCATAAGGCAGCCTTCTCCGCTGCGATCAGCGGAGCTTATCTCCTCATTCGGATATGCCAGGCACCCGGAGTAAGCCGCGTTATCTTCGTCGACATCGTCTATGACGATAATTTTGCGCTCACCGGATATGCTGTGCTTTAATGTCTCCAGCTGCTCAAGAAAGCTTTTGGATACAAACAAGACTTTTGCATCGGTAGCATCTACAAGTTCGATTATGCTCTCTGCGCACATTCTCCAGCTTATCGGCGTGAAGACAGCGCCTATGCGAGAGCAGGCAGTTAATATTTCAAAATACATCTCGCTGTTGTACGCTATGTAGACAACATGGTTGCCCACCCCGATACCGTTGGCGCGCAGAAAAGCTGCAACCGAGTTTGCATTTGCGTCAATTTCAGCATACGAATATTCTTTATCATTATAGATAACAGCGGTCTTGTCGCACAGGCAGCTTGCTCTGCTGGCAATCAAATCTCCGAATCTCAAATAGCAACACTTCCTTTACCGGGTGATCTGTGATCGCAATCGTTTGTGAGTTACCCCATCATGTCCGTTGTGAACGGAAGTATATAAAGGGTGGAAACGCCCTTTGCAACCTCAACGCCGTCAATGTCACGCAGAGTGATCTCGACCGGCATGCGACCGCGGCCACGCTCACGGATGGGCTTAATACGCTCTGCCGCTTCCTCCTCAGTCCATTCGATCTCCGCTACAAGATCCTTCTTCGTGGGCTTGAGGAAGCTGATCTCAAAATTGCTGACAATGGGAACGAATTCGTCAAGACCGTACGTGCACATAAATATTGCGCCTGCGGCAAGCTCCATTGCGGTGAACATTGTGCCGGCATAGACAATACCGACATGGTTAAGGTGCAGGCCCTCGACCGGGACAACGACGCGCACATGGCGCTCATCAAGAATTTCATTTGTGAATTTGCCGTCGCCTACCCACTTTATCGGGCATACTTCAAGAGATTTGCGTACCTTTTCTATATCAACAGCCATTTTAATGTATCCTTTCTGTTACACTATAATTACAGCAGCTCGGTAAGCGCCGGAACGACCTTGTAAATGTCTCCTACGATACCGTAATCGCACTGCTTGAAAATCGGCGCATTTTTATCCTTGTTGACCGCAATTATGATCTTCGCATCACGCACGCCGACCGTATGCTGGACCTGACCGGATATGCCGAGGGCAACATAGATATCCGGCTTGAGCATAACGCCGGAAACGCCGATGTATCTCGATATTGCCATCCAGTTTTCGCCCTGTGCAATGGGTCGGCTGCAGCCGACCTCCGCACCGAGCTTTGCGGCAAAGGCATACACCATCTCGAGATCCTCCTGCTTGGCAAGGCCTCGACCTATGCCTACGGCTCTTTTTGCTGCGGAAAGGTTTACCGTTTCGCCTTGCTTCTCGCGGCGCTCAACGAATTTCGCCGGGTGTGCGGGAGCTGCGAAATCAACACTCTCTTTTTCTGCCGCCTCGCCCTTAAGATCCTCAAATGAACCCGGCGCAAGGACAACTACGGTAGTATCCGCCGCGCTGCTTTCGCAGCGAACGGCGGCACCGCCGTAAACCAAATGGCTGCAATACAGCTTTCCTTCCGCAACCTCCATTGCATTTACATCTGCGATAACAGCGGTTTTGCAAACCGCTGCAATGCGTGCCGCTATCGAGCGCATGCGCTTTTCGCTCGAAACTATGATCGCATCCGGCGCATATTCGGCCGTGACCGCAGCGGCTTTCCGGCAATGGACTCGAAAACTCCCATAGCCAGCACATTGAAGGAGCTTCCCGCAGGGGTGGCCATGCCTCCGTTAACGGCTGCAAACGGTATGCCTATCATCAGGCACTTTCCAAGCCTTGAGGAACCGGGCTTAGCGCCGACGGCTTTAAGGACAGGCTGAGCAAGACCGAGAAACAATACCGTAACCGGCACATTGCTCATAACGGACGAAAGAAGAGCTGCCGCCGCCATATATGCAAGGACGAGTTTTTCCGCACTGCTTCCTGCCCAACGCAGGAGCTTATTTATAAGACGAAGTGTAAGCTTTGTGTTCATAACCGCTGCCGTAAGGCAGAAAACGGTTATAACAAAAATCACAGAGCTGTTTGAGAATCCGACAAAGACACTCGCCATGTCGCTTACGCCAAGAAGAACCAGCATCACAAGTGCCAGCAGCCCCGTAACGCCGAACGGCAGTGTGTTGGATATCCACAGGATGCTTGCCATTCCAAGAACGCCAAGCGCCGTGATGCCTTCATGGCTCAGTTCCTCAGATCCCGGCAAAAGGTAAGTTACCGTCACGCATATTGCTGCAAGTATCACGCCTATCAGACTTTTGCCTTTCATCATTGATTCACTTCCTTTTAGAATTTGCCCTGACCGATATAGCCAGGGCAAATATTTCGTGTTTTTCAGTTGTTTGAGTTCTTCGGGATCTTAACCATGACGGCAAGTGCAGCGGTTACAACGAGGATGACGGCTGCAACGATGTACACGCCGACATAAGTGCCGGTGTTGTCAAACACCACTCCGGCAATGAGCGGAAGGGTGGATGAGAAAATGGTGGTGGTCAGCTGTGCAACGCCGATGTTCTTTGCGAAGCTTGCATTTCCGAAATAGTTGCTGATCGCAACAGGCATGGTAGTCGTTACGCCGCCGAAGCCGAGGCCAAGCAGCAGATAGTAAGCTACCATCATCGCCTGGCTCTTGGCAAATGCAGAGCAGAGAGTGCCGACTGCAATGATCAAGAGGTAAACTGCCATCATTCGGGTAGGCTCGACCTTGTCGCCGATAGGGCCGACGGAAAGCTTGCCGACCATGTTTGCAATGCCCATGTAGGAAACCGCAGCAACGATAGCCGCGCTTTC